>JACCDM011915873.1_pt1 | contig 10226 bp, 5 predicted proteins | sample 7445851 | NCBI WGS metagenome assembly JACCDM01 (sample SAMN15323438, study PRJNA562643) | freshwater metagenome | isolation source: river surface water | place: USA:Blue River Watershed | collected 2017-08-16
CCGATACGGCGTTGAAGACAGCTGATGCTGGTTATTTGACACGTCGTTTGGTTGACGTTGCTCAAGACGTTATTATCCATGAAGTGGATTGTGGCACATTGAGAGGATTGGTAACTTCAGCTTTGAAGAAGGCTGATGAAGTTGTAGAAAGCTTGCGTGATCGTATTTTGGGTCGTGTAAGTGTTCATGATGTTTACCATCCGGAAACTGGAGAGTTGATTGTTGAAGGTGCACAAGAAATTGACGAAGACATTGCTGATGCAATTGATAATTCAGGAATTGAAGAAGTTGAAATTCGTTCAGTATTGACTTGTGAGAGCAAGCGCGGAGTATGTGCGAAGTGTTATGGTCGTGACTTGGCAACAGGTAAGATGGTTCAAGAAGGTTTGGCTGCAGGTGTTATCGCGGCACAATCAATCGGTGAGCCAGGTACTCAGTTGACATTGCGTACGTTCCACACCGGTGGTGCCTCTTCTGCAAGTGCTATCGATAGTGATATCAAAGCCAAGTATAGTGGTATTGTTGAGATTGATGAACTTCGTACTGTAGTTTCTGATAAAGGCAAAACAATTGTAGTTTCTCGTTCATCAGAATTGAAGATTACAGATGATAAGACGGGCGCGACAGTAATGACAATTAACTTGCCATACGGTTCAACTTTGATGGTTCAGCACAACAATTCAGTGAAGAAGGGGGATGTACTTTGTGAGTTCGATCCTTTCAACAGTGTAATCGTTACAGAAGAAGATGGTGTTGTTACTTTCGATGCAGTTGAAGAAGGTATTACTTTCAAGACTGAGGTCGATGAGCAAACAGGATTCTCTGAGAAGATTATCATTGAGACCAAGGATAAAAAGAAGAACCCAAGTATTGAAATCGTTCGAAACAAAGAAGTGGTTAAGGTTTACTCACTGCCAGTTGGCGCCCATTTGAATGTTGAGAATGGTCAGAAGTTGACGAAGGGTACTATTTTGGCTAAGATTCCAAGAATGGCAGGTCGTGGTGGTGACATCACAGGAGGTCTTCCACGTGTAACTGAGTTGTTTGAAGCGCGTAATCCATCTAACCCAGCTGTTGTTTCTGAAATTGACGGTATCGTTGAGTACGGAAAGATTAAGCGAGGTAATCGTGAGATTGCTGTGAAATCAAGAACAGGAGAGGAGCGTAAGTATTTGATTCCATTGTCCAAGCATATTTTGGTTCAGTCTGAGGATTTTGTTCGTGCAGGAATGCCATTATCAGATGGAGCTATTTCTCCAGGAGATATTTTGGATATCCAAGGTCCAACTGCAGTTCAAGAGTACCTGGTAAATGAGATTCAAGAGGTTTACCGTTTGCAAGGTGTGAAAATCAATGACAAGCATTTTGAAGTAATTGTACGTCAGATGATGCGTAAAGTTGAGATTACAGATGCAGGAGATACTCGTTTCTTAGAAGGCACTTCAGTTGATAAGGCTGAATTCTTAGAAGAAAATGACTTGTTGTTTGACAAAGTGGTGATTTTAGATCAAGGAGATAGCGATCGTTATTTACCTGGTCAGATCATTAGCGTTCGTCAATTGCGTGATGAGAATTCCAACTTGAAACGCAATGATAGCAAAGAAATCGAAGCTCGTCCTGCAGTTACTGCAACAGCGCGTCCGATGCTTCAGGGTATTACTCGTGCATCTTTGCAAACAGAATCATGGATTTCTGCTGCGTCTTTCCAAGAAACAACTAAAGTTTTGAATGAAGCGGCAGTTCAAGGAAAAACAGATTACTTGATTGGATTGAAAGAAAACGTTATCGTTGGACATCATATCCCAGCGGGTACTGGAGTTAGAAGATTCCAAAAGATGATTGTTGGATCGAATAAAGAATATGTAGATCTAATTGCAAAAAAAGAAAGTGAAGCAAGCGTTTAATTAGCTGTTGATCAATATCAATAAAATCCCCCTTTTGTAGGGGGATTTTTTTTGCTTAAACATTAAATTTGTCTATGAATTTTCGCGTCCTATATTTTCTGTTTTTTCTCATGAACTCATTTATTTGCCTCAGCCAAATAGATAGGGATTCATTGAGTTTGAGAAAGCAAGTGCTGCCATTTTTTAATTTGGACACAACAAAATTTGTCAAGAATGATATTTCAACTTTGAATAGTTTTAGTTTGCGTGATGTACGTGAAATTCCAGGTAACATTGAGGTAATTACCCAAGAGGAAATTCTCGCAATGGGGGCTACAGATTTAATTGAGGTTTTAAACATGGTCTCTGGAATTGCTTTAGGAAGGGATGTTGAAGATGGTGTGGGAGTAGGGTTTAGGGGTTTATGGGCTCAAGAGGGTAAAGTTTTGGTGATAATCAATGGCAGCCCTGTGAATGATTTGGATTATGGTACATATAATTTAGGTGGTAGATTACCAGTTACATTTATTAGCCGTATAGAAATTACATTGGGACCGGGATCTTTGAAATATGGAGGGACGGCTGCGTTAGGTGTTATTAATATTATTCTGAAAGATCGTCAAGATGTGGGAGGGACTTGGGTGAATGCTGAATATGGCACAAGTAATGGTTTCACGAGTAGAAAGGCACTTGGTTTTGCAGGAAACTATTTACTCGAAAATGATTTTCAGTTATCAGTCCACTTAAACTCAACCTCGAGCTTAAGGACAACAAATTACCAACGCTATGGTAGAGATCAGGTACTATCTTGGGGAGATAGTTCCCAGGTTGATTGTAACAATTTGATGGTTTCTTTGAAAAAGAACAGGTTTAGTTCGTCTGTTTTTTTTAGTGATTATCAATATAATGTTTCAGACCAATCTAATTCAGTACTTATGTCTCAATTTGGAGGAGATATCAAATGGGAGAAGAAACTTTTTAGAAAGAGTATTTTGACTTTACATACAATCTACATTGATCAGTTACCTTGGATTGATATCAATACAACCGATTCATCTTATTTCAATTCTAATACTCTTTCAAATAAAACCATTCAAAACATTTTTATAACGACAAAATTTAATCCTAAAATTTCTATTGACTACGGATTTCAGGGATATCAACAGAAGAGTTCTATCATGATGCGTAATATGATTTTTCAATACAATGGTAAGAATGATGTTGTTGTCAGAGATTTGGCTGCATTTGCTGAAGGTATATTTAGAGGTAAGCTTGGGGTGTTCACAGTTGGCGGACGTTTGGAATATAATAGCTTCACCCAATTGTTATTTGCTCCACGCGTGTCCTACACTAAAATAATCAAAGATTTTTATATGAAAGCCATGTATGTTGAGTCCTTCAAAACACCAACATTGCAAAATATGAATATTGCTTTGAATAAAAATGAATTGGTGCATGAAACAGTGCGTTCATTTGATTTTGCTTTAGGAGCAAATATTGGAGTAAAACACAATGGAGAAGTTTCTATATTCAGAAACAGCGTAATTAATCCAATTGTTTATTTATATGATGTTTCTATGGATGAGGACTATTATGTAAATAGACAAATTTCAGGATCTTATGGTTGGGGATTTCGCTATTATTATAAAAATAAAAAAACGTTTTTAAAGCTAAGCGGCAGTCGATATCACATTATCGAGCAATCAGATTTGCCAGAAAGTCAATTGATTTCAAATAGAACTGCGTACTTGGCAATGCCCAATTATAGATTTTCTCTTCAGTTTTCTCAATATTTTGGTAAAGGGTTTAACTTTTATTGTTCAGGCTTGTACCAATCCCATTTTTTTCAGAGAAGCTATGATTTTGAAAGTGCCGTAAAATGCGGTCCTTTGGTTAATGCAGGGATTCAGAAGTCATTCTTTAAAAATGAAAATTTGAAGTTGAAAATTGGTGTGAATAATCTCATGAATAGTGAATTTGCAATAGGGGTTGCATCTGATACAGAAATGAATCCAATGCCTTTGTTTTATAGACAATTAAATATTTCATTACAATATAAACTTTAAGATAATGAAGTGTTTATCATTGATTGCCATCGCTATTTTTTATGGCTTTTTGGCTGATGCACAATCTCAAGATTCTTTGCAGTGGGCAGAAAAAAAACTTACCCACGCGTACAACTTGTTTAGCGATGAAAAGTTTAATGAATCTGAAGATATTGGATTGAAGGTTTTAGCGTTTGCGGATAGGCACAATGAGCAGCTAATATTGGCAAGATCAAGTGCTTTGCTTGCTGAAATCAATCGTACGCAAGGTCGTTATTTGGATGCAATAGAATATTCGATTATCGGAATTGAAAACAGTAAAAATTTATCACCAGAAACTTATTTAGCTAATTCACTTTCTCAAGTTCGAAGTTTAGATGAATTAGAAATTTGGGATAGAAATATAGATTTATGTGATGAGTTGAAGTCTCAAATGACATCATCAACATCAATTAATGAAAGAGCTACGGTTCATTACTTCTTGGCAAAAGCATTAATTGGGATTGAGAGATACGAGCTAGCCTATAATGAAATCAGTAATATCATGGCGCGAGGAGATTTTAGAAATCTAGAATCTCAAATTTTAAAAGATGAAATACTTGAGTTAGAAATTGATTATTTTATTCACTCAAAAGAATTAGAGAAAGCCAAGAGAAAGTCTTTGGATTTAATTATTGCAGTAGAATTTTTTAATAATAAATCTTATTTGGCCCATTTGTATCAAAAAGTTGCGGGCATTTGTTCGGAAATGGGACTATTTCAAGAAGCCTTGTTTTACTACAACAAAGCCATCACCTATACACCGGATGATTTTTTAAGAAAAGCTTTGATATTAATTGGAAGAGCACAAGTTTATATCCAAGCCAATAGTTTGGATTTGGCGCTTATCGAATTAGAAAAGGCAGTGGATGCTTCTGAGGTGATCAACAATAGTTTTATCAAGAGTGTTTCTTTGGGATTAATGGCGAGAATAAATGGAGAAAAAGGATTTTTATCTATAGCCTTGATGGATGCTCAAAAAGCGTTGGTTCAGGCCAAAGCTATCAATGATTTGCCATTGCAGTTAGAAATAAATGAATTAATTAGAGATCTTCACAGAGCTAACCAGTCTATCCAAGATGTTAAGGAAAGTCAAAGAATTTGCGAAGAAATTAAATTGAAAATTGTTAATGACTTAGAGAAAAAGAGAATACAAAAGGCCGAACTCATTTTACGCATAAGAAACAAAGAACTTACTACATTATCTAAGATTCAATCTCAAAGGAATGAACGCGTATTACTCAATCAACAGTTGTCAAAAGCCAAAGAAGAGCAGCGATACATTGAGTTGAAATTATCCAAGGAATTGGCTCTTCAGAATGAGGTAATAGCCAGAGAAAAGGCAATTAGTGAATTAAGATTACTCCAATCTGCTCATGAAAGTGATCTTCAAAGACTTAAGATTATTGAGTTAGAAAAGATTAAAGTAAAGGAGACTCTGCGCATCAAGGAATTGAGCAATGCTCAAATTGAAAAAGAAAAGAATATCGAAATTTTACGTCAAACCAATGAGAATTTAATTAAAGCAGACCAAATCAAACAATTGGAGATTGATCAACAAGAAACGCAGAGAATTTATGGGATTATTTTTACCATTGCGTTGTTAGGAATCGTTGTGACGTTATTTTTCTTTTTGGGCAGCTTGCGTAGAAAAAATAAAATTATTCGATCCAATAGCCAGGAGATAAATCATTTCAACAACGAACTTAAGGAGAAAAATTTTGAGATTGTTTCGGGTATAGAGTACGCCAGTAAGTTTCAAGAAATTATTTTCCCTAAGGAGAATGTACTCAATGATAGAGGTTTTGAAGGATTTATTCTTCATCGAGCTTTGGATTTGGTTTCCGGTGATTTACCTTTTGCGCTGAAAATGGATGGGTTCACATATATTGCCGCTGTAGATTGCATTGGCCATGGTGTTTCCGCTTCAATGCTTTCGATTATGACTTACTTTAACTTAAATGATATCATTAAGTCAGGAGAGTGTAAAAATTGTTCTGAAATATTGCAGAGTTTGCACCAGCGTTTAATAAACAGAAAAGAGCAGGAGGATTTCAAGAGTATTATAGTAAGTGTGGATGTAGCATTGATTCGCATACCGCATTACGAAACCAAAGTTCAATTTGCAGGTGCCAATCTTCCCATGATCGTTAAAAGAAAGGATGGGGCCGAGTTGATTAAAGGAACCCCTATTTCCATTGGAGAGTCGCATGGAAAAAAGCAGTTTGAGTTCAAACACGTAGATTTGGATTTATCATTGGGAGATGAGCTTTATTTATTTAGCGATGGTTTTTTTCATCAATTTGGTGGAAATGATTTGAAACAAAAGTTATCCAAGAAACGTACACTAGATTTTGTACAAAATATGGATCAAGATAGCTTTAAAAATAGAAAGACAGAAGTTGCTGATTTCTTTGATTATTGGAGATCAGGGGCTCCTCAAACCGATGATATGGTGTTCATTGGCTTAAAGTATGCCAGTGCTGAAGCGCCGGTCTTGTTCAAATTTTCTGGAAAGATTGATGAGACAATCAATGCCAAGATGATCAATGAAATGAAGCAATTGATTCAAAAAGAATTGAATGATAAAAAGTCATCCGGTTTGATGCTTATGGCATCCATTGAATTGTTAGACAATGCTCTCAGATATAGCACGAATGCGCAGGTTGAGATTCAAATAAGGGATTTAGGAGATAAACTTAGATTGGTTGTGAGTAACCTGGCTTTGGAAGAGGATTTCAATAAATTGCATCACGCCATTTTGCATTATGCCCAATTGACCAATCCAGAGATGGCGGATTTGTATTTGGCTAAATTGAATCACAGTGCCTTCAATAATCGAGGAGGTGCAGGATTGGGATTGCTGCAACTAATCAGAAAAGGAATTCATTTCGAAAGTGTTTCCTCAGATGCTGTAAAAGACAACTTAATCAAATTTTCTATAACCGTCCATTTTAAAAAATAAATCATGACTGCAATTAATATTACCGCTACCTCATCTACTCCGGAAGTTGACTATAACATTTTAAACGGGGTGCAAAGAATTACAGGGGTTTCTACTCCCGTTGATTCTGTAGAATTTTATTCGCCAATGATCAATTGGATCAATCAAAATGCAGGTTCGTTAATATCTGGATGTGTATTTGAATTTGAGTTGAATTATTTCAACTCTTCATCCATGAAAGCCTTGGTATGGTTATTACAACAAATCGAAGAAATGATACTTGCTGGAAATGCATGGATCATTCGTTGGGTGATTGTTGAAGATGACGAATTTATGGAAGAGGCTGCTGAAGCTATGCAGACCTTATTGGAGGTTCCTGTAGCTATTGAAAGACGCTCTTAAGCTGGTAAATTTTTCCATCGTCAATATCTAGATGAAAAACCAATCTTACTTTGTTGGGTCCAAAAGGGAAACATAACACACCACGATCTTTGAGCCATTCAACCATTTCAGAAGCGCCATTTTCCTTTTTGGTTTGAAAAATAACGATGTTCGTGGAGGTTGGGTAAACGCTTTCTATAAGTGGATGATGAATGAGCATTTCTGCAATTTCTTTGGCGTTCTGATGATCAATACGCAATCTGTCGACATTATTTTTAAGTGCAAATAATGCCCCGGCGGCTATAATACCAGCTTGTCGCATTCCGCCTCCCATGCTTTTTCTTCTTCTTCTGGCTTTGGCAATAAAAGCTTTGCTTCCAACCAAAATGGAGCCTACGGGAGCGCCCAATCCTTTGCTCAAACAAATGCTGATTGATTCAAATTGATTCGCATATTCTTTTGGAGAAACCCCTGTCTCGATCAATGCATTGAATAACCGCGCACCATCACAATGAAGTTTGAGATTGTTTTCATCACAAACTTTTCTAATCTTTTTGATTTCTTCAAAATCCCAAATTGCGCCGCCTCCTTTGTTAACAGTATCTTCGATACAAACCAAGGTGGTTAACGGAAGGTGAATATCATTTTTATTATTGATATTCTTGACAACATCTTGTGCCGTAAATCTACCCAAGTCGCCACTTATCAATCTAACGCTGCATCCTGAATTCAATGCGATACCTCCGCCTTCATAGATGTATATATGGGCTAGATCAGAACAAATCACTTCATCACCGGGTTGGGTATGAACATTGATCGCAATTTGATTGGACTGTGTACCTGAAGAGCAATACAAAGCAGCTTCAGTTCCGAATAGATCGGCACAATACTTTTCCAATTCATTGACTGTTGGATCTTCACCAAATACATCATCGCCAACTAACGCTTCAGCCATGGCCATGCGCATTTCCTTGGAGGGTAGGGTAAAGGTGTCTGATCGCAAATCAATGATAGGGTAACTCATTATGCTTTGGTTTTAAATTCTGATGTAAAGTGGAATGTCAATTCAGGATAGTTGGATTGTTCCATATCCAAGATGAATTTACTCGGCGCCAAATACACATCGTGACCTTCTTTGTCGATCACCATGTTGTTTCCTTTGATGCGTTTGAATTCAGCCAATTTACTTTCATCTGTTGTGGTGATCCAACAAGCTTTGAAGAATGACTTGGTTTCAAAATCACACTTCGCGCCGTATTCATGTTCCAAGCGGTATTTGATTACTTCAAATTGAAGTTCACCTACTGTACCTACTACTTTTCGCGATCCTGGCTCTTGTAAGAACAATTGCGCGACACCTTCTTCGGTCAATTGGCGAATCCCTTTGTCCAATTGCTTAGATTTCATGGGGTCTTTGTTGATGAGCTCCTTGAAAATCTCGGGGGAGAAACTGGGGATACCTCGGTATTGCATGTTTTCACCTTCAGTTAACGTATCTCCAATTTTGAAGTTTCCGGTATCATACAATCCAATTACATCTCCAGGATAAGCTTCTTCGACTGTACTCTTGGCTGACGCCATGAAGGTAACGGGATTGGGATATTTGAATTCCTTTTGAAGGCGCGTGTGCTTGTAAAATTTATTTCTTTCAAATACACCAGAGACGACACGCAAGAATGCAATACGGTCGCGGTGACGAGGGTCGATATTGGCGTGGATTTTAAACACAAAACCACTGAAGTTTTTGTCTTCAGGTTGAACCATTCTCGTATCGGATTCGCGGCCCTTAGGGTAGGGGGCAATCTCGATGAATTTTTCCAATAGTTCTTGAACCCCAAAGTTATTCATCGCAGAGCCAAAGAACACGGGAGCCAAATCACCTTTGAGGTATTTCTCTTTATCGAAATTATCATAAACTGAATCGATCAAATCCACATCTTCGCGCAATTGTGTGGCATACTCTCCGCAAAATTTATCGACCAATGGATCGTTTAAATCAGCCACTTGAATGACTTCATCATTGATTTTTGTTTTCAACGACTCAAATAAATTCAGCGCTTTGTCGTAGAGCTTGTATACACCTTTGAAAGAATATCCTTTAGAGATAGGCCAGGAAAGAGGTTGCACTTTGATGTCCAATTTCTTTTCTACTTCGTCTAACAAGTCAAAAGGGTCTTGACCTTCCAAGTCCATTTTATTGATAAAAACGATAACAGGCGTATTTCTCATGCGACACACCTGCATCAATCTTTCTGTTTGCGACTCTACACCTTTGACGCTATCGATAACAAGAATTACACTGTCGACAGCGGTTAGCGTGCGATACGTATCTTCAGCAAAGTCTTTGTGACCAGGAGTATCGAGCAAATTAATTTGCATGCCGTTGTATTCAAATACCATCACAGAAGTAGCGACAGAGATACCTCTTTGGCGCTCGATTTCCATGAAATCCGATGCGGCAGTTTTGGTAATTTTGTTGCTTTTTACTGCGCCAGCAGTTTGGATGGCACCACCAAAAAGCAAGAGTTTTTCGGTGAGTGTTGTCTTACCAGCATCCGGGTGAGAAATAATGGCGAAGGTCCTTCTGCGACCAATCTCTTCAGTCTTTTCCATACGTAGCGCAAAGATAGGAGTATGAAAAAAAAGAATTCATTTTTTTTCATTGAAATAGAAAGAGAATGTCTATATTTGCACCCACAACATTGCGGGGTGGAGCAGTTGGTAGCTCGTTGGGCTCATAACCCAAAGGCCACAGGTTCGAGTCCTGTCCCCGCTACTAGGAAAAGCCAATCGGAAACGATTGGCTTTTTGCTTGAAAAAAGCGTTGAATGCTTGCATTCAAAAGCTTTTTGAAAGCAAAAAGAAATGGCGATAGCCATTGGCTTTTTCTAGTATAGCCCCTCATTGAGGTCCACCGAGCGAAGCGAGGTATTC
>JACCDM010498587.1_pt1 | contig 10219 bp, 8 predicted proteins | sample 7445851 | NCBI WGS metagenome assembly JACCDM01 (sample SAMN15323438, study PRJNA562643) | freshwater metagenome | isolation source: river surface water | place: USA:Blue River Watershed | collected 2017-08-16
GATAGCAAGCCAACTTCTTCAAAACCACTTACTTCCACCGCGTTTTGCACCATCGCACCAACGGTGTCGATTGAACGTTCACGAACCGGACGTGTGATCATTCCAGCTTGGCAAAAGCGACAACCGCGAGTGCAACCACGGAAAATTTCAACTGATGCGCGCTCATGAACGGTTTCGGCCAATGGCACTAGTGGTGCTTTTGGATACGGCCATTCATTCAGATCCATAACTGTGTGCTTAGCAACTCGCCATGGAACATCCGGGCGATTTGGAACTACGCGACGAATTCTTCCGTCTTCGAGATATTCCACATCATAAAACTTTGGTACATAGAAACCGCCAGTCTTTGCGAGTTCTAACAAAAGCCCATCTCGACCATCTGGTTTTCCATTTTTCTTCCAGGCAATCAGAATGTCGGTTAATTTCAAAACTGCTTCTTCACCATCTCCAAGAATTGCAACATCAATGAAGTCAGCAATCGGCTCTGGATTAAAAGCAGCGTGTCCGCCTGCAACTACAAGTGGGTTGTCGATTGTGCGATTTTTTGCGTGCAACGGTATGCCCGCTAAATCAATAGCTGTGAGCATATTGGTGTATCCAAGTTCGGTTGCAAAACTCAAACCGAAAACATCAAAAGCTCCAACTGGACGATGGGCATCCACTGTGAATTGTGGAACACCATCTCTACGCATCAGCGCTTCGAGATCCGGCCACACGGAATAAGTGCGCTCGCAAAGCGTGTCTGCTCTTTCATTCAAAACTTCATAAAGAATTGCTACACCTTGATTTGGTAGTCCAACTTCATAAGCATCTGGATACATCAAAACCCAGCGAGCATCAGTTTCATCCCAAGACTTCTTAACGGCGTTTAATTCTCCACCAACATACTGCACAGGTTTTTGAACATGTGGAAGTAACGATTCAAGCGCATCGAACACACTATTTACAGTCATAGCTCTACTCCGTTAATCGACTCTTGATGTTTTGCAACAAACCAACCGCCATCCAGACCGCGAATGTTGAAGTACCACCATAACTTACAAAAGGAAGTGGCACACCAGTAATTGGCATAATTCCTAAATTCATTCCAATATTTTCAAATGTTTGAAAACCGAGCCAAATTGCTACACCACTTGCCGCAATGCGTCCAAAAAGGTCTGAGGATTCCCTTGCAATCCGCAAAGCGCGCCAAGTTATGAATCCCAATAAAAAGATAATCACACCAGAGCCAATAAAGCCCAGCTGTTCGCCTGCCACCGAATAAATAAAGTCAGTTTGCTGTTCGGGGACAAAGCCACCATTTGTTAATGGGCCCTTAAACAATCCGGTGCCACCAAATCCACCACTACCAATAGCTAACTTCACTTGAATAATGTTGTATCCAGTCACAAGCGGATCAATTGTTGGATCTAAGAAAACGATCAAACGGTTAATTTGATATTCATCTAATAATCCCAATGCAAGCACGAGAATCACAACGAAAACACCAGTAGATACAAGCCCCACCATCCAGCGGAACGAAACACCAGCAACAGCTAGCACACCTAGAACTGTCATCGAAATCACGATTGCAGTACCAAGGTCTGGTTGCAACATAATCAAACCCAGCGGAAGAGCTGCTAGTGCAAGTGAAATTATGACTTGACGGTTTTCTGGTTCAAAACCCCGTTGCCTTGTTTCCGCCAAAATCATCGCCATGCCAAGCACCAATGCGATCTTTGCGAATTCGGATGGTTGCAAGGTGAAACCTGCAGGCAATTGAATCCAAGCTTTTACGCCATTGATTTCAAAACCAATAAGTAAGACTGCAATTAATCCAAAGAAACCAATCGCATAGAGAATCGGTGCATATGCGCGAAGCAATGTGTATTTCGAACGGGAAATTATGTACCCGAGCAAAATTCCAATAATGATGTTTGCGCCGTGGCGATACAAATAAGCATTTGGATCTCCACCTGATGCAGTGAGTCTTGGTTTTGAAGCTGCCCAAACTAAGAGCAACCCAATTGCGCTCAAACTAAATGCGGCTGCATTTAAGTACCAGTCTTGACGCTGCCACCATGATTCGGAATCTTTGCCGTGAGCCAGCAGATTAAACCTTGCCATTACGAACCACCCACGATGAATCTGCCCAAAATACTGGAATTAACTTTGTGGCTTCCGTTAACTCGGGTGATAGTTCCGTCTTTTGAAATTGAAGGCAACTCGCCATTTCCATATATGTTTTCAAGAACTGACCACTTTGGATTGACGGTTCCTCCGCGAACTCCAAAAAGCGCTTCATAAATTTTTCTTACTCCTGGTGCAGATGCATTTCCACCAAGACCACCTTGAGACACTACGAAAATGACAGCGTATTTAGGTTTGTTAGCTGGCGCGATAGATGCAAACCAACCAGTGTCGTCTTTGTTTGCACTCGCCTGCCCTGTTCCAGTCTTTCCAGCAATTGGGATCTGCCTCTGTGGCCAACCAGCAAATGCATATCTACCTGTTCCATTTTCGATAACATCTGCAAGCCCTGCGATTATGTATTCTTGATCAGCTTTACGAATTTTGATTCGATTCTTGATGACCGGCTTGAACTCTTTTACAAGTTTTCCAGTTGAAGACAAAATAGCTTTTGCGACTTGTGGCTGGTAGACCTTGCCGCCATTAGCCAAAGTCGCATATGCAACTGCAAGCTGTAGCGGTGTGACAGCAGTATCGCCCTGGCCAATCGCCATATTTGCCGCGTCACCGCCACGGAACTTATCGCCGTCAACACAGTTTTCTTTTGCAATCTCTTTTAGATATGCAGCGCGAGTTGCGTCTGTTTTGGCAACTTCGGGATAGCCAGTCTCGGCTCGATAGCACCAAAGGTCGTGGAATTTTGCATACTGATCTAATTTAAATTGCCGACCTGCAATTCGACCACTTGATTCAGAAGGTAAGTCAATTCCAGTTTGCTTACCAAAACCCAATGCCTTTGAAGTAGTTTCAATCGGATCTTTTGGATTTTCGACAGGTGTATTACCGCCGTCTTTCAGCCACATGTCATAACCGATTTTGTAAAACACGGTGTTGCAAGAAACCTCTAAAGCTTTTCGTAGACTGATGTTTCCGTAGGCATGCGATTCATGGTTAGTCATCGTGCGATTACCAATTTTGAATGCACTTGGACATTCATATGAAGAATTTGTTACAGGAAAACCAGCTTTGGCAGCTGCCAAACTTGTGATCATTTTGAAAGTGGAAGCTGGTGCAAAAATACCTTGGGTTGCGCGCGATACAAGTGGCGAACCAGACCATTTGGATGTTAGTCCTTTGTATTCTTTATCGGTAACTCCGTCTTTCCAAATTTCAATGTTGTAAGTTGGATGTGAAGCCATAGCCAGCACATGACCGTTTGTGACATCTAGAACAACTGCGGCTGCACCATCTGCTGCGTAACCAGCGTTTCGGGATCGCGCGACAGCCGCTTCTAATTGCTCTTCAACAACTTTTTGAAGTGCAGCATCAATGTTTAGAACAACAAAATCTCCTGTTACTGGATTTGTTTTTTGAACTTCCCCAGTAACTCGCATTGCTCTATCAACTGCAAGCGTTGTGATTCCAGCTTGACCACGCAAATAGCTGTCGTAATACGATTCAATTCCAGCACGACCAATTAAGTCAGTGCGCTGAAGTTGTTGGCCAGCTTCGGCATGACTTGCTAACTCTTCATCGGTGATTGGACTTAGATACCCGAGAATGTGTGCGAGGTTCACTCCATACGGCGAAACGATCTCTCGCTCACTTTGCGCTTCAGCAGTTACACCAGGCAACTGATATGAACGTTCAAGAACTTTGACGGCCAATTCGGTTGAGACATTCTTTGCAACAGGAATTGGTTGGTAAGGAGAACCATTCCAGCAGATACCTCTTGGCGCTGCACCTGCGATACCGCAGATGGTCAACTTTTCCTTTAACGCACTCACGGTTGTGTTCAATATTGGAGCAAGTTTTTGTAAAACCTTCTCCCCTTTGTCGGCACGTTGTTCGAGCGTCATCTTTGAAACCGAAATTACCAATGAGGATGAATTTCCGATCAGTACTCGCCCAGTTTGATCCAAAATCAATCCGCGATCTGCCGGGTTAACGATTTCGCGGTACTGGGTGTTTTGTGCCTGATTGCGAATGTCATCACCAATGATGATTTGAATATAGAAAAGTCTCAAAATCAAAGTTGCGAAGAACACCACAACCATGAGCCTGAGCATGTACAGGCGGATTCCTGATTTATCTTCCATTAAATCACCGGTACAAAATCGTCTTTTGTTTCACGACAATTCTCGAATCAATCCAAATCGAGAAAGGCAAAACAAATGTTGCAAGCATTGCCGCATACAAACCGAGGCTGAAGAAATTCACAAAGAAATCCGAGGTGTATGACTGTGTGACGCCCATGAATGATGCGACAATGATTTTGATGAACATATCTGAAATAGCTGCAATTGATATTGCCAAAATCGGCAGACTTAAAGAGCCTTCAAGATAAGGCCGAATTAAGCTCATGGAAAAGCCAACAATTGCCATTGAGAAGGCACTCATTCCCAATGGCGTTGATGTTGGTGGAATCAAGTCAAGCAATCCACCGGCAGCAAAACCGAGAAATGCTGCACTTGCTGGGCTGCGCCTAATAGCAAAACTCATGACTAAAACAAATGCAAGTGGCGGAACTAATCCGGGTAATGAAATCATGGTGAACCAAGTTGATTCAATGATTCCAGCTAGATAAAGCAGTGTTGCAATAACCGCAATTCTTACACTTCTCATGACGCACTCTCCGAAGGCGAAGGTGCTACTGGATTTGCAGTAATCGTGACTGTGACCGTCGGAGTTGGAGTTGGATTCGGTAGTAATGAATCTCTAGGGTCCCATTTAGATTTACTTACGATTACTCCCACTAAATCAATTTGTGAAAGATCTGTGAATGGTTGAACGTAGGCAACTTTTGTATTTGCACCCACAATAGTTTCAACTTTTGTTACAACACCAATCGGTAAGCCAGGTGAAAAGATTCCACCACTAACTCCATAACTCACTAATCGATCGCCCACAACAACTTTTGCTTTTGGATCGATGAAAGTTAAACGCATGGAATCGTTTAGACCACGGCCCGATAGAAATCCGATTTCGCCACTTCCAGCGATTCGCGCGCCGATGTTTGATGATGCATCGGTAAGCAATACAACAGTTGCAGTGTGAGCTGTAGTTGACTGAACTCGACCGATCATTCCGTTGCCACTGATTACTGACATATTTACTTTAATGCCATCTTCACTTCCGGCATCAAGTAATACTGTTGAACCGAATCCTTGGGCGGCGCCAATCGACATTACTTGTGCAGGCACGATTCGATAATTTCCAAGGCCTGCAAGTTGCATGGTCTCGTGTAGTTTTTGTAGTTCTCTTTGCGAATTTCCAAGAGTTAAAAGATTGAGGCGAAGCTTTGCGTTTTCTTTTCTTAGATCTGTGATGATTTCATTTTTTGAACCAACTTCAGTCCAGTCCTGAATGAAAGTTTCAACTGGAACTGAAACGCTTCGCATGCTTGATTGAATTGGCACAGAAATTGTGGAAACAGCTCCGCGCAAGAGATTTATCGGCCCAAAGTTCGCTTTGGCATCAAGAAAAATCAAAATGAGCGAAAACAAAAGCAAAAAACCAAGTGAAAGCAAGGGCTTTACCCTCGATTCCGCTTTCCGCTGTAGCGCCATTTGATTTTATAGTTGAATTAACGAGCTTCTGAAACGAAAACTCGGCGCAACTTGTCCCAGTCTTCGATGCAGCGACCTGAACCAACAACAACACAATCAAGTGGTGATTCCGCAACTACAACTGGCATTCCAGTTTCGCTCTTTAGACGTTCTGCCAAACCTGATAGCAACGCACCACCACCGGTCAAGATGATTCCGCGATCCATGATGTCAGCTGAAAGTTCTGGTGGAGTTTGATCCAAAGTTGCTTTCACTGCATCAACAATTGCAGCAACTGGTTCTTCAATCGCACGGCGAATTTCTTCAGGTGTAACTGTTACGGTGCGAGGCAAACCACTGATTAAATCGCGACCACGAATTTCTGCGTGTGCAAGATGTGCGGTCGGGTATGCATTACCAACTTCAATTTTGATTCGTTCTGCCATGCGCTCACCAATGAACATTGAGTATTCGCGCTTAACCCAGTTGATGATTGATTCATCAATCTTGTCGCCACCAATTTTCGCTGATTGCTTGGAAACCAATCCACCGAGTGAAATCACACCGATTTCAGTTGTGCCGCCACCGATGTCACAAACCATTGAACCTTGAGGCTCTCCAACTGGAAGGTTTGCGCCAATCGCAGCTGCCATTGGTTCTTCAATAAGTTCAACTTCACGCGCACCCGCATCGCGAGCGGCTTCCTTAATTGCACGGCGATCAACTGTGGTTGCCAAACTAGGAACACAAATCAAAACGCGTGGCTTTGAAAAGAAACGACTCTTGTTGTGAACCTGGCGGATGAAGTAGCGAATCATTTCTGAGGCGACTTCGTAATCTGAAATAACGCCATCCTTAAGCGGACGAATAGCTGAGATTGAACCCGGGGTCTTGCCCAACATTTGCTTCGCTTCCATACCGACAGCTAGCACGGTGTTCGTGCGATTGTCGATAGCGACCACAGATGGTTCATTCAAAACAATGCCTCGACCACGAACCCACACAAGTGTGTTGGCTGTGCCAAGGTCGATTGCCATGTCGCGGCCAAGAAAAGATGCGCCTGCCATTTAAAACCTCTCGATTGGGGAAGACTAATTAAGCCTAGGGTGCGTATCGTAGAGCGAAAATGGACTTGGGCTGAACCAATGAATTTAGGCAGATGCCTTGAGTTCGAGCGAGATTTACGCGGTTAAATTTGGAAAGAAAAGTCCGATTTCACGCTGGGCTGATTCTTCAGAATCTGAGCCGTGGGTCAGGTTTAAACGGTTTGAAGTGGCAAGGTCAGCCCGAATAGTTCCAGGGGCAGCCTCAAATGGGTTGGTCGCGCCTTGCATGGCACGCCAAGCTGAGATCACTTCCGGCCCTTCGATGACGGCAGCTACAAGCGGGCCAGAGGTGATGAAGTCCACCAGCGGCTCGTAGAAATCCCGGCCCTTGTGCTCGGCATAGTGCTTTTCAGCCAAATCCCGAGTCAGAGTGCGCATCTCAAGCGCGACAATCTTGTATCCCCGGGTCTCAATCCGGCCAAGAATCTCGGCCACAAGTCCACGGGCAACACCATCTGGCTTGATCAATACGAGAGTGCGCTGATTTGTCATGGTTTTAGTTTAGCCCTCGAACTGGGCTCTATCGCTATCTATTTTTGTGCCAATGCGCACTGCCCAGAACCAAAGGGCCGCAAAAACAATATTGAGAATCAGTAGCTCGGTAAATCTCCAAGTCAAAACCAAAACGAATACTTCAAGAGCCGAGCCGAAATAGATGCCCCAACTTTTTCGTGTAACGCCCGATGTCAAAAACAAGAAAACAAATGCAGCCCAAAGAAATGAAGTAGGCAACGAGTCTGTTCTATCGCCGAAAACGCTGTTCCAAACTGGAATCGATAGTCCCAAACAAATTGCATGCATTACCGCGACTGCCGAAGTTAAGCGAGCTCTCACGCGTACAACTTACCTAAAAGTGCTCGCGCTTGCGCGACGGTGTACACCGAACCCGTAATCAAGATTCCAACTCCAGATTCCTGTTCAATCATTACCTGATCTGCCAACTCAATTGCATATTCAATTGAACTTGCCACATCTGGCCGTAAATCCAATTGATCTGCTTCAAAATAATTTGCTGCGATGGAATGCAAATCAGAAACCGGTAAGGCGCGTTCGTGTGATGTTTGAGTCACGATTAAGTGATTGATTGCAGGTTGCAATGTACTTAAGAACTGATCTGCATCTTTGTCTGCAAACATTCCAACAATTGCCACCAAGTACTCAAAATCCACTTCAGTTTGCAATGCATTAAAAAGTGATCGGGCTCCGTGAGGATTATGTGCGACATCCACTAAAACTGTTGGACCGCGTCGAATGATTTCAAGCCTGCCAGGCGAAGTCACTTTTCCAAGTCCTTGTTCGATGATTTCTGAATTTAGTTTTCGGTCGTCTACACCTGCTCCGAAAAACGCTTCCACTGCAGCAACCGCTAGCGCCGCATTTGCAGCTTGGTGTTCGCCCAACAGTGGTAGAACAACTTCATCAAAACGTCCAGACAGTCCGTCAATAGAAATCATTTGGCCACCGATTGCAAGCACGCGTTCGGCAACCCCGAAATCGCGCCCAGCGAAAAACAATGCACTGGAAGTTTCGGTTGCCCGGTCTTGAATTACTTCAGCGGCGATTGGGTCTTGCAGTGCAGAAACCACCACATTGTGTTCTTTGACAATGCCAGCTTTTTCGCTAGCAATTTCTTCTATCGTGTCACCTAAATATTTTTGATGATCTAAATCAATTGGAGTAATTACGCAAACATCTGCATTTACGACATTTGTAGCATCCCAACTGCCACCAAGTCCAACCTCAATTACTGCAACATCAACCGGTGCATCACTGAATGCTGCAAATGCCATTGCTGTCATCACTTCAAAATAACTAAGGCGCGCACCGAGTTGGTCGTCTACCAAATCTAAAAATGGAGCGAGCTCTTCATATGTTTCAATGAAACTTTCCAAATCAATTGGTTGCCCTTGCATGCGAATACGTTCGCGAACATCGTGAAGATGCGGACTTGTGGTTAATCCAACCGTGAGGCCCGCCTCCATCAACATACTTTCGATCATGCGCGAGGTTGAAGTCTTGCCATTTGTGCCGGCGACGTGGATTACGCGATATGAAGTTTCAGGATTTCCTAAATATTCGAGCAACAATTTAATTCGATCAAGCGAAGGCTCGATTATGTGTTCGCCATCACGCTCAAGGAGTGCTTTCAGCACCTGCTCGTAGCGCAGGAGGATGTCTGGATTGGATGAATTGCTCACTGCTTCACCTTAAGGGCTCTCACTCGCGCGCGCCTAGAATGCCCCCTTATGAGCGAAAATCCATACCCAAAGCTGCCCCAAAAGCCATCGCTAGACGGAGTTGAAACCCGTTTTGTGGATGTTTGGCAGGAAAATGGAACTTACCGCTTCGACAAGAGTGCCACTCGGGAAAATGTGTTTTCAATCGACACCCCGCCACCGACAGTTTCTGGCTCACTTCATGTGGGTCACGTTTTTTCTTATACGCACACCGACTGCATTGCTCGCTACCAGCGGATGAACGGCAAGTCAGTTTTCTACCCAATGGGTTGGGATGACAATGGCTTGCCAACTGAACGTCGCGTGCAAAATTATTTTGGAGTTCGCTGCGATCCATCACTTCCCTACGATCCAAACTTCAAACCACCTGCCGAACCTGGCAAAGAACAAATCGCAATTTCACGCAAAAACTTTGTAGAACTTTGCGAACAATTAACAGTTGAAGATGAAAAAGCTTTTGAAGAACTATGGCGTCGACTTGGAATTTCAGTTGACTGGAATCACACCTACCAAACCATCGATACAAATGCGCGCGCGACATCGCAACGAGCTTTCTTACGAAATCTTGCTCGCAATGAGGCATACCAATCCGAAGCCCCAACTCTCTGGGATGTAACTTTTAGGACTGCGGTCGCTCAGGCAGAACTTGAAGATCGCGAACGCCCAGGTGCGTACCACCGTGTTGGCTTCACTCGAAGTGACAATGGTGAAAAAGTTTTTATTGAAACCACTCGTCCAGAATTACTTCCAGCTTGTGTGGCACTTGTTGCAAACCCAGATGATGAGCGCTATCAGCCATTATTTGGAAAAACAGTTCGCACCCCAATCTTTGATGTTGAAGTACCTGTGGTTGCGCATCATTTAGCAGACATTGAAAAAGGTTCGGGTATCGCAATGATTTGTACGTTCGGTGATACCACCGACGTTACTTGGTGGCGAGAACTTCAGCTTCCAACTCGTCCAATTATTGGGTGGGATGGACGAATCATCGCCACAACTCCGGAATGGATTACAACTCCACAAGGAATTGCGACATACGAACAACTTGCCGGAACTACTGCGCACACTGCGAAAGAAAAAATAGCTGAACTACTAAAAGAATCTGGAGATTTGGTTGGTGACATTCGCCCAATCACTCACCCAGTTAAGTTCTTAGAAA
>JACCDM011671001.1_pt1 | contig 10219 bp, 11 predicted proteins | sample 7445851 | NCBI WGS metagenome assembly JACCDM01 (sample SAMN15323438, study PRJNA562643) | freshwater metagenome | isolation source: river surface water | place: USA:Blue River Watershed | collected 2017-08-16
ATTTTCTGGAGGCGCTCGTCCTGGCTCAAATACCAATGAAATCTTGGTCGCGTGGCGAGAAAAGGCCAAAAAGCTGGATGACTGCATGCAGTCCAAAGGCTACGAACACTTCGAAGGCTACCAATACGGTAAATCAAAATCACATTAATCGAACCTCAGATCGCCTGCATTATTGGCCCCCGTACATCCAACTAAATTCATATTATCAGATCGCCAGCTCCCATTTGCGCAACTGAGCAACAGTCTGGGTCAGGCCCTGCCTCAGCAAAGTGTCAAGATATTCATTAATGGTCTTAGCTGGATTTTTCAGAGAGCGGCGATGTTGAGAGGCCGCCTCGCATACTTTGTCTGGGTGCTGATTCATTAAATCAACGATAAAGTCATCCGGGTGTTGTGCCACCAGGCTGTAGCGCTCGAGTTGGCTCGGTGGAAAATCTTTCAGGTTGAAGGTAACTATCAAACTCGCGTCGCAGTGAATGGCGGCAGCAACGACATGCCGATCATGTTTATCAGGCAGTACGATCGACTCAATAAGATACTCAAAGTCAGTAATCAAACAATCTCGTACATGTGTATTCATTAGCGCCCGTGTTCGCTCCAGGTATTCGAGTTTCAGATCGGGTCGTTGCTTTAGTACGTTACGCATCCACTCTTCGTGGATCATGTCGGTCCAACGTGCCCTGTACAGATCGGTCAGCGCCAGACGCATAAGCAAATCGCGAAGAGGTGCGGGGTAGAGCACGCACGCATCGTAGATCACGGTGACATTTGAACGCATTCATTCGTATCCCATATTGAGCATTTGGGCTTGCTCGGCCAGAGCGTCGAGTGCTTTGCGGCGCTCCGTATCGATGCGTTCCTTGTAGGCGATCACATCCTGATAGCGGATTCGACGGTGCGTGCCTATTTTGTGAAACGGTAATTCGCCACGCTCCAGCAACTGCACCAGGAATGGCCGCGACACGTTGAGCGCATCTGCGGCTTCCTGTGTGGTTAGCTCCGCATGGACCGAAATGATGCGTACTGCATTGCCTTCGCCGATCTCGGCCAGTGCGTCCAAGAGCAGATGCAGCGCTGAGACGGGTACATGGACCGGGTGGGGTGTGCCTTTGGCGTCAAAGATCTCGATCTGCTGGGTTTCAGCGCTGGCCTGAAGATACGCAGCAAGGGTTCGGCTACTCTCACGGGCGCTGGCAATTTCTGTTGCTGTCGGTAATGAATGGCGGCTAGATAGGGGTGTCATGGCAAGGCATTCAGGGTTTCTAGTGGCATATGGCGCCAAGTTTAATCGAAATAAACGAATATTCGCAATATCCGAAATGGCCGAATAGCCTTGCTTTTTTTGGAATCTCGGCACTGTCTACCCGGTCCTGCTCGGTGCAATGGTCAGTTCCGAGCTGACCGTGCGCCGAGCAGCATTGCTGGCGCTGCTGCGCACTGCGGGTTGCGGCGATTCAGATCCAAGGACTCTGCGACCAGGTGGCTCGGCTACACACGATCGATCATGTCCACCCACGCTTCAGGCGTCACAATCTGAAACAACCCAGCCTTCAGCGTTTTACGCGCCAGCTTCAGCAGCGCCTTGTCCTTGGTGATCAGCATCGTCGCGCCGCTTTGATGAGCAAGCTCAATGAATTTCTGATCGTCGGTATCACGGCAGATTGGCAGCTTGATGCTTCCATCAAAGACGGTTTCTGGAGAGGGTCTGATCAGCGCATCAAACTCGGCGCGAATAGCTGTCTGCATTGCTTCGTCCAGCCCCAGGTGCGTATAGCCAAGCACGATATGCCACTCCATTTTGCAGTCTGCGCGAGTGACGGCTTCGACCTCGCCATCGGTGAGCGCCTGCATCAGCCTCTGCCAGCGCTGATCACGAAAGACAAACAGATCAAGGCACACATTGGTATCGAGAACGATGCGGGTGGGGGATTTGGGTATCATTCAGTAAATTTTTTCTGTGGTGCTTTATGCTGATTGTTCTATCGCCTGCAAAAACGCTGGATTATGAATCGCCCCTCAGCGTCAAAACACACACCCAGCCGGATTTTATCCCGCGCTCGTCGGAGCTGATTGCTCTGTTGCGCGAGATGTCGCCGGCAAAAATCGGCAATTTGATGAAGATTTCCGATCCGCTGGCCCAATTGAATGCGGCACGGTATGCGAGCTGGTCAAAAAAATTCAATTTCGATAATGCGCGTCAGGCGCTGCTGGCCTTCAATGGTGATGTGTACGAAGGGCTGGATGCGGCTAGTCTGAGCCCGAAGCAGCTTGATTGGGCACAGGATCATCTGCGTATTTTGTCGGGTCTGTACGGGGTTTTGCGACCGCTTGATCTGATGCAGCCCTACCGGCTGGAGATGGGTACCAAGCTCCCCAATGCGCGCGGAAAGGATTTGTATGCGTTCTGGGCTGATGAGGTGACTGCAGCCTTGAATGCCTCACTCCAGGCACAGAAAAGCAAGGCGCTTGTAAATCTGGCTTCGGAGGAGTATTTCAAATCCGTGAAGACCACATCGCTCGTGGTACCTGTGATCACACCGGTATTTGAAGACTGGAAGGGCGGCAAATATAAAATTATTTCTTTTTATGCGAAGCGTGCGCGTGGCTTGATGGCGCGCTTTGCGATCGAAAAGAAGATCACCCGACCTGAGTCATTGAAGGATTTTGACACCGAGGGATATGCGTTCGAGCCCAAGGGGTCGGATGACAGTCATTGGTTGTTCCGACGCCGTATCTCCGACTAGTCTCTCCCGGGACACATGAACCAGATACTGGCGATGAAACAGTGCCGGTACGTCGTGAGAGAGACCTACCAGAACTTCCACCAGGATTTGGTCGCGGCTTCCTGATCGGACGCGCGTACCGTGGAACTCACCTGATAATTGAGCTGGAATACACGCTCGGCATCGTCGCGCAAGTCCGTCAAACCCATTGCGTTGTACGCCTGAATTTGAATGCGCAATGCATTGCGTACCGATGGCGATGCAGGATAGTCGCGAATCACCACTTGGGCGCGGTTGACCGCGGCGACATGAGCACCCCTCATCAGATAGTAGCTGGCGACATGGACTTCGTACTGCGCCATCGCTTCGACCAGATATTTCAGGCGATCGCGTGAATCTTCGGCATACTGGCTGTCAGGGAAGCGCTCGATCAATTGCTTGAATGCTTCGAAGGCAGCGCGCGCAGCCTTGGGATCGCGCTCGGTTGGATCCTGACGGCTAATGAAATCGAACAGGGATTTCTTGTCATTGAAATTGGCCAGACCACGCAGGTAGTACATGTAGTCGACGTTGGGGTGATTCGGATGCAGGCGGATGAATCGCTCCACCGCCGCCAGACATTGCGCCTGATCATTCTGGCGGTAGTACGCATAGGCCATGTCCATCTGCGCTTGCTGGGCGAATTTGCCAAATGGGTAGCGAGATTCGAGTTTCTCGTAATATTTGATCGCCTTCTCGTAGCCGCCGGCCTGCAGCTCTTCCTTGGCTGCGGCGTATAATTTCTCGGGCGACCAGCCCTTGGTTTCGTCGGCCTTCTGTCCGATTGAACCGCATGCCGACAGCAGCAGCGCCAGCGTGAACACAGCATATTGCATGAAAGTCTTGGGCATGGGACGGCAGGTGAGCAGGTCGGAAACGACCACGATTATAGCCGATGGGCACGCCATTGAAACGACAAAACATGAATGACCCGGAAGCGCAGTACGACGATGATGTCATTGAAGATGCCGACGATTTCGAGATAGCCGGACTCGCCCCGAATTTTGCTTCCGACCTTGCCTCCGACCTCGCGCCCGTGACGCTGATCATAGGCATTGAGCATCGTGGCACTCGCCTCGACAAAGTGCTGTCACAGTCTTTGCCACAGTTTTCCCGCTCGCGATTGCAGCAGTGGATAGAAGCGGGTCTGGTCAGTGTCGATGGCAAGCCGTGTGGTGTGCGCGAGATTATGCTGGGAGAAGAGCGCATTGTCGTCTCCCCGCAGCCCGATCCCTCGTCGACGTCCTTTGTGGCCGAACCGATACCGATGTCGATTGTGCATGAAGATGATGCACTGATTGTTATCGACAAACCCGTTGGCATGGTGGTGCACCCGGCGGCGGGCAACTGGACCGGCACTTTGCTCAACGGGTTACTGCATCGTTGGCCGGCGCTGCAGGGCGTGCCGCGGGCGGGCATCGTGCACCGCCTCGACAAGGACACTTCGGGTCTGCTGGTGGTTGCCAAGACGCTGAGTGCGCAAACCAGTCTGGTGCGGCAGCTGCAAGACCGCAGCATGAGCCGTCAGTATCTCGCACTGGTCTGGGGGCAGCCTGTATCTGGCGGACGGATTGAGGCGGCAATCGCGCGCCATCCGCGTGAGCGCACCCGCATGGCAGTCAGTCAGTCAATGCTGGCCAAGCCGGCGGTCACCCATTACACGCGGCTGGCGAGTGGTGTGCTTGATGGCAAGCCGGTATCGCTGTTGCAATGTCGCCTGGAAACGGGTCGCACGCACCAGATCCGCGTACATCTGCAATCCATAGGATTTTCGCTGGTGGGTGATGCGGTGTACGGCAAATCCCACCTCGCTGCCTTGTTCCCTCGCCAGGCTTTGCATGCCGAGCGTCTGGGTTTGGTACACCCATCCACCGGTGAGCTTTGTGAATGGCATGCGCCTCTGCCCACGGATATGGCGGCACTCCTGGAACGTTCAGGCATTGTTCACTGAATGCAGACCCTGACCATAGACTGGCCTGACTTGCCCGCTGGCGTGGGCGTGCTCTCTACCTTGCGTAGTGGTGGCGTCAGCGCTGGTCCTTATGGTGCAGGTAACGCGCATGGCATGGCTGGCGCGCTTGATGCTGCCGTTGCTGCCACCCGCGACCAAGTCGGCGGGCTGAATCTGGGTTTGCATGTGGGTGATGATCCGGCAGCGGTCGGGCAAAATCGACGCTTGTTGCGGGCACAGCTGCCGGCCGAGCCCGCCTGGTTGGCTCAGGTCCATGGCACGCGGGTATTGGATTTGTCATCGGAACACGACCATCTGGGTCCATCAGAAGCGGACGCCAGCATTGCCTCTCGCCCTGATCGCGTGTGCACCATCATGAGCGCGGACTGTCTGCCGGTACTACTGGCGGATTGTCGTGGTACCCAGGTCGGCGCGGCCCATGCGGGCTGGCGCGGCTTGGCGCAGGGGGTGATCGAGCAAACGGTGGCTGCGATGCGTGCATCCGGTGCCGATCAGCTCACGGCCTGGCTGGGACCGGCGATTGGTCCCAAGGCGTTTGAGGTGGGTGTCGAGGTGCGTCGTGCGTTCGCGCATCTGGGTCCGCAGGCGGAAGCCGCATTCACACCCGTGCCGGGCAAGACAGACAAATTTCTGGCGGATCTGGCAGGGCTGGCGCGCATCGTATTGCGGCAAGCCGGTGTGATTCTGGTCTCGGGCGGTCAGCACTGCACCGCAAGCGATCCGACAAAGTTCTATTCATTCCGTCGAGATCAGGTCACGGGTCGCATGGCTTCGTTGATCTGGATCAGGTAGGTCAGGCGCCTTCGCGTTTATCTTCTTGCACCATTTGTTGCTGCTCTTGCATTTCGCGTTGGCGCTGTTGTTCCAGCTCCCGGCGGCGGCGGCGTTTTCCGGTGCCACCGATGTAGATAATGATCGTCACTGGCAACACGCCATAGAGGAAAAACGTCATAATGCCTGCAACAAACGATTCCTCGACGATTGACATCATCAGCACAACATAGATCCAGCCCACTGCTGCAATATGCATGATCAATTCCCTGATGTTCGCAACCGGCACGCGATCGCAGCCCCATCGTAGCTCGACAGTCATCTGATCCTAACACTGTCCCGGCAAGGCAGTCCGAGCCCGATATATCCAGTCAACCAGCACTCGGAAGACCCATGAGCAAATCTGATAACGACACCCACGCATCGCAGACGAATGCGGCCGAGGCCTGGCTCTCGCAACTCTCGGACCCCAAGGCCTGGCAATCGATGATGAACGTCATGCAGCCCGGCATGCCGGGGCTGGCAGCCAATCATGCGGTTCATGCGATGGTGCCACCTGAAAAGCTCACACAACTGCAAACAGCCTATATGGATGAAATGTCGCGTTTGTGGACAGGGCTGATGATCCAGCATATTCCGGAAATCAAGGACAGACGTTTTTCATCGCCAGCGTGGAAATCCAGTCCTTACCATGCGTTTACTGCAGCCGCTTATTTGCTGAATGCAAAATTCATGAATGCCCTCGCGGATGCTGTCGAGGTGGACGAGAAGATCAGAAAAAAAATCCGGTTCGCGGTACAGCAGGGGATAGACGCGATGTCGCCGTCGAATTTTTTGGCGACCAATCCTGAGGCGCAACAAAAAATCATCGACACCAAAGGTGAAAGTCTTACGCGCGGCATCATGCATATGGTGGCTGACATGCGTCGCGGGCATATTTCGCAAACCGATGAAAATGCTTTCGAAGTCGGCCGCAATGTTGCAACCACCGAAGGCGCCGTGGTTTTCGAAAACGAGGTCATGCAGTTACTGCAGTACCGCCCGCTGACACCCAAGGTCCACAAACGCCCGCTGCTGATGGTGCCACCTTGCATCAACAAGTTTTACATTCTGGATCTTCAGCCCGATAACTCACTCATTCGGTACGCGGTCTCACAGGGGCATACCGTGTTCGTGGTGTCATGGGTGAATCCCGATGAATCGCATAGCGGCACGACTTGGGATGACTATATCGAGAGCGGGGCGATCGCAGCGATTGAAACGGCGCAGGCCATCAGCGGCGAGAAGCAGATCAACATGCTGGGCTTTTGCGTTGGCGGCACGATTCTGTCGACTGCACTTGCGGTGATGGCGGCGCGCGGTAAAAAACCAGCTTCCAGCCTGACGCTGCTGACCACGATGCTGGATTTTTCCGATGTCGGTGGCATTGATATCTATGTCGATGAGGCGCAGGTATTGCAACGCGAGCAAGCAATCGGCAAAGGTGGCCTGATGCCGGGCCGTGATTTTGCGGCAGCGTTTTCCAGTCTGAGGCCCAATGATCTGGTGTGGAATTATGTCGAATCGAATTATCTGAAGGGTGAGGAGCCACCGCCGTTCGATCTGCTCTACTGGAATTCGGACAGCACGAATCTGCCGGGGCCGATGTTCTGCTACTACCTGCGGAACATGTATCTTGAAAATAAGCTGCTGATACCTGGCCGGCTCTCGGTCAGCGGGGATCCCGTCGATCTGGGTCGGGTGCAGACCCCGACCTTCATTTATGCGTCCCGAGAGGATCACATCGTGCCTTGGGCCAGTGCCTATGTGACGACCGGGCTGATCAACACCGGCAAGCGCAGCAATAACCGCTTCGTTCTGGGGGCCTCAGGCCATATTGCGGGCGTGATCAACCCGCCCGCCAAGAAAAAGCGCAGTTACTGGACCAACGAAGATCTGCCGGTAGCGGCCGATCAGTGGCTGGCAGAGGCGACAGAGCATCCGGGCAGCTGGTGGACCGAATGGAGCGAATTTCTGGCCAGTCATGCGGGTGAACAGGTTGCAGCGCCCAAAAAATACGGAAATACCCGACACAAGCCAATTGAGCCGGCCCCCGGGCGCTACGTGAAAGTGAAGGCGGGCTGATCGGGGCAGCGTCCACTTCTGGCGGGGAGTGCCTGCTTCCCGGTATTTTCAAAATAAAAACAGCCGTTTTGCTTTCGGTCGTTTGCGCCGCAATATATCGGTGTTGCCCACCGCTCAGGCTACCCAAGTTTATGTTTTTAGGCACTATAATGCGCGCAAAGGGGCGTCCGACCCCTTCCATTGTTTATAAAATCTTGCATGCGCATTGCAATGCAAAATAACCGGGACCCTCGTCATGACCACCACCAAGAAGGCAAGCGAGCGCCTGATCAAGAAGTACCCCAATCGTCGTTTGTACGATACCCAGACCAGTTCCTACATCACGCTCGCGGATGTGAAGCAGCTCGTGCTCGGCAATGAGGACTTCATTGTTATCGATGCGAAAACAGAGGAAGACCTGACGCGCAGTATCCTGCTGCAAATCATTCTGGAAGAAGAATCCAATGGTCAGCCCATGTTCTCCAGCTCTGCGCTGTCGCAGATCATTCGCTACTACGGCCACACCATGCAGGGCATGATGGGCTCTTATCTGGAAAAAAACATCCAGGTCTTCATCGATATCCAAAACAAGCTCGCGGAAAACTCGAAGGGTCTGATGGAGGAGAAGTCCTTCAGTCCTGAAATGTGGACCCAGTTCATGAGCGTGCAGGGCCCGATGATGCAGGGGATGATGAGCAACTACATCGAACAGAGCAAGAGCCTGTTCATTCAGATGCAGGAGCAGATGCAGAGTCAGTCCAAGAACATGTTCGGTACCTTCCCTTTTCCGGGCATGCCGGGCGTGAAGGTCGCCGAGGCCAGCAAGCTCTGATCGTTCTGTGGTGGCAAAGGGTAAAATCGGGGCTTCATCTCACCTTCCTTTGCCACCTTCGCCCCCTTCGCCCCATTCTTCATGTCCGATTCCCTGGCAACACCCAAAGTAGGTTTCATTTCACTCGGCTGCCCCAAGGCCCTGGTCGATTCCGAGCAAATCCTGACGCAGCTGCGTGCTGAAGGCTACGACACCGCCAAGTCCTATGACGGCGCCGATCTCGTCATCGTCAACACCTGTGGCTTCATTGATGCGGCCGTCACTGAATCGCTGGATGCGATCGGCGAGGCGCTGAGTGAAAACGGCAAGGTCATTGTCACTGGCTGCCTCGGCGGCAAAAAAGACGCATCGGGTCAGGATGTCATTCGCACGGTGCATCCCAAAGTTCTCGCTGTCACCGGCCCGCACGCATTGGCTGAAGTCATGGACGCGGTGCACCAGCACCTGCCCAAACCCCACGAGCCCTTCATCGATCTCGTGCCGCCGCAAGGCATACGCCTGACGCCGCGTCACTATGCTTACCTGAAAATTTCCGAAGGCTGCAATCATCGCTGCAGTTTCTGCATCATTCCTTCCATGCGTGGCGATCTTGTCTCGCGGCCCATCGCCGAGGTCATGCTCGAGGCTGAGAATCTGTTCAAAGCGGGCGTGAAAGAACTGCTGGTTATTTCACAAGACACCAGCGCCTATGGCGTTGATGTGAAATTCCGCACAGGATTCTGGGCGGGTCGGCCAGTGCGCACCCACATGACGGATCTGGTTGCTTCGCTTGGCGAGTTGGCCAAACAATACGGCGCATGGGTGCGTCTGCATTATGTGTATCCGTATCCGCATGTGGATGAAGTCATCCCGCTGATGAATGACGGACATGTGTTGCCGTATCTCGATGTGCCGCTGCAGCATTCGCACCCAGATGTCCTCAAGCGCATGAAGCGGCCTGCGAATGGGGAAAAGAATATCGAACGCATACGCGCCTGGCGCGCCGCTTGTCCCGATATCACGATACGTTCCACGTTTATTGCCGGCTTCCCCGGCGAGACTGAAGCAGAGTTCTCGCATTTGCTCGATTTTCTCAAAGAAGCACAAATCGATCGACTGGGCTGTTTTGCCTATTCGCCGGTCGAAGGTGCCACTGCCAATGCACTCGCTTCACCGGTACCCGATGAAGTGCGAGAGGAGCGTCGTGCACGCGTCATGCAGCTGCAGGAAAGTATTTCTCGCGACCGACTGCAAGCGAAAGTGGGCAAGACGCTCAGGGTGTTGATTGACAAGGTCGACCGTAATGGCGCCACCGCGCGCTCGTCTGCGGATGCGCCCGAGATTGATGGCGTGGTGTATGTCAAGCTGCCCTACGATCCTTCGATCAGTCTGAAAGTCGGTGAGTTCATTGACGTGAAAATCACCACGGCAGATGCACACGACCTTTGGGGTAGTGTGGATTGACCCAAGCCAGCGTGAGCAAGGAAAGATCGTGAGCGACAACAAATCGTTTCAGACACTCCGGACCACGACGGATTATCGTCCGCCCGAAGGTTTCGATGCTTTTCCTACGCCGATACATCACGCATCGACTGTCTTGTTTCGTGATGTTGCTGCGCTACGTTCACGCAACTGGCAAGAAAAGACGGGCTATACCTACGGCCTGCATGGCACGCCGACCACCTTCATGCTGGAAGCACGTTTAGCCGAGATCGAGGGCGGCAGCGATTGTCTGCTTGCTCCCAGCGGGCTGGCTGCGATTGCGATGATTGATCTGGCCTTGCTGCGTGCTGGCGATGA
>JACCDM010156855.1_pt1 | contig 10216 bp, 8 predicted proteins | sample 7445851 | NCBI WGS metagenome assembly JACCDM01 (sample SAMN15323438, study PRJNA562643) | freshwater metagenome | isolation source: river surface water | place: USA:Blue River Watershed | collected 2017-08-16
CAAAGGTGATGTGTATCAGCGCTACAGCGCTAGGAGCCCTCACTCTGATGATCCCAGCAGAGCTCACCTGGTTCACATATCTATATGCAGCTGTGGGCTTTGGGTTCGGAGTGGCTTATGTGGTGGGGATGGTGCGGAGTTCTAAATGACCCCATTCTTCAACGATCAATTTGTATTTTGCCATTAACTTCAAGGTGACGCTTTCTAGGAATAGGTGGAGAAAAACAAGTCCTCAAAGAAGGCGTCAAAATCTGAGTCTCCCAGCGCATTTATATTGATTGAGCCAGAGCGAAGATCAATCTCTTTCATCAGCAATCGAAACTTCCCTCTATCGAAGTTACTTCCGCTATCTCCTAACCCTTTAGTGTGCAGAAGCCCAATAATTTTACTTGAAACGCGATTTGAGGCTGTAGTACGTGGTCGTCCTAGGAAGCTATTTAGAAGCTCGCTGTTGGAGTACAAGACATCTAGCGAATCCTCAAAGGGGACTGAATGAAGACCTGCGGCAAAGGAGGATACATACCAGAGTCGAGATACCGAATGATCTCGCCACCTAGATCTAGTAGTAGGTGCAAACCAATGATTCAGAATTAACCTATTGTTGCCTTCGTCTCCACCCCAACGTAAGACTGAATATTCAAGCGCCTCTCGAAATGCCAAAGTTACCCAAAATCTCTCATCTGTTGCGTTTGCACGTGTCAGATTAGGAATCAAGGTTGAGATTAACTCTGCGTTCTCTCTATCTTTATTGCCGCTCCAGGATTGATTTATCGGAGCTTCTAGCTTGAAATTCTTGGGGAGCTCCAAGTCCGAGTTGACCATCGTAAGTGAATACCTACTAACCAATTCTTCCAAGGGTTCTACGACAAATTTATCATCTTTTCGAACTATGTTACGTAATTGCTCAAGACTTTGCGTAGACAAGACTCTCATTTAAACCTCGCTCGATATCAACTTATGGACGCCAAGTTCTCGCAATAACTTCAATGCAGCCTGATTTTGAGATGAAAAATTATTCAATTCCTCGAGCTTGATTCCGCTCTTTTCACAACGTGATATCAGGGCCTGCGCCCAGCTAAACTCTTCTGCCTCCTCTGTTTTGTAAATAAGACTTAATGCCTCTACAAAAGTATCCTTATAGACCGATAACGCAAGATAAGGTTTAACGGCTTGGTCTGATCTCATTAAATCCCAAAGTGCATGGAATGATTTTCCCATCAAGATCGTAATAAAGTTCGAATCCAAGCTCAATTCATATACATCAGGATCTAAATCCAGAGAAAGTTGCACTCTGATCAAGCTTTCCAATTTAATTCTCTTGAAGGAAAGAGGCAACAATATTTTCTCGCCTATAGCGAGAGCCGAACCTGGAGAGATATCAAAATCAATACCTCCATATTCTTCATTTATTCCTAGAGGCTGGTAGTTTCTAATTTCTTTTGTTGCAATTACAAGTGCTTGGACCTCCAGCACACCTAAAAGCTGACCTGGCTCGAACTCAACTAAGCCGTGGTCATCTTCTAGCGGAGAAAGAATCCGAGTTATCGTCTCCTTAGAATAGAGGTCAAGAAAAACTTTTGCAGATCCATTCGAAATCTGATCCTGAATGCTTTTTGACGTTAATTCCACTTGATACTCTAAAGTAAGATTCTCCTTCTTTAGTTTTTCGCTAAGTTGAGGTACTACATCTACTTGGAAGCGTGCGCCGTCAGTAAAGTCCCTAGTCGATTCTCGCAACACGGGGTGGAAAAAGGTTCGAGTTAAATCAGACATGATTTGCCACCAATTGGAGAGCGTATTTCTCCGCTCCAGCCTCTAACTCAATCTCTATGCTCACTCGGCTCCCTTTTTTCGGACAATTAAAGTTTCGCTTTAACTTCCACTCTGGATCTGAGTTTGTTCGATACTTGAGAAGCTGAGAATCCAATTCGCCGACTTTCCCAATTGACAGCGCGAATGGGCCTACATGGTCTAAATTGAAGAAAATTCTGGAAGATTTTCCTTGGGCATGAACTATTCGGGCATCGCCTAGAGAAAGTTCATAGTTTTTACCGTTTGAGCCAGTTGTGCCCCCAAAATCGACTGCAGGATTACCGCCAGATGTCACGGACTTTCCTTCTCCGGGCGCGGGTTGAGGCAAATTGTCCTCAGATCCTCCTTGTCCAGAATCGGCTCCAACTCGGGCGGGGCGAAGTGGCTTAACTTTTCTAATTGGATCGAAGGTTAACTTGTTTGAAATTTCAACATTTCCATCACCAATTGAATCCGCCTCAACGCCAGAGAAAAATTCATTCAAGTCATCAATGAACTCTTCTTCACTAGCATCCATAGCGGCATGCTCAAGAATGAGTTGACGAACCTCTCTTACGAAAGCCTTATATGAAGATTCTGCGTCCTGTCGCTCTTTCAAATCAGGGATGCGGTCGAACTCAAACTTTGTATGTGAAGGATCTTCGATTGATCGCAAAATTCTCGAACCAGACTCACCTTCGACGCAAAGAAATAGATCAAAGGGCTTGGTTCCAGGGAATTTCAATAAATTCTGAGGCTCCTCTGTAATGAGCATTCCATTTTGTCGTGCAATTCCTACGCCACGCCAAGCCACTGGTTCACCAGTTCTCATATACCAACTTACGCGACCAAATGGCTTGGATATCAAGACTCCAGCTTTTTCTTCTGAATGGAACTCAATTGTTTTTGCACATTCAAGTGCTGCCATGTGATTTTCAATATCATCTGTTGGGTTTTTCTCTAAATCATTCAGCAACTTCTCGAATTGAGCAACCAGGTTTCCCGCATTGAGTGATTGCTCACCATTAAAGTCAACTTCCAAATTCTTATTCTTTATCGCAAGATAGAAATTATGAATTATGGAGATTTGCATATCACGCCAGAAAATATCAACAGCTACTGCTAAGTCAGGAAATGGAACTACAATCGAAGTTCCAGTTCCATTACCGCTGCTTCCTCGAAGTTTTCTAATCCACTGAGGAATTTTCGAATCTAGAATTGGATCACATTTTTCCGAATTACTGAAATATCCAGTTCCTTGAGTCATAACTGCTTTCCCTGCTCGCATGGATTGCAATATGCTCTTACCTTGAAACCTTTCCTCTTTCTTTCCGTTCTTGGATATCTGCGAGTAATAAAAAACAGTTCTTAGCGAACTTGCAGCAAAAGGCGCCTTTGATCCGTGACCGAACGAACCAAGTGCTCCAGCTGTTGATTTTTGACTTAATCCAGAGCCCTTAATCAGTGCATACCATTTGTCGCCTTTGAATTTTGGATCGGTATCGTCATAGTCTCCTTCAAGTCCACATGTATTGAAATCGCTAATTGTGAAGACAGGGATTTTCTTTGCTCGATTTATCGAAACAACTGCCTGATCAAAAAATCGAACTGAAGAATGGGAATCGGATTGCTGAGAACGAGCAGTTTCACGAGCCATTTCCAAATAAGGGATCAATTCATTGATACCGATTGCTTCTGTTTTTTCTATTTCACTAAGCATAAAACTCACGCGAACAGGCTCATCTTTATTCAGTCGAGCATCCATTGAGTTTTGAATAGTTTCTCTTACGACGCTAAAGAGTTTAGTTCCATTAAAAGTATCAATTGAAGCATTATTAAATCCATCTACCTCTCCACCATTATTCGAGGGAAAAATCCAATTCACGTAGCGCCTCCAATCGACTCAATAAAATCTTCATAGGCTCCGATAGGTTCGAACTGGATTTCGAAGCCCGTTCTATTGGGATTCTTAACTTTCGACACTCTCACTGCATCGAAGCCGGCCGTCTCAAGATCCGAGTAAGTGAAAGGATTTCTTGATGGAGCCTTGTTGTACATTGACAATGAAAACTTGGGATCAATAACTTTGAATATCCATTTACAAAGCTCATCATTTGGCTTGGTCATTAGAGCCTTATAGCCAGATTGGCATAAACTGGCATCAGCCGGTTCCTTTGTGTTCGGAAGGTACAGCTTGAATTTCTTTCCCAATGGAAAGAAATCTTTACAATTTTTATGAATGTCAATTGGGACCGGAATGTATGCCTCCCCAAATTTACGTGGGCGCCCTGCGGCATTCCACTGATTGAGGCCGGATTTTGCAGACACTTCCTTCGTACCACTTTTCTTCGAGTAGAGAGGTAGTACAACGTAATCAACTCCAGGGGTTTCTGAACCTTCGTCAAACAGGCCACTTATTTCCATATCTGAGGTTATAGTCGCTCCAAGTACATTTTCGAATAACTGACTAAATACGTCTTCGATGATTTTTATTGGAATCGGCTCCCAATTGCTTCCAGTGCTGATATCAAATTTCTTTAGTAGAACATTCTTGGAACGAGAGTACCGGTAATGGTTTAGGCCATCGTGGAAATGTATATTGCTTGATTTGGCACTGAATTTAGTTAGCTTTTTCCCACTAGAAGTTAATGGCGCAAGAGAGTCAATGGAAATAGTCGGGTACGGCTCTTCATGCACAACTGCCACACCTTCGCGCCTAACTAGGCAATGGTAGATAGATTTAGATGGGTCTGCATTAAAGGAAGCGGATTCAATCAATATTCGTCGGTTTCGTTCTTTGGCAATGGTTTGAATCAGATCCCTATCATTCATCATTCCAATTTTTCCTTTACCCGCTAAGGCTGTGAATTCCTGGACTTTTTCGTAACTGTAAGTAGCATTCCGCGGAAGCGTGAAGGTTTTTACTCCTACAGCAACTCCGTAGTTCTCTCCCACTAAAGCATCAAACACGGCATCCTGGCGCGAAATATTCTTTCCCTTAGCAGCTCTAATAAACAGATTCTCAACAAATCGATACTGGAAAAAAGGAATATCGCTCTCGCTAAAAAGTCGGGATAACCCCCCTACGGCGACCAGGGCATCAGAGTAAAAACCCTGATCAAAACTAAACTCTCGCTTGGTCACAGGCCCAATTTAGACTGGTCGACGGCGAGAAGATAGCCATCTAGCCAGAAATAACGAACACATTGGGAGCATAAAAGAATTTGTCAGTCCCAGCCTGTATGCTGCCCACATGCGAAGCACATCCTTGAGTATGGCTGGTCTTTTTGCCGGAGTTGGCGGAATAGAACTGGGCTTTAAGCAGGCAGGCTTCACCCCGGTTTTGGCAAATGAGATCGATAAATATGCAGGTGTCACCTATTCCCTTAACCACTCCCACCCTCTAATTCTTCGGGATATTCATGAATTAGAGACCAAGGAAATCCCTAGGATCGATGTACTTGCTGGTGGATTTCCGTGCCAAGCTTTCTCTGTTGCGGGGTACAGAAAAGGATTTAAGGATCCCAGAGGCAACGTCTTCTGGGAAATAGTGAGGATCCTAGATGAAAAGAAACCTTCGATTGTATTTCTGGAAAATGTTAAGAATCTGACCGGCCACGACGGTGGTAAAACTTTTGAGGTTGTGTTGAACGCTTTGCAGGAACTTGGATATCACGTTTCTTACAAAGTTATGAATGCGGCCCAATACACGAAAGTCCCACAAAATCGCGAACGCATCTACATAGTTGGATTCCGAAAAAAGCAAGACTATTCAAAATTTACGTTTCCAAAAGAGCTAAATGCAAATTTAGAACTCTCAGATTTTATCGATTTCGAGTCGAAAGTGGATGACACTTTTTACTACAAAGATAAATATATGAGCAAGGAATTAGAAGCAAGTATTACCCGTCGAGACACTGTCTACCAGTGGAGACGGCAATATGTTCGTGAGAATAAAAGTGGGCTTTGTCCAACGCTAACTGCCAACATGGGAACTGGCGGACACAATGTTCCTCTTGTACTTGCAAAACATGGCATTAGAAAATTAACCCCTAGGGAGTGCTTCAACCTTATGGGTTTCCCAAAGTCATTTAGATTGCCAGACGGTCTAGCCAACAGTCAGCTTTACAAGCAGGCAGGAAATGCTGTGGTGGTACCTGTAGTTAAGCGAATCGCAACCCAAATAATGAAGGCTGTCGAGTAGACAGGTCATTTCCTTTACAGATTTTAGTCGTTACTCTTGGTTCATGACATTACAGCTACCAACGGCCCCTCAACTCGCCGCTTCACTACTAAAAGTGCTTGCCCATAATCCAGAAGGGTTAACTGTCAGCGAGATTGATTCTGCCGTGAAACAGGACCTAGGCATTAGCGCCGAACTTGCAAGCCAAATAAGAAGTGGGAATAGAACGGAATTTCAATATCGCATGGCCTGGTGTCGGACAAAAGCCAAGAAAGCGTTGCTAATTGAAAGGACTGGACCCGGTAGTTGGAAGTTAATTAGCAACAAATGAAGGTTGAAACACGCTAGTTCAGGGCAAGCAATAGTAAAGCTGCTGAGCCAAGTTTTGTGAGGATCTATCAGCATGAGCTTCGCAGCGAAAAATTGAGTTCAGAAAATCTACTTCTAGGTGGGGGATTTCTATGGGAAGTTTGTCAATCGGAACAATTTACCGCTACTCAAGTACTAATCAAGTGGATGTTGAAATAATAGACGATCTTCCAAATCTCATGTTTCATACATACACAGTGGGACAAAATAAGCCACTTCTTGAAGCGGGCATCAACCCAATCGGGATTGTAAGAACTGACACTGGGAACCGAACTCCCGCTATTTTGATTACGAGTAGCACGCACAAGCAAGGGTCAAAGGAAACACCCTGGCAGGATCAATTCGATGTAGATAATGGATATATAAAGTACTTCGGAGACAATAAAAGCATAAGCGACCCGGGAAAGGCTCCAGGAAACAAGTTAATTTTAGATCAGTTCTTACTTCATAATTCATTCAAAGTTGAGGATAGGAAAAATGCCGTTCCATTCATTTTTTTTAGAAGCGTGAAGGTAGGGGATCGCGTAAAGGGGAATCGCATCTTTCAAGGAGTTGGCCTTGTAAAGAGCGCAGAGCTCGTCACCCAATATCAGAAAGATATTGGCTATTTCACTAACTACGTTTTTGAATTCGATGTCTTGGACATGCGACAAGAACATGAACTTTTCTCCTGGGATTGGATCTCCGCAAGACGTGATCCAAAAATTTCGAATGAAATTGCACTTGGTCTAGCACCAAAATCTTGGCAGGAATGGGTGAAAGACGGCCAAATTTCCCGAGACCGAGTATTGAGACGTGTGCATCGAAGATTCAATGTTTCGAAATTTGACCAACTTCCCGCCAAGTCATCGCGTGAAGAAAAATGCTTGGCAGAAATTTATGATTTCTATGAAGGCAGAAAACACCATTTTGAGCTGCTTGCCTCCAAGGTCGTTGCGAGCATAATCCGGCAAGCTGGTGGCATTTATCTTGAAGGTTGGATAACTCAGGGATCCGGAGATGGAGGAATTGATTTTGTTGGACGGATTGACCTGGGCTCCGGTTTTGCGAAGGTAGAAGTTGTGTTACTTGGGCAGGCGAAATGCGAGAGTTATTCGACTCCCACAAATGGAGTTCATTTGGCTCGTACCGTTGCCCGGCTAAAACGCGGCTGGATCGGAGCTTACGTTACAACTTCTTTCTTCTCGGAGCGTTCACAGGTGGAGATCAGTGAAGATCAATATCCTCTAATTACAGTGAACGGATTTGAGCTGGCACGGGAAACCCTTAAACTAGCAGAGTCAAGCGGCAAGAATTCCGTGATTGAATATCTTGAGGATTTGGATATGAGTTTTACTGAAAATATTGAAAAGAAAAGGCCAGAAGATATTCTAAGCCGGTAAGGCTTTTGATTTTTGAGAGTTAAAAACTAGCGTAAAACATCTTGACTGCAGTCACAAACTCCTCATCAAAAATTACTAAATCATTCTTAATAACCTCGCTCGCAATTCTAGATTCTGAAACACTGAGTGCTTTAGCAATCTCTTGTATTGAAATATCTTGCTCCCAAATGGATACTAGCTGTGCTTTTTTTTCATCGTTCCACCCGTCCCCAGAAAAACTCACTGAATCCAGTTCCTTAGCTTCCGGTCCCAAACTTGCATAAAGGAACCACTTCCCTAATCGGGCTTCAACTCCTGAAATAGTTCGTCCCGTATCTTTGGAAATCTCTAACAGGGACTTACCTGCGATGCACTGGTGGACAAGATCTAGGTCTTCCTGAATGGACCAGCGCGTACCTTTACGCGGCGACTCGAGTAACTCTTCAAAAACATCTCTAGGCTCGACTTCATTAGGGTCGTCTTCTGAGTAATCCGGATTCAGAAAATCGCGTGGAGCAATCTGAGCCCACTCAGTCATATCAAGCTTCTTGATTGCGCGTGTGACCGACACATAGGCAAGGCGAAGATCTTCTACTTCCATATCGGTTGGATGCAAGTAATCTCCGGCAAGTTTTACAGTCTCCCACTCGCGCCCCTTTGCCTTGTGGGCGGTTGAGATGACCACATCGGCTTCGGATTCTGTCACAACTCTCTTCAGAGCCATGACTAATGATTCGACGCCAAACCGGTCTACTAAATCAATCATAGTTTTGATTTCATGAGTTTCTTCCGGATATTGCTCAACGTATGCTTTGGCTTCTGCCCACGACTTAAATGGCGCTAGCTCTTGGTGCAAAGTGCGTTTTCCCCTCTGCAGTTGTCCACAAGCTTCTGCAAATTCGATGAGTTCTTGAGTCCTTCCAATAACAGCAACTTTTCGATGTTTTCCAATTTCTTGCATCACATGTTGAATCACTCCAGCATTTGTACGACAGAGTATGGCCTTGGGTGAAGTGACTACCTCGACGGTTGACGCAATACGAGAAAAACCTTGCACATTCACTGGTGCCTCCAAGAATCCCAGGATGTCATTTGCCTCTGATGCGATTGCATCACCAAATCGAAAACTCTGAGTAAGCCAAAGGCTTTGATCAACTTTCACTTTGCTCAGAGCATTTTCAGCTCCACGCCATTCATAAATAGCTTGGAATTGATCTCCACAATAGATGCGTTGAGCGTGATGCTGAGCCTCAATAATTGAGAGCATCACAGGGTCGGCATCTTGTGCTTCATCAAAGAGAATAAAGTCTCCACGAATTTTTGGGGAGCTTAACTGCCAAATTTTCAGATAATAGTCGTGGCTGAATTTCAAGAACCCTTTATATTCCTGGATGTCATCCCAAGCTTTAACTGCGAAGGGAAGCAAGCTTTTCTGAAAATTAGCTACCTGCTTCTTATCAAATGAAGCAAGAAGAGGTATTTCAATATGCTCTTTCTGAATGGTTGAATCGATGCTCTTACAAAAATTTCCAACACTTGAGAGCACTAAATTTGCTACTTGAGCTTCATCCAAGACGTATGAATTCTTTCCGACACGGTAACTTAACTTTTCAACACCTAACCAGTCACCAACTTCCTTAAGGGTAATTCGAGAATGATTACTCATCCTCTCTTTGTATTGGAATCCAACTTGACCATAAGCGAGAGAGTGCGCTGTCCGACATTTCACATTTGGGGGGAATTTAGTGACGGCTTCTTCAACAATTGCCTTGTTAAATGCGATGTATGTTCCTTGCTTATCGCTTAGGGCTTCTGCGAGCAATTTCAAGGTCGTTGTCTTTCCGGTTCCTGCAAGCGCCTGCACGACTAGATCTTTACCCGACTTAGCGGCTGCGATTACTTTCAATTGCTCGTCAGTCGGCTTCAGACTCATACAAATAAGTTTACGACGAGTTCAACTTCTTGAGTTAGTTAAGCGGCATCAGATTTTCGAGCCCAAAATCTTCATTCATTTCAAGTCATTTGATTGCTATCACACCCCACTGATAGCCTTTTCCCGGGTCAAGAACTAAGCGTTAATCCCTTTAGCTTGCTTAGTACCAATCCGCGCATAACTCGCGCACGGTGGTTCTAAAGGAAGACCTGCCGGCGATGAAAGACACCGCCGGAAGAGCGGGTCTCTCTATGAGGTCCAGTAAGGACTTTTTGCTATGTCACCAATTGGATTGTTGGTCTGTACTACTTGTTTTGGGCTTACCTCTGCAGGTTTAGGAATGCAGCGTTGTCACTGCGAGGTTTACAAGACATACCCTGGAGTTGATTGCCCTAGTGGTTTTCACTTGTGTTACTTGTGCGCTGCAACTGTGGCTGGAGGTACGGGGCGGTACTCGTGGAATGCATGTGAGGTGTGTTTGAAGTACAACAAGTACGTGAAGGCGAATCAGGGATTTTCTCTTCCGTTAGGGCGACATTCGATTATGAATGGGGTGTCGATTCCAATGGCGCTTCAGGG
>JACCDM010448216.1_pt1 | contig 10207 bp, 5 predicted proteins | sample 7445851 | NCBI WGS metagenome assembly JACCDM01 (sample SAMN15323438, study PRJNA562643) | freshwater metagenome | isolation source: river surface water | place: USA:Blue River Watershed | collected 2017-08-16
GCCTTTAGGAATGAACGGACGAATTTGTTCCGCGTAGTTTTTCATGTAGTCGGTCGACGCGATCACTGGACCGGCGTGTTTTTCCAACTGCTGCGCCACGAAAGGCACACGCGGTGTTTCCAGTGGGTGCAACATGTTGAAACGCTCGGCGTCTTGACCATCGCGTGTCAATTCGTTGAAGCTTGGGCAGCTCCAAACATCGGCCGCAATGCCCCAGTCTTTGGCCAGCAATTCTTGTGCAGCCAATGACTCACGCAAAATGGTGCCAGAGCCCATCAACTGAACTCGCGTTTTGTTCTTACCACCCGCCTTGCACAAATACATGCCCTTGATGATCTGCTCTTCGGTGCCAGCAGTCAGGCCAGGCATGGCGTAGTTTTCATTCAACAAGGTGAGGTAGTAGAAGACGTTGTCTTGCTTCTCAACCATGCGCTTCAAGCCGTGGTGCAAGATCACGCCCACTTCGTGTGCAAAGGTGGGGTCGTAGCTGATGCAATTTGGAATGGTGCCCGCCAAGATGTGGCTGTGACCGTCTTCGTGTTGCAAGCCTTCGCCATTCAAAGTGGTACGACCCGAAGTGCCGCCCAACAAGAAGCCACGCGCTTGCATGTCACCCGCTGCCCATGCCAAATCGCCAATGCGTTGGAAGCCAAACATGGAGTAGTACACATAGAAAGGCACCATGATGCGGTTGCTGGTGGAATAGCTGGTCGCTGCCGCAATCCAGCTAGACATACCGCCCGCTTCGTTAATGCCCTCTTGCAAAATTTGACCGGCTTTGTCTTCTTTGTAATACATCACTTGGTCTTTGTCGACGGGTGTGTATTGCTGACCTGCAGGGTTGTAAATACCGACTTGACGGAACAAACCTTCCATACCAAAGGTGCGGGCTTCGTCTACCAAGATGGGTACAACGCGGGGACCTAAAGCTTGATCGCGCAGAAGTTGCGTGAGGAAACGCACATAGGCTTGCGTTGTTGAAATTTCACGGCCTTCAGCAGTGGGCTCCATGACCGACTTGAAGACTTCCAAAGATGGCACGGTAAAGCTCTCATCCGCTTTGGTGCGGCGGTGTGGCAAGTAACCACCCAAGGCCTTGCGGCGCTCATGCAGGTAACGCATTTCAGGCGTGTCATCAGCGGGTTTGTAGAACGGAACTTTTGACAGTTCGCTGTCTGGCACTGGAATGTTGAAGCGATCGCGCATGTAGCGAATGTCTTCGTCGGTCAGCTTTTTGGTTTGGTGAACGTTGTTCTTACCTTCTCCGGCTTTGCCCATGCCATAGCCTTTCACCGTCTTGATCAACAAAACAGTGGGTTGGTCTTTGGTGTTAACCGCTTGGTGATAAGCGGCATAGACCTTTTGTGGGTCATGACCGCCACGCTTCAATGCCCAAATCTCGTCGTCGCTCATGTGCGCCACCATCTCGAGGGTACGTGGATCACGACCGAAGAAATGTTTGCGAACGTAGGCACCATCGTTGGCTTTGAACGCTTGGAAGTCACCGTCCAGGGTGTCCATCATGATCTTGCGCAATGCACCGTCTTTGTCACGGGCCAACAGTTTGTCCCACTCGCTGCCCCACAGGAGTTTGATGACGTTCCAACCTGAACCGCGGAACTCACCTTCGAGTTCTTGAACAATTTTGCCGTTACCGCGCACTGGACCGTCCAAACGCTGCAAGTTGCAATTGACCACGAAGATCAAGTTGTCGAGTTTCTCCCGCGCTGCCAAACCAATGGCACCCAAAGATTCCACCTCGTCCATTTCGCCGTCGCCACAGAACACCCACACTTTGCGGTTTTCTGTGTTGGCAATGCCGCGTGCGTGCAAGTATTTCAAAAAGCGCGCTTGGTAAATCGCCATCAATGGGCCCAAGCCCATGGAGACCGTAGGGAACTGCCAGAACTCAGGCATCAATTTAGGATGGGGGTAGCTGGACAAACCCTTGCCATCCACTTCTTGACGGAAGTTGAGCAGCTGCTCTTCTGTCAAACGGCCTTCTAAATATGCACGGGCGTAAACACCTGGCGACACGTGGCCTTGGATGTACAAGCAATCACCGCCGTGATTTTCACTTTCAGCATGCCAAAAGTGATTGAAGCCAGCACCAAACATGTGAGCCAAGGAAGCAAAGGAGCCAATGTGGCCACCCAAATCACCGCCATCTTCTGGGTTGTGTCGGTTGGCCTTGACCACCATGGCCATGGCGTTCCAGCGCATGTAAGCGCGAAGACGTTCTTCAATTTCAATGTTGCCGGGGCAGTGAGCTTCTTGATCGGGTTCGATGGTGTTGACGTAACCCGTATTGGCTGAGAACGGCATGTCAATGCTGTTCTCGCGGGCATGTTCAAGGAGTTTCTCTAACAAGAAGTGCGCGCGCTCGCCGCCTTCCTTTTCAATCACGGCGGACAGAGCGTCCATCCATTCGCGGGTTTCAATGGCGTCCAAGTCTGAGAGGACGTTATTAGGCTGAACGGCTGACATGTTTGTCTCCTTTGTAGGCCGTGGTTGAACTATTTTTTCCGAATTCTCTCACAAAGTTTTAAAAATTTCAAATGGTGCTTTGTGTTTTTATATTATGAAATTTAATGGCAGGTGATTACCCTAAACTTCAGGGCATGAAGTCTCAAAACGTCTCCCTTGCCATCAAGGCCATCAAACCCATGTCGTGGTGGCGTCGATGGTGGAAGCGCCAAAACCCCAATCGACAGGATCGGTTTGCCAGTTTGGCGCCCGTTGCCTCCGTCTTGCTTTTTTTAAGTGCCATTGTTTTTTCCTTTTGGTACTTGCGCGTTGAAGAAATAGACCGGGAACAAGAAGCCGTCAAACGAGATGTTGAATACAGCCAGCAGCGTCTTCGATTAAGACTGCTAGAGCGACAAGAGCAAATCATGCGCTTGGCGCGCGATGTCTCCAACAAAGACGTCGACACCAAAGAGTTTTCAAGACGTGCTGAAGCACTGGTCATGAAGAATCCTGAGTTGCAAACTTTGGCATGGGTTGACGACAAACGCAAGATCATTGCCAGCCAAACGGCACCGAGTGTGTTGATCAGCCAAAAGTGGCGGGTGGGTGAAGTGTTGAAATGGGGCGAGTCTGAAAACAGTTACAGCCTTGCACGTGACTTAATGCAACCCATTTATTCGCAGGAAGACGATGGTGCACTGTCAATTGCCACGCCAGGCGTCGGTCAAGAAAATTACGCCAAAAATGTGGTGTTGCAGTTGCACACACCACTGACCAATGCACAAGGTCGCTTCAACGGTGTCGTCATGGCTGAATACGCTGTTGAAAGTCTGTTGCGATACGGTGTTCCCACCGAAATTCTGGCGAAATACGCCGTCTCATTGTTGGACAGTGAAGGCAACATCATTGCTGGACAGTCCATTCCTAAACGCCTGAGTTTTTGGAGTTTTTTACCCGGCATCTCTGGACAAAACAATGAATTTGAAGTGCCGGTCTCCCCTGTCGGCAACGGCTTGATCTTGCGGGCACAAGCTTGGCGAACCTCTCAAGACTTGGTGGGCAGCGGCCTCTTTTGGTTGGTCTGTTCATTGAGCTTGTTAACCGCTTGGATGTTGATTGGCAATTGGCGTCACACCCGAAAGCGACAGCAGACTCAAAAGGAGTTGATGGCCGAAACCAATTTCAGGCGTGCCATGGAAAACTCCATGCTGACCGGCATGCGAGCTCTGGATATGGAAGGCCGCATCACCTATGTCAATTTGGCTTTTTGCCAGATGACGGGATGGCAAGAAGAAGAACTGATTGGCTGTGTTGCCCCCTTCCCCTATTGGCCCGAAGAAGACAGAGACCACTTAATGGCTCGATTGGACGAGGAGATCAGCGGCAAGCACACCGCAGGCGGTTTCCAAGTGCGTGTGAAGCGCAAAAACGGCAGCATCTTCCCTGCACGCTTGTATGTCTCGCCCCTGATTGATGCCTTGGGCCAACAAACGGGCTGGATGACGTCCATGACCGACATCACCGAGCCCAACCGGGTTCGCGAACAGTTGGCTGCCTCTTACGAGCGTTTCACCATTGTTTTGGAAGCCCTTGACGCATCCGTGTCGGTGGCACCCCTTGGTAGTGAGGAGCTCTTGTTTGCCAACAAGCTCTACCGCCAATGGTTTGGTACCAACACCCAGGGTCATTTGGGACTGGTTGAAAAAGCGGGCATGCTCGACATTAGAACCGCTGAATTGGAAATGGACGATGTTGACGCTCTGGCCGGACTGCCCACCGAAAGCTTAACGGTGGCCCCTGCAGAACGGGCTGAAATTTATGTTGCACATTTAGACAAATGGCTAGAGATCAGAACTCGTTATATCCACTGGGCGGATGGCCGCTTGGCGCAATTGGTCATTGCCACCGACATTACGGCCAGACGGCAAGCGGAAGAATTGGCAGCTCAACAGGCCGAACGCGCGCAAAACGCCAGCCGTTTGATCACCATGGGTGAAATGGCGTCTAGCGTGGCCCATGAACTCAATCAACCCCTCACGGCCATTACCAACTATTGCAATGGCATGCTGTCTCGTATCCAGAGCAAGCAAATTGAAGAAAAAGACCTGGTTTGGGCCCTAGAAAAAACGGCGCATCAAGCACAGCGTGCCGGTCAAATCATTCACCGCATTCGCTCTTTTGTGAAACGCAGCGAACCCAACCGCACCGACTCTGATGTGGTGACCATGGTCAACGAAGCCGTGGAATTGGCTGAAATTGAGCTGCGCCGTCGAAATGTACGGTTGTCACACTATGTCGCCTCACGCTTGCCAAAACTCAAAGTAGATCCCATTTTGATTGAGCAAGTTTTGGTCAATTTGATGAAAAACGCAGCCGAGGCCATCGACAACGCCGAGCGGCCCGTTGGCCAGCGGCACGTTGAATTGAGGGTGGTGCCCAAGGTGATTGATGAGCAAAAAACGGTGCACTTTACGGTGACAGACACCGGAAAAGGACTGCCCCCAGAAGTGATGGAACGCCTGTATGAGGCCTTCTTTTCCACAAAAGTGGAAGGCATGGGCATTGGTCTCAATTTGTGCCGAACCATTGTGGAATCCCATCAAGGCCGCATTGTTGCCGAGAACCTCTACAATGCCGACGAAGTTGTTGGATGCTCTTTCTCTTTTTGGATTCCTTCCAATTGAGAAACGCCCATTAGAATTAAGCACGTAACACTTGGAACCCACATGAGTTTGATACCCAAAAAAGGCACTGTCTACGTCGTTGATGATGACGAGGCTGTTCGTGATTCGCTTCAGTGGCTCTTAGAGGGCAAAGACTATCGTGTCAGGTGCTTTGACTCTGCGGAATCCTTCCTCAGCCGTTACGACCCCCGTGAAGTGGCTTGTCTGATCGTTGACATTCGCATGGGCGGTATGACCGGACTTGAGCTGCAAGACAAGTTGGTCGAACGCCGCTCACCATTGCCCATCGTGTTCATCACAGGCCATGGCGATGTGCCCATGGCGGTCAACACCATGAAAAAAGGCGCCATGGACTTCATCCAGAAGCCTTTCAAAGAAGACGAGTTGGTCAATTTAGTAGAGCGCATGTTGGACAGCGCCCGAGAATCTTTCTCTGAGTACCAAAATGCCGCCAATCGCGACGCCCTTCTGTCCAAACTCACGGGCCGCGAAGCCCAAGTGCTTGAACGCATTGTGGCCGGACGACTGAACAAACAAATTGCCGATGACCTGGGCATCAGCATCAAAACGGTTGAAGCGCACCGCGCCAACATCATGGAAAAACTCAACGCCAACACAGTGGCCGATTTGCTCAAAATTGCCTTGGGACAAAACGCCCCCAAAGCCTAAGCACATTGCCTCCGCCAAACGCCCGTGAACTTCTAACTCGCGGGCGTTTTTACTTGAAGCTCAACAAATAGACTGGCCCCTCCCAATGACTGCTCAAAGAATTGACGGCAACGCCCTCTCCCAAAAATTACGCGCCGATGTGGCTGCTCGCACTTCTGCTTTAAAAGCCAAAGGCATCACGCCAGGTTTGGCGGTGGTGCTGGTGGGCGATAACGCCGCCAGCCAGGTTTATGTGCGCAATAAAGTCAAAGCCTGCGAAGACAGTGGGCTGCATTCGGTCTTAGAAAAATACCCAGAAAGTTTCACCGAGGCAGAACTCTTGGCGCGCATCGATGCACTGAATCATGACAACAACATTCATGGCATTTTGGTTCAACTGCCTTTGCCTGCGCACATTGATGCACAGAAAGTGATTGAGGCCATTTCTCCCGCCAAGGATGTCGATGGCTTTCACATTGCCAGTGCAGGCGCGTTGATGACTGGCATGCCAGGTTTTTGGCCCTGCACACCTTATGGTTGCATGAAGATGCTGGAAAGCATTCACTTCGACCTCAAGGGCAAACATGCGGTGGTCATTGGCAGAAGCAACATTGTGGGCAAGCCCATGGCCATGATGCTGTTGCAAAAGAATGCCACTGTCACCATCTGCCACAGCGGGACTCAAAACCTAAAAGCGATGACACTGCAAGCTGACGTCATTGTGGCGGCCGTGGGTAAGCGAAATGTCTTGACGGCCGACATGGTCAAACCGGGTGCCGTGGTGTTAGACGTTGGCATGAATCGCAATGACGAAGGCAAGCTTTGTGGCGACGTTGATTTTGCGGGCGTCGAACAAGTTGCCAGTTACATCACCCCCGTCCCTGGTGGGGTGGGCCCCATGACCATCACCATGTTGTTGGTGAACACCCTTGAAGCTGCAGAACGTTGCGTTTAAACGTAGCATTTCCTTTGCTCATCATCTTTAGCCTCAGACACTATGACCTTAGCGACACACTCAAACAACCCATTATTGCAAGCCGGTGTTTTGCCTCAGTTTGATCAGATCAAACCTGAGCATGTCAATCCAGCTGTTGAAATTCTGCTTTCTGCAGCCTCTGAAGCACTTGAAAAAGTATGCGCCCCCACATTCCCCGCTGAATGGCAGGCCATCGCCGAAGTGTTGGATGTTGCCTCGGAGCGTTTGAGTTCGGCTTGGAGTGCAGTCGGCCATCTCAACAGTGTGGCCGACACCCCCGAACTTCGCGCCGCCTACAACGAAGCCTTGCCCAAGGTGACAGAATTTTGGACACGCCTAGGCGCCGATGAGCGCTTGTATGCCAAGTACAAAGCGGTCAATGCAAGCAAGCTGGACACAGCGCAACAACAAGCTTTGAAAAACGCCTTGCGCAACTTTGTATTGGGGGGTGCAGAACTGCAAGGTGAAGACAAAGCGAGGTATGCGGCCATTCAAGAAAAAATGGCTGAAGCCAGTCAAAAATTCAGTGAACACGCCTTAGATGCCACCGACCAATTTGCACTTTACGTGAATGAGTCCGAGCTAGAGGGCGTGCCCGAAGACGTCAAAAATACAGCGCGAAGTGCGGCAGAAAAAGAAGGCAAAGAAGGCTACAAACTGACCTTGAAAATGCCCTGCTATTTGCCAGTGATGCAATTTGCAAAAAGCAGTGATCTGCGCCAACAGCTCTACAAAGCCTATGTCACACGCGCTTCAGATCAAGCCGATGCCAAGTTTGCAGCGCTCGACAACAGTCAACTCATTCAAGAAATTCTGCAGCTCCGACTCGAAGAAGCAAAGCTCTTGGGATACCAAAATTTTGCCGAAGTTTCGGTGGCCACCAAAATGGCTGACTCCCCCGAAAAAGTGATTGCATTCCTGCGTGACCTCTCCAAACGTGCGCGCCCATTTGCAGAAAAAGACTTGGCGGACATGCGCCAATTTGCAGCGCAACACCTTCACATTCAAAACCCTCAAGCGTGGGACTGGCCTTACATCGGTGAAAAGCTGAAAGAAGCTCGCTACAGTTTCAGCGAACAAGAAGTGAAGCAATATTTCACTGCGCCCAAAGTGCTGCAAGGCTTGTTCAAAATCATCGAAACTTTGTTTGAAGTGAGCATCAGCCCCGACAAAGCGCCTGTGTGGCACCCTGCCGTCAGCTTCTACCGCATCGAACGAGAAGGTCAGTTGGTGGGGCAGTTCTACCTAGACACACCTGCGCGCGTCGGCAAACGAGGCGGCGCATGGATGGACGACGCCCGCTCACGTTGGGTCAGACCCGACAGCGGCGCTTTGCAAACGCCCGTGGCCTATTTGGTTTGTAATTTTGCCGATGGCGTGAATGGACAGCCCGCTTTGCTCACGCACGATGACGTGATCACCCTCTTCCACGAATTTGGCCACGGCTTGCATCACATGCTCAGCCAAGTGAACGAACGAGACGTATCGGGCATCAATGGTGTGGAATGGGACGCCGTGGAATTGCCCAGCCAGTTCATGGAAAACTTCTGCTGGGAGTGGTCTGTGATCAAGCACATGACTTCTCATGTTGACACCGGCGAACCCCTGCCCAAAGCTTTGTTTGACAAAATGGTCGAAGCCAAAAACTTTCAAAGTGGATTACAAACACTCCGGCAAATTGAGTTTGGCTTGCTCGACATGTTGCTGCACAGCCAGCACAACCCTCAAGAAGATTTCATGCCCGTGCTGCACCAAGTGCGCGCTGAAGTGGCGGTCATCCAGCCACCTGCGTTCAACCGCATGGCGCATACCTTCAGTCACATCTTTGCGGGTGGTTATGCTGCGGGTTACTACAGCTACAAATGGGCTGAAGTCCTGTCTGCAGATGCGTATGCGGCCTTTGAAGAAACGGCTCAAGCCGATGGCTCACCCAACTTAGAAACTGGCAGACGTTATCGCCAAGCCATTTTGGAAGCGGGTGGCAGTCGCCCTGCGCTGGCCTCATTTGTGGCATTCAGGGGGCGCGAACCTTCTCTGGACGCCCTGCTTCGCCATCAGGGCATGACCACCACAGCCCCTTAAAACTTCAGTGTTTTAACGCCTTCAGAAGTGCCCAACAAACAAACTTGGGCCTTCTGGTAGGCGAAGACTCCCACGGTCACCACGCCAGGCCACTGACTCACTTCTGCTTCAAACGCAACAGGGTCGGCAATCTTTAGGCCCGTCACATCAATGATGTGCTGGCCGTTGTCTGTGACCAAAGGCTGGTCATCCTTGAGCCTCACGCGAGCCTGACCACCCCACTTGGCAAACTGTGCGATGACTCTTGATGTGGCCATTGGAATGACTTCTACGGGCAGCGGAAATGCGCCCAGCACAGACACCAATTTAGATTCATCGGCAATGCACACAAACATTTTGGATTGCGCGGCCACAATTTTTTCACGGGTCAGCGCAGCGCCCCCGCCTTTCACCATGTGGCCCTGTGAATTGATTTCGTCCGCACCGTCAATGTAGACCGCCAACTCGGCCACCTCATTGCTGTCAAAGACAGGAATACCCAGGGCTTTAAGACGAACGGTGGAAGCCTCAGAACTAGACACGGCCCCCTTAATTTGATCTTTCATAGACGCCAAGGCATCGATGAATTTGTTCACGGTAGAGCCAGTGCCTACCCCAACGATTTGGCCGGGCACCACATACTGAAGAGCGGCTTGACCGACCAATGCTTTGAGTTCGTCTTGTGTCATATCGTTTTTTGAGACAATGCTTGAATTAAGCGAGATTATCCAATGTCCCTGAACCTTTACGCACTGGCCCGTCCAATTTTATTCAGCCTCGATCCCGAGGCGGCCCATGACCTCACCCTCAACCGTTTGGCCGACACCCAAAACACATTGCTCGACCGGGCGTACCGTCAACCCTGGGTGCCCGATCCCCTTGAATTGGCAGGTTTGACCTTTCCCAATCGCGTGGGCATGGCCGCGGGCCTCGACAAAAATGCGCGTTGCATTGATGGCTTGGGCGCGATGGGATTTGGTTTTGTAGAAGTGGGTACCGTGACGCCCTTGGCGCAACCTGGCAACGACAAACCTCGAATGTTTCGATTGCCAGAAGCCCGCGCACTGATCAACCGCTTAGGTTTTAACAACGGCGGTTTGGAAGCCTTTGTGGCCAATGTTAAAAAATCAAAGTTCAGAAGCCAAGGTCGCTTACTCGGTTTGAACATTGGTAAAAATGCCGCCACGCCCATTGAAAAAGCCACGGACGATTACCTGATTGGCTTGAGTGGTGTGTATGAACACGCCGACTACGTTACCGTGAACATCTCCAGCCCCAACACCAAAAATTTGCGCTCATTGCAATCGGATGAGGCGCTTGACCAATTGCTGTCGGCCTTGAACGAACGCAAGCAAGCTTTGGCGGAACA
>JACCDM011743863.1_pt1 | contig 10203 bp, 6 predicted proteins | sample 7445851 | NCBI WGS metagenome assembly JACCDM01 (sample SAMN15323438, study PRJNA562643) | freshwater metagenome | isolation source: river surface water | place: USA:Blue River Watershed | collected 2017-08-16
CAGCTTCTTCGTTCTGTGCGAACCAATTTGGGCCATATTCTAAACCGTAGATTGATCCTTCTTTAGAGAAAGCAAAATCCATTGGATGTGAAAATGTCGTTCCAGGTAAGAAACGCTCCATTTCAATATAATCTCCATTGGATTTCATACTTACGGTATAGACCAAATCACGGGCCCAATCATAGGCAAATAATTTGCCATCGTAATAAGCAGGCAATTTTACTTTTGAATCTTTTGGATAATCTCCATAGTAATAAACACCACCAGCCATCGCATTACGAGAACCTTTTCCCATCACTGGAAACTCAGGAGAATCTCCATATGGATAATAGATAAATGCTTTTTGTGCCTTAGGTAAATGCGCAAAACCTGTATTGTGAGGTGAATCATTTACAGGAGCGTTTGGATTGAACTTAGCCCAAGTTGAATCTTTATTGAAATCACGTTGATTGTATGGACGGTTATCAGCCACAAATAAAGGCCAACCGAAATAACCTGCCTCACGTGCTTGGTTAACTTCATCATGTCCTTTTGAACCATACTTAGGAGAATCTTCACCAGCATCTGGCCCTACTTCTCCCCAATACAAGTATCCGTTATGTTGATCTACTGCAATCCGATATGGATTACGATTACCCATTACATAAATTTCTGGTTTTGCGTGATAGATACCTTGAGGGAATAAATTACCAGCCGGAATGGTATATTTACCATCATCCGTTGGCTTTATACGTAAAATCTTTCCACGTAAATCATTCGTGTTTGAAGAAGTAGCTCGCGCATCCCAACCGGAACGCTTGTCGCGATTGTCGATCGGTCCATAGCCATTCGAATCAAATGGATTTGTATCATCACCGGTTGACAAATATAAATTACCAGCCTTATCCCAAGCAATGGAACCGCCGGTATGGCAGCAGCCATCACGCTTAACAGGAACACGTAATAATACTTTTTCGCTGCTCATATCTAACGTGTCTTTGACGTCATCATACACAAAACGAGATAAGTGTTGAGCCGTATCAGCTTGACCTGTTTGCGGCGAATAGAATAAATAGATCCAGTGATTTTTGTTATAGTTCGGATCTACGTTTACGCCCATTAAGCCGTACTCAAACTTAGAAAAAACGTTTAAATCAGCTACGACTTTGACTTTCCCTTTTTTAGGATCGTACATCTTTAATTTACCTTTTCTCTCGCCATAAAAAATCTTGCCTCCATCTGTCAAGGCTAATTCAGTAGGCTCATCCAAATTCTTATCTAAGATTGTTTTTGAGAAACGGTTATCTTCTGGAAGTGGACCCGTGCGCAATGGCTTGTTAAAGTTGATTGCTGGACCTGAAGCTGCCCATTGTAAGCCTCCCCAAATATGTTGGATAATTAAAGGCTCATCAAATGTCTCATGTGTATGGCCCCAGTTTGTGTAAAATGCACGCCCGCCATCAAACTCGTGATACCAAGCCATGGGGTGATAATCACCCATTTTGCCGTCTTTGTATGATTTTTCATCCAACGTAACAAGCACCTTCACATCTTTATTGAAGTTTTTGAAATCGTAGAATTCATCCGTACGATCAAAGGTTGTTGGCATATGTGCCGTCGATGGATGTGTTTTATCGACCGTTGTAAATGTTCCTTTTTGAACATTTGGACGACCTGGGTGAGAAGCAAACTGGCCACCAGCTAATTTATTATACCAAGGCCAATCGTATTCTGTATCTGTTGCAGCATGTACACCAAAATAGGCTCCTCCTGCTTGAATGTAACGCTCAAATGCATTTTGTTGTTGGCTATTTAACACATTCCCCGTGGTACTCATGAAAATTACCACACGGTATTTTTTCAAGTTGTTCTCGGTGAATTTGTCTGGATTTTCTGTTGTGTCCACAGAGAAACCTTTTTCTTTGGCCAATTTAAACAAGGCAATTTGACCTGGTTTAATTGAACTGTGGCGGAAGCCTTTGGTTAATGAAAAGACCAAAACTTTTTGACCTTTTAATGGGTTAGCCTCTTGAGCAAAGGCAATGGAGATTGATGTTATGCTTAGGATAACTGCAAACATCACTCGGCCTAAGCCGAACAAATTCTTTTTCATAGTTGATAATTTTAAACAATAGGTCTTGCAAGATAGGCTAAATGCCAATTTTATTCATAAATTTCCTCAAATATTTCTACCATGAACAAACTAGTCACCACAATTGCGCTCATTTTTTTAAGTGTTTACGCCTTTGGCCAATCATGTTGCTTCGTTACAAAAGACGAAATGCAATTAATGGCTTCGAACAAAGCCTTTCAACGCTCCCACAAATTACCGAAACCATACACGCACGTTAGCCAGGCCGGCGGAGAAATGATCACCTTTACTACTCCGGATGGTCAGCAAGCAAATGCATTTTACATCAAGGCTGCTAAGCCGACTAACTACACGCTATTTGTATTTCAAGAATGGTGGGGTTTAAATGATCACATCAAACGCGAAGCTGAACATTTCTACACAGATTTAGGGAATGTAAATGTTCTCGCAATCGATATGTATGATGGTAAAGTAGCCACCACACGTGAGGAAGCAGGCAAATACATGGGCGGCGCTAATCCCTTACGTTTAGAAAATATCATTAAAGGTGCCATAGCGTTCGTTGGCCCCAAAGCTAAAATCGCCACCGTAGGCTGGTGTTTCGGAGGTGGCTTGTCATTAAAAGCATCCATCTTAGCTGGAACACAGGCAGCAGCATGTGTGATGTATTATGGCATGCCGGTTAAGGATGTCGATCAATTAAAAACATTGAACACGGATGTATTGGGCTTATTTGCTGGTCGTGAAAAATTCATTTCTCCAGCGATCGTCGCGGAATTTGAGGCTAATATGAAGTTGGCCGGTAAAGGAATTCAAGTGAAATCATTCGATGCAGAGCATGCATTCGCCAATCCGTCCAACCCAGCGTATGATAAAGCAGCGACTGAAGAGGCATGGAAGATGGCAACCACCTACTTTAAAGCACGGTTAAAATAATGAAAAAAGTCATTGTCTTGTGGATATGTATACTCGTTTCAGGTTCGTTTCACGAATCGGAAGCGTCTGTCGTGTCCGCAAGATTGACTCATTTTTCCTATGCCAAACCTAAAGTTTACCAAAAGAAAAAGGGCTTTTTCTCATTTTTGAAACGAAAGAAAAAGTGCAAATGCCCTCCGCTTCCTAGTTAATTAACGAGGGGATTCAAAGGTGAATCTACTTTTCGGCCTGGTTCATAGCCAGATAGCCACCGCTGACGATCAGCTTCTTGATTTGGATTTTTAGGTTCCATAACTGTGGCGTCTGCATCCATAAATATCACAGTCATTACTTCTCGCATGGTGTTCGATTCATTTCCGGGTGCTGCATGCAACGTCCAGCCCATGTGAAAAGTCGCATCTCCTGCTTGCATGGTTTTTTGAGCCACGATAGGGAATTTTTGATCCCGTACAAAAGCCGCAATCTTTGCCTCTGATTCATCGGATATGGGCATCGGCGGCAATTCAACCTGCTGAGTTCCTGACGCAAAAGTCAGCATCCCCATGCCTTCTGAAATATCTACCAATGGCATCCACATGGTTACGGTTTTGGGTGTTTCAAGTGGCCAATAATATTGATCCTGATGCCAAGGCGTCAAACCGCCACCTGGCTCCTTAAATAGTGCCTGATCATGATATAGACGTACTTTTTTGACGCCTAATAGATCCGCCGCAATTTGGCCAAATCGCTTGGCCAACACAAATTCCCGAACTTTCGCATCTTCCTCCCACAAATTCATCATTTGTAAAAATGCCTTTCCGTAGGTGTCGCGTTCTTCTATAGGCTTTTGCTTGGCTTGAAATTCAGAGGACCAAGTAAGAATCGCTTGCCGATAGGGCTCAAGAACTTCCTTATTTAGAATATTTGGCAAATAAATGTGGCCATTTTGCTGAAATTCAGCTATTTGATCAGCACCGAGGGTATATTGATTTGTGAGCATGCACAAAATTTGAAAAATAATATGGCAAGGACTACCTGAATATTTGCCAATAATAATGCAATTTTACCTGAAGCACATAGGTTTTAGTGCGAATCAGGTAATTTGATAAAACAATGAAGGCGAGTTTAGAGCATTTGGGAGAACCTACGGGAAGCTCCATCCAATTGAAAGAAGTGATTCAAGCCCGGTTTGATGCACCCTATCATTTTCATCCTGAATTTGAATTAACACTCATTATTTCAGGAACAGGAAAACGCTTTATTGGCAATCAAATTGCCGACTTTGGCCCTGGCGACCTAGTTCTATTGGGTGAAAACGTACCACATTGTTGGCAAAATCACCGCAAAGACTGGTTGGCCGCCGACGACGCTCCCCATGCCGCTCAAGCCCTCGTAGTTCATTTTAGAAAAGATTTTTTAGGTGCTGATTTTCTAGCGAGGCCAGAATGCGCAGCAATCCGACAGCTATTTGATAAAGCCCGTGGTGGATTGGCAATTCAGGGGCCTACGCAAGATCGTGTGGCGCGGGAAATAATGCAGCTGGGGGATTTAGCCCCATTTCCTCGTATGCTTGCGTTTTTAAACATATTACATCAGCTAAGTCAGGCGGGATCGGATGCGCAGTTGATTGAGTCAAATGATTCTAGCTATGCATTATCAGCGGTTGATCTCGCACGAATCAATCGCGTGTATGCCTATGTGATTGCAAATTATACGCAAGAGGTACATTTGGATGAGGTTGCACATTTAGCCAACATGACCGAAACGGCTTTTTGTCGTTATTTTAAGAAAGTGACCAAGAAGACTTTTGTGGAAATGGTGACTGAATTTCGAATCAAACATGCTTGCGAATTATTACGCAATAGCCAATTAAGTATGGCAGAAATCTGCTTTGAGAGTGGCTTCGGCAACCTTTCGCACTTTAATAAACAATTCAAACAATACATGAACGAAACACCACTGCAGTACCGAAAATTAGTTCGCGAATGGCAAGTGGGGTAAACGCTGCCGGGGTTGAAGACCCCGGCAGCGTTACCAAAAATCACGTTTTTAGGCAGTTTCACCTAATTTAAAACTGATAAAATACTGATTATTTCTTCTCAGGGAATAAAAGGCTCATTCCGATGCTGACGGTAAGAATTCCGAGAATTACACCCAACGAAGACAAGGTTCCAAAACCCCATTGTTCGAGATAATGATGACCAATCATCTTCAATCCAACAAAACTAAGGAGCACCCCCAACCCCATCGGCAAGAAACGGAATAATCCCATCAAACTCGATAGGAAAAAGAATAACGATCGTAAGCCCATCACCGCAAACACATTACTAAAAAAGACGATGTACGGATCCTTCGAAATCGAGAAAATAGCCGGAATCGAATCCACGGCAAACAAAATATCTGTGAAAGCAATCACAACTACAATCACAAAAATGGGCGTAATAAATACCTTCCCCGTTTTCTTGAATCGAACAAAAAAGTGCCCAATCACATTTCGCTTATACACATTAAAATACTTCGAAAGTAATTTAACTACCGGATGATCTGCCGTATCGATCTCCTCCTCATGCTCTTTCGATACCAAAATCTTAATCCCTGTATAAACCAAAAATGCCCCAAACAAATAAATGATCCAATCAAATTTCTGAAGTAAGGCAGCTCCCAAGAAGATAAAAATCAGACGTAACACAATCGCGCCTAAAATCCCCCACACCAATATCTTTTTATAATATCGCCTCTGAACCCCAAACGAATTGAAAATCAAGATAAATACAAATACATTGTCGGCCGACAGTGAATACTCAACCAGATAACCGGTAATAAACTCCAAGGATAAATTACTTTGGAATATGGCCAACTGATCATAAAATGATCCCGTGCCTAAATCTATATGTGGCGCATAGGCTTGTTGGACCGCCTTCAATCCAGCCAAATCCCTAATTCCATGCACCATGGCCCCATTATAACCTAAAAAAACATAAAATATCAGCGCCAATAATACCCACGCACCGGTCCAAAACCCAGCTTCCCGAAACGTAACTTCTGCAGCTCCAGCCTTTTTGAAGATGCCCAGGTCAATCAACATCACTGCCATCACGAGCACTGAAAAGACAAGAAAAAATAGAGATTCACTCATAAATAAGTATTTTTACGCTTTCAAAGGCACAAAGGTCGCAAATTTTGACCAATATCATATGTACGAAGGCAAAAAGGTAATCGTCGTGATGCCTGCTTACAAAGCAGCGCTGACATTAGAAAAAACTTACAACGAAATCCCTCACGATTGGGTGGATGAAGTCATTTTAGTTGACGATTACAGCCCAGACAATACCGTGGAAGTGGCTCAGCAAATCGGAATAAAACACATCATCCGACACGATAAAAATAAAGGTTATGGGGGTAACCAAAAGTCTTGTTACACAAAAGCATTAGAACTTGGCGGCGATATCGTCATCATGCTTCACCCCGATTATCAATACACTCCAATGCTCCTAAAAGCCATGATTTCGATCATTGGCAACGGATTATATCCGGTAGTTTTCGCTTCAAGAATTTTAGGAAAAGGCGCACTAAAAGGCGGGATGCCCATTTATAAATACATTGCGAATCGGCTATTGACCCTTTTCCAAAACATCTTAATCGATCAAAAATTATCCGAATACCATACCGGCTACCGCGCATTCTCTAAAGAAGTTCTTCAAGCGGTCAACTTCACTAAATGTGACGACGATTTTGTTTTTGATAACCAAATGATCTTGCAAGTATTCTGGAAAGGTTTTGAAGTGGGCGAAGTAACCTGCCCTACGAAATATTTTGAAGAGGCATCTTCCATCAACTTCAAACGAAGCTCCATTTATGGACTAGGAGTGCTTTGGTATTCTGTCCGTTACCGCCTCGCCAAATGGGGGTGGAAATGGGACCTCATGAATTAAAGAAAAGGCATTGCGATTGCAATGCCTTTTTTAATTACAAACGAATCGAAAGACCTAGCAAGAAATTAAATCCTGCCTGTGGATATTGAAAATTCTCCGTCGTTAAATAGCCTTGGTATAAATAACTGTAGGTATATCCATTCGAGGAGTACAAATTGTTCAGTACATTATTCAACAATAAAGTGGCTCGAATTTTGGATGTAAACGCATATCCCAGCCGTACATCTTGTGTCATGTATGCTGCCAATGCGCGTGAATCATTCGAAGTGTTATCTAAATATTGTTTCCCAACATATTTACTTAATAACGAAGCTTCCAATTTTCCCAAACTATACGTGATCGTATTACCTGCGATAACCGAAGGCGAATAAGCGATATCCGTAGTACCAAGATCCTTCGTTACGATCGAATAATCTTCGTATTCTACTAATTTCTCCGTAAAATTTCGAATGCGATTCTGGCTCCATGTCACATTTCCTTGCCATAAAAGTCGAGAACTTATTTGCCAGTTCAAGGATGCCTCCACACCTAAGCGATAGCTTGAAGCTACATTGGTTCGAATAGCATCACCCGTCGAGTTTACTGCTCCAGTTAACACCAATTGATCCGTATAATCCATCCAATATCCATTTAGTTGCAAGGCGTATTTCTTGCCATTTTGTTGATACCCTACCTCCAAATCACGCAAAAATTCTGCTCGCGGGGTGGTGCCAGGATTATCTACAAAATCTTGTCGACTTGGTTCCTTACTCCCCACCGCATAAGAAGCAAAAATTTTCGTTTTTTCAGATAATTGACCCGTTAGGCCTACCTTGGGATTCACAAAATTATAGGACCAAACCTGAGAAATATCTTGGCGTTTATCGGCTATTCCAGCCATTTTATGACCGACACCCCGATACTGCAAATCAACATACGTGTTCCAAACAGAAGACAAAGCAAAATTCGCTTTGGCATATAAATTTAAATCCGTTTTTTGCGAACGGCTGCGATACCACTCATGACCAGAATATGCAATAGGCTGAACGATTAAACCATAATGATGTCCGATATAGCGATTCCAGGCCCCACCCAACGTGAATTTCAATCGCTCCGAACCCGCATAGCGCAAAGCGAAAGTAGACCCATAAAAATCATTATCGAGCCATTTTTGACGGACAATATCAGATGAGACTGTCGCCGCAAGTCCATAGTTTACGAGCGAAGCATCTGGCTTAAACTCCTCGTAATATCCCCGACCATAGGTATAATGAAAATTTACATCCAAATCCCAGTTTACACCCAACTGATGATTTGTCAATAATTGGAGATGATCCTGCGCATAATTATCCGTCTGATTTGCGTACGTATAATAATTATAGGTGCGACCTGATTTCAATAAATTATCCGCCTCAGGTTGCGTCAAATAATTACGATCAATATACGCTTGCATGTCGGCAAGCGATCCCGAAACCCGAGACTCAGGTGTTCCATACCAAGACTGAAAAGTCTTCTCTCGGCCCGTAAAATAGTTTAAGCGTATGAAAGCGCCTTTGGTAAAATAGGCTGCTGAGAGATAGGCCGACTGTAAGTTTGATGAAGCGCGATCTATATATCCATCCGAAACGATGCGAGACACGCGGGCGTCCACTGTAAAGCGATCATTCAATAGACCTGAACCAGCTTTAATGGTTGTTTTCAACGTGCCGAATGATCCCCCTGATGCATTGATTTCACCATACGCTTTGGACTCAAATGTATTCGTTTGCAAATTGACAGATCCGCCAAACGCCCCGGCGCCATTGGTAGATGTTCCCACCCCTCTTTGAATTTGAACTGAATTCACCGAACTAGCCATGTCGGGCATATTGACCCAATAAGTTCCCTGTGATTCCGAATCGTTGATCGGAATTCCATTTACGGTCACATTTACGCGCGTTGCGTCAGAACCTCGGATGCGAATTCCCGTATAACCCACGCCGGCCCCAGCATCTGAAGTCGTGACAACCGAAGGAGTAAAATTCAATAAAACGGGCATGTCTTGGCCCACATTCGTTTTGGCAAGTGATTCTGCTGAAACACTGGAATAGGCCATACCCGAATTAGCATCAGCACGAGTAGCTTGAACAAGCACTTCATCTTGAAGGTAACTAGAACGAGTTAGTAAAATTTGAGAAACCGCTTTTGCTGAAACCTCTTGACTTTGGTAACCTACAAACGAAATTTGTAGAGTGGCATCTGCCGACAAATCCGATAAAACAAAATGTCCCTTCGAGTCAGTTAAAATACCTCGTTGGCTCCCTTGAACACGGACCGAAGCACCCCATAAAGGCGCTAGCGTTTCCTGGTCGCGAACAATTCCTTCGACCTTTTGGCCGAACATCACATGCGTACAAAATAATAAAAACAGCGTCGTTAGCTTTTTCATAGCTGAAAAGTTTAACAACAGGTAAAGGAGTCAAATCCTGTATGATTTAACAATAACCCTTATTTTTTGATTTTTTCTGAGTTTTCAGCGCTAAAAACTCGACAAAATCCCTTCGACAGCATTACCTGTATCAGGTTCATTGGGTATAATCTCAGCCCTTATTCAGAGCACCCCTTTTTGTGGATGCACAAAGATATAAATTTTTCTACCTTTGCAAGCCATTCGCAGGTATAGATCACTATGATTGTTAAAGAGTTTCTTTCCATTTACAAGTCTGACGGAATTGTTCAATACATTTCGGAGCAAATTCAGCAGGCCAAATCGGGGCAATCCTTTCACATCAAGGGTCTCTGCGGCGCATTGGATACCGTTTTAATGGCAGCAACCTTGCCTGAAAGAACGCCTTACCTAATTATCTGCGAAGAAAAAGAGGAAGCACAGTACTTCTTTAATGACCTGCAATCACTTCTAGGAGATGCAGCCGTGATACTGTTTCCTATGTCACATAAGAAACCGTATGTCTGGGAGGAGGTCGACAATGCCAATGTCCTCATGCGAGCTGAGGTGCTGAATGTCTTGAGTAATTTTTCAGGCCAAAGCTTGGTGATTGTCAGTTATCCCGAGGCGATGACTGAAAAAGTGATCAATCGGAAATCCTTAGTAAAGAACACGCTATCGATCCGAGTAGGCGACAAAATCGATCGAAACTTTGTCGCAGAAACGCTGAACGAATATGACTTTGAACGAACAGATTTTGTTTATGAAGCAGGACAATATTCCGTTCGTGGTGGTATCCTCGATGTATTTTCGTATGCTGCCGAGTATCCATATCGTATCGATTTTTTCGGAGATGAAGTAGACAGTATTCGAACGTTTCA
>JACCDM010570983.1_pt1 | contig 10201 bp, 7 predicted proteins | sample 7445851 | NCBI WGS metagenome assembly JACCDM01 (sample SAMN15323438, study PRJNA562643) | freshwater metagenome | isolation source: river surface water | place: USA:Blue River Watershed | collected 2017-08-16
CAGTGATTACGAAAACATCGAGAACAGCTTCACGCATTACGCCGCTTTTGAATACAATATTTTTGATTTTAAAGAATCACAAACCAAGCAATTGACTGTTTCTAGTTATTTGGGGAGTTTTTTTAATGATTACCAAGACACCACCATCTATCTCAAGACCAAGGAATGGAGACCATCAGGACAATTGAATGTGAATGGTTCATTCAATCAAACTTGGGGATCTTTTGGTTTGGGCGTCAATACGCAGTTCTTCTTGGACAATGTCAAGCAGAATACCACCAACATCAATTTGGAATTGAATGCTCGGATTTACAAAGGACTTTCCATTAATTTTTACGGATATTATTCTTTAATCAGAAATCAAATCTATTTGCCCAAGCAGGATGCAAGCCTCAACGAGGTATTGTTGCAACAACAAGCGGTTGCAACCAATTATTCCTATTACTATTCTGTTGGTTTGAATTACCGATTTGGTTCTATTTTCAACAATGTTGTCAATACCAGATTTAACAATGAATTGTAATTCATCCATTTCCGTTTAAATCAACTTGAAAGCGCTTCAATATACCTCGGACATTCGTTTTTGGATTGTTGTCTTTTTTATTATTCGACTGATTGGCATCACCAATCCTCCATTGGAGGTGGAGCACAACTGGCGACAGACTACGGTCACCATGGTGGCCCGAAATTTCTTGGAAGTAGACAACAACATTTTTTATCCCCGAATTGATTTTGCAGGAGACAAAACGGGCATTACAGGAATGGAGTTTCCATTGTTGAATTATTTGATTTACTTGACATCTGAGGTTTTTGGTTACCAACATTGGTATGGAAGATTGATCAATCTCATTGTTTCTAGCCTCGGTCTTTGGTTCTTCTATCGATTGGTCTCATTGTTTTTTAAAGAATCGGTTTCCTTCTATGCGACATTGGTATTATCTGTTTCCATTTGGTTTCAATTTTCGAGAAAAATCATGCCGGATACCTTTGCCGTGTCACTCATCATTGCGGGCATTTATTTTGGATTTAAATTCTTGAAAAATAATAACGCCAAGTCAATCTGGAAAGAGGCATTGGCTTTTTTCCTGCTTCTGCTCTTGGGTGTGTTGGCCAAGTTACCCAGCGGATATTTGCTCATTGTTTTTGTTTTTCCAATCATTGATGCTTCCATTGCGTTTCAAAGAAAAGTACTTTTCGTATTTCTTTCGGTTGTGGCACTTTTGCCTGCATTGTGGTGGTATTTTTATTGGGTTCCTTTTTTGGTAGAAACCTATGGTTTCTGGCATTTCTTCATGGGAAAGAGCATCACCATTGGCCTCCAAGAAATCATCACACATGGACAAGCCACTGCACAAAAGTTTTATGATACCGCACTTAAATTCATTGGATTTGGTTTGTTTGTCTGGGGGATGTTTAGCGTGTATCACCAAAAAGAAAGAAGAATCTTTTGGATATTTGCGGTCACCCTTTGCTCGTTTTCGATTGTCATTTTAAAAGCGGGTTATACTTTTCCCCATCACAGTTATTACATCATTCCCTTTGTTCCCGTGATGGCATTGGTAGCTGGATTCGGCTTATCTTCAATAGACAATAAAAAACTAAGAATCTTTCTCATGACAGCCATAGCCATTGAAGGCATCGCCAATCAGCAGCATGATTTTTTCTTGAAACCAAACTCGCAACAATTGCTGAACTTGGAAAGTGATTTGAACCAAATCAGTCAACCCAATGATCTCATCGCCATCAACAGTGGTGATGTACCAACGCCAATGTATTTCGCTCACCGAAAAGGTTGGATCATCCATCAAGTTGATCTTTTGAATGAATCATTCTTAAGTGAATTAAAAGAAAAAGGATTGAAATTCATTGTGGTTTTAAATAACAATCCAACGAGATGGAATCCCCATCATTTGGGGCAATTGGTATTGAAAAAAGAAGGTTATTGTATTTATTCCATGTGATGTCAACATTTTTCCGAATACTGTTGTTATTGCTATTTACTGAAACAGAAGTTATGGCCCAAATCCCCAACGAAAATCCAACACTCCCCTATTGGTTTCCAGAAGATCAAACGATTAAAACACCCACTGAAAAAGGAAAATACGTCAATGAGGAATTTCCTTTTCAACCCAGCTACAAGGATTTTCGCAAATGGAAAAATGAGGTCAATCCCTATGCTGAGGAAAAGAAGAATGCCAATTGGACTGTTCCATTAAGCCATCAGCCTCAGAACTTGTTCGCAAAGGAAGACTATTGTGTTTGGATGGGACATTGCACGTTTCTTTTTCAGATTGATGGAATTCGTTTTATCACCGATCCCGTATTTGGATCTGCCACTCCTTTTTATCCCAGAAAAAGTCAACTTCCTTTTGCTGTCAACGACCTTCCTTCAATTGATTTTATTCTATTGTCCCATGATCACCGAGATCATTTGGATTTTGACTCGCTGAGACAACTCAAGAAAAAGAACCCCGGAATAAAGGTGTATTCTGGATTGAAGATGGATGGCTTGTTAAAGAAAGTTTTTAAGAAAAACCGCATCCTCTGTGCAGGTTGGAATCAGGTTTTCATGGAAGCTCCTTTTAAAATCATTTTTGTTCCCGCGCGACATTGGTCCAAGCGTGGACTTTTTGATTTCAATGATCGTTTGTGGGGTGGCTTTATCATTCAAACCAAAGACAAAAACATTTATTTCTCTGGCGATACCGGCTACGGCAGTCACTTCCGTCGATTTGGAGAGCGAATGACCATTGATTATGCGCTAATCGGAATAGGCGCTTACCAACCAGAATGGTTCATGGAGAGCAATCACATCAGTCCAACCCATGCCATCAAGGCCTTTGATGAGATGAATGCAAAGCACATGATTCCCATGCATTATGGCTGTTTTGACCTCAGCAACGAGAGCATGCAAGACCCTATTCGCGTATACCGAAACATCAAAGAGCTGCATCCGAAAAAGAATCGCCTACTTATTCCCCAATTGGGCGAGAATATATTTTTGACACAACCCTAAAACTCACTCCAATTATCCCGTAAATTGCCAACTGAGTCATGTTTAGGCAGTTTACCGGATACCAAAAATTGGCGTTGATGCTTTTGTCCATTGTGTTGGGTACAGCAATCATTTCTATTTTTTCCTCGGTGGATGATCGATTATCTCGATTGGATTACCTGTCTGAAATCAAGAGTAATAATACAACATCTGATTTGAACACTGCATTAGCAGCCTATGAAAAACCATCAAGTGACACCACAACTTTTCAAGGTCAACGAGAGGAAGGTGACAAGTTAGATATTTTCTTTCGATACTTAGATACATTAAAAGAGGATGGAGGTCGTTATCACGTAGCTTATTTCGGTGACTCCCAAATTGAAGGAGACTTATTAACCCAAGGTTTGCGCGAAAGATTACAAAAAGCATTTGGAGGAAATGGAATCGGATGGATGCCCATCACCTCAATCGTTGCTGGTTTCAGGGTAACCATCAACCATAAATTCAATGATTTATGGCAAGTTACAGATTTTCTAAGTTATCACAAAAAACAACCTTTTCCGGTAGGACCTACTGGGCAAGTATTTGCGGGTTCGCCCGGAGCACGATGCAGCTTTGCAGCCCGCTCCTACCCTTTTCAAGACGTTCATCTCATTGGCCATCCAAATTCCAAAGGAAGGATACAATGCACTTTTGATGAGATGGAAACTGCTTCGCAATGGCCTGATTCCCTCAACCCTGGCTTCACTCAAAAAATTTGGGACAAACCTTTTAAGAAAATGACGCTCACCGTTGAGGAAGGCAACCCTCAATTGTACGGGATTAATTTTGAAAAGGGGGATGGAATCTATGTAGATAATTTTGGCTTTAGAGGCAACTCAGGAAATTCATTGAGCTTGCTGAATATTGACATGATGCAAGATGTAGATTCAGCGATGCGCATTCCCTTGGTGATTGTGCATTATGGTCTAAACGTTATTGGTCATGGCGTTGATGATTATCGAAACTATGAAATCACCATGGGAAGAACTTTGGAACATTTAAAAAAATGTTTTCCCCATTCCTCTATACTTCTTGTGGGGATGACAGACAAGGCTTACAAAGAGAAAGGCAAATGGGATACCGATCCAACGGTGCTTCATCTTTTGCGCAGCCAAAAGAAAATAGCCGCCGAACATGGCGTTGCCTTCTTTAGCTTGTTTGATGCCATGGGTGGTGTAGGTTCTATGCGCAGCTGGGTGCAGGATTCCATCCCCAAATTGGCCAATTCCGATTACACCCACATGACCCACAAAGGTTCTGACCATTTAGCACAGTACATTTATCAATACCTTCAAGATTCTTATGCCCATTATTTGGAAAATAAAAAATAGTTTATCCATCCTGCTTTGCGGTTTGTTTTTGGTTACCCTAAACACTGCATTAATGGGGCAACGCATCTCTTTGAATGATAGCCTCACAGGATTTACCGAAGCTTTGGAAGAGCGTTTTCTTTTCAAAAAACAATTGAATAGCGAGTTGTTTGTCCTGCATTTGGGAGATAGTCACATTCAGCCTGGAGGCATGACCATTCCCTTGAGCGAAGCCCTGCATTCCGTATATGGAGATGCGGGATATGGATTGGCTTTTCCTTATCAAGTGGCCAAGACCAATGGTCACGATGGATACCAAACCAAATCCAATGTGGCATGGGAAGTAAGTAAAATCATTCACGCCAAAAAGGAGTTTCCAGTTGGTGTAAGTGGCTACACCATTCACACCAAAGATGTCAATGCCAAGATTACCTGGGAGTTTGACTCGCTATCTTATGATGATCAAGTGCAACGCATCGAGATTTTTCATGGCAATGTTTTGGACTCTAATTTTCAATACCAAATTGTGAGTGAGTTTGGTGAATACGCCAAGCCGCTGCGCCACTTGTCCGATGCTTGTCACTCTGTTTTTGCTTTTGAAAAACCTACATTTGTTTTTGACTTGTTGCATGAACAACAGTTTGCTTTTCAAAAATCGTCTACGATATACGGAGTCAAAGTCAGCAATGGCCAGCCCGGTGCCATGATCTCCGCCATTGGTGTCAATGGTGCAACCTACAACCACTATGCAGAGAGTATTGAATTTAGAAATCAGTTGGAAATGTTGCATCCCGATGTGGTTGTGGTATCCTTGGGTACCAATGAAGCCTTTCAATTTGGTGATTTTGACGACACCACTTTTTTTGATCAAGGGTTGAATTTGGTTCAAATGCTCACCAGCTTGGAATCACAACCCATCATCATCCTTACTACCCCACCTGCAGTGAGCAAAGTACAATACAAGAACAAAAAATCCTATTTCACTCCCAATCCATTGGTCCCCCGTGTGAGAGCGGTCATCATGGACATTGGTCTTCGGTTGGACATTCCCATTTATGATTTGTACACCTACATGGGAGGTGAAGACAGCATGAAAAATTGGGCGCAATTGGGCATGACGGATAAAAAACGCATCCACTTTTCCCCTAAAGGTTATCGCATTTTGGGTGAGGGAATGCGCAATGCCATTGACAATCACTTGCCACAATAAAGTAAAGCATGGCCGAACAAAAGCAAATATTGGATTTGATTGCGGATCAACTGTTGTATCAAGCAGATGCTCCTTTGGTTTTCAACTCTTCCTTTTTTCTGTTTTTCTTCACCTTCTTTTTCGTGGGTTACGCTTGGTTGTACAAAAATACAACTTGGCGTCTGTCCTGGGTGGTTCTCTTTTCCTTGTATTTCTTTTACAAGGCCTGTGGTTATTATGTTGGATTGATTTTATTGGCTTCCGTTGTTGATTTTTACATCAGTCATTGGATTGATCAAAGTAAAAACGCTTACCACAAAAAGGCCCTATTGGTATTTAGCATTGTGCTCAATTTGGGACTATTGTTTTATTTTAAATACACGGATTTCTTCATTCAACTCTGGAATGAGTGGGGAAATCATAATGTTTCAATGCTGCATTTGATTTTACCCGTCGGTATTTCATTCTATACTTTTGAAAATCTGAGTTACACCGTAGATGTCTACCGAGGACATTTTAAGCCTGTCAAGAAGTGGTTGGACTACATATTCTTTTTGTCCTTCTTTCCCAAGCTGATGATGGGGCCCATTGTGCGTGCGGCCGACTTTCTTCCGCAAATCAGGCAGCAATGGGAACTAAAACGGGATGACATTGCTTTTGGATTCTTTTACATATTTACGGGTTGTTTCAAGAAGGTGGTGATCAGTGATTATTTGTACAACCAAATTGTTTCCGTAGTCTTTGATGACCCCACCCGATACAATGGCGTTTACGGATTAACCGCCGTTTATGCGTATGCATTGGTCATCTATTGTGATTTCAGCGGATACTCAGACATGGCCATCGGTATTGCTCGTTGGATGGGTTTGAAGATTGATACCAATTTCTTGGCTCCCTATCAAAGCAAATCCATCACTGAGTTTTGGAGGAGATGGCACATCTCTCTTTCTTCATGGCTTCGCGATTATTTGTACATTCCATTGGGCGGCAATCGCAAAGGTTTATTTAGAACCTATGTGCATCTTATCATCACCATGCTATTGGGTGGATTTTGGCATGGGGCCAATTGGACCTTCATCATCTGGGGAGCCTTGCATGGCGGCGCATTGGCGCTGGACAAATGGCGATTGGATTTCTTCAAAAAACACAGTATTCAATGGACACTTCCAAAATGGTTGGCTGTATGCTTGACCTTCCACTTTGTGGTTTTCTGCTGGATTTTCTTCGGTCCTGATTCATTAGAGAAGAGTCAAATCATTTTGAATCAAATCTTGTTCAATTTTGATGTAGCGACATTAAGCGCTTTTGTGGTCCATTATCAAGCAGTACTTTGGATGATTGCGCTGTCATTGGCATTGCACCAAATGCCAATGAATTGGAACGAACGCGCTATACATTGGTTATCACAGCGACATGCCTTGGTGTACGTCTTTTTGGGAATTGGCATGTTGATGGTGTATGCTTTTTACAAGTCAGACACCATCATTCCGCCAATCTATTTGCAGTTTTGATTTAGATTTTGGTAATGGTCGTGCCATTTTCATCCACACGCACTGCAGTTACTTCACCTCTAAACAATACGCGGAAAGTATAGGATTTCCATTGTTTTGGGAGCATTGCATTAAAAGACAAAGCTCCATTCTTAACCCGCATTCCTCCAAAGCCTTGCACAATTGACATCCATGTTCCCGCCATTGAAGTGATGTGCAATCCCTCGTGCGCCTCATGGTTGTAATCATCCAAATCCAATCGAGATGTGCGCATGTACATTTCTACCGCCTTTTCTTCATACCCCCATTTGGCTGCCAAAATGCTGTGCACACATGGAGACAAGCTAGATTCATGTACAGTCATGGGCTCGTAAAAATCGAAATTGGCTTTTACTATTTCATCTGAAAACTGGTCTTCAAAAAAGTAAAGACCTTGCAACACATCCGCTTGTTTGATAAAACAACTGCGTAAAATTCTATCCCAACTCCAGTGCTGGTTGATGGGTCGTTCAGCAGGTGCCAAATCAGCTGCCTTCATCAATACTTTATCCAAGAAACCATCTTGTTGCAGAAAAATTTGGCCATCTTCATGCATGGGATAATACATCTTGGCAATGATAGACAACCATTGCGCACCTTCTTCCATCGTCCATTGAAAATCCTTCTGCGCTCTAGCGTATTGTTGCGGATGTGTATCTTTTAATCCTTCGATGATGTCGTAGGCGTAACCCAAACACCAAGTAGCAATATAATTGGTGTACCAATTGTTATTGACGTTGTTCTCATATTCATTGGGTCCTGTTACGCCATGCATCACGTACTGCTTCTTGTGCTCACTCCAATGCACACGTTGTGCCCAAAAACGCGCGATGCCCAATAATACTTCCCAGCCGGTTTCGTTGACATAACTTTCATCACCAGTGTATTGGGTGTAATTGTAAATGGCATAAGCAATGGCTCCATTGCGGTGAATTTCTTCAAAGGTAATTTCCCACTCATTGTGGCATTCTTCGCCATTCATGGTGACCATCGGATACAACGCTGCGCCTTTGTTAAAGCCCAATTTCTCGGCGTTCTCAATGGCTTTGCCCAATTGCTTGTGGCGGTAATGCAAGAGCTGCTTGGCGACATCTTGGTTCTTTGTAGCCATGTAGAAAGGAATGCAATAGGCCTCGGTGTCCCAATAGGTGGATCCACCATACTTCTCACCCGTAAATCCTTTGGGTCCGATATTCAATCGCGCATCGGTTCCTGTATAGGTTTGATTCAAGTGGAAAATGTTGAAGCGAATTCCTTGCTGAGCTTCGTCGTTGCCTTCAATGACAATGTCCGCCATCTCCCATATATTGGCCCAAGCTGCAGTATGGTTCTCCAACAATGTGGCATAGCCCGACTGATGAGCGCGAAGACAATGAGCTTGCGATTGTTCGATGACATCATTGGCATACAAAGAATTCTCCAAACCCACGAATTTATGCAGCGTTGCAACTTCGTGTATATTCAATTGACCTTGAAAAGATGATGAAACAAAAGAAGATTGTTGTTCATCTTTGATCCAAGAAAGACCTTCTGTATGATGGGTCATCGCAACCGACAAATCAAATCCCGTTTTTTTCGTTTTTGATGCCACGTAACCCGAGCCTTCTTTAACTTGTTCAGCAATGGGTTCCCAAAACACCTCATCATAATTGGCATCATGGTTTTTGACATTTCCATCCAGGGTTGAAACCATGGTGATGTTCACGCCATTGGTCAATGCTTGGGCTTTTACTTCGATGGCTGCGATGCTCTCATCTGCCATGCTGATGAATCGTTCAAATTCAAATCGGCAATCCACACCATTAGCAAAGTGAGCAATAAACGAGCGCTTCAAAACACTTCGTTTCATGTCCAACTCACGAACAAAATCAGAAACACGAACTTGAGCCAAATCCAATTCTTCACCATTCACCAAAATTCTCACGCCATGCCATGCCGTAGCATTTAACACTTTTGCAAAGTACTCTGGATATCCATTCTTCCACCACCCCACGCGCGTCTTGTCTGGATAATAAACACCGGCAACATAAGAGCCCTTCAAATGCTTTCCGCTGTATTGCTCCTCATGATTGGCACGTTGTCCAAACTTTCCATTGCCAAGGCTAAAAATACTTTCAGAACTCTGGTGGTAACGCGCATCAAATCCTTGCTCAATGACTTTCCAAGGATCTGTTTTTAAATACTGTATCATGCAAAAACGATATTAATGACTGAAAAATGTTTTGTTCAATAATTCAATTTTGATTTGAGACAAATCGCGTACAACAAAGTCCGCTTGCAACAAATCCTCTGGAAGACCAATCCCCACGCAGAAAAATCCGCCACTCTTGGCCGCTGCGACGCCACTCAATGCATCTTCAAAAACGATGGTATTCGCTGGGGACACCTTCAAAGCATCTGCACCTTTTAGAAATACTTCTGGATCTGGTTTCGACTTGGAAACAACGTTGCCATCAATGACAACATCCAACAAATGAGCAATACCCAATTTTTCGATAATGAGGGGTGCATTCTTGGATGCAGAACCCAACCCTGTTTTAATTCCTGCATCCTTCAAAGCATGCAACAGGTCAGTGGCTCCTGGTAGAGCATCTTCTGGCGTAAGTTGCGCGACCAATTCCAAATACCAATCATTCTTTACTTGCATCATCTCTTGCATCGCTTCATCTGAAAAGGATTGGTCGGTCTTGGACAAGATATAATTGAGACTCTCCAAACGAGAAAGTCCTTTCAATTGTTCATTGTCATGATGGGTAAAAGTCACCCCGATGCGTTCTTGGGCCAATCGTTGCCAAGCTGTAAAATGATGGCGTGCGGTATCCACCAGCACGCCGTCTAGATCAAACAAACAGGCTTGTAACATGCATCAAGAAATCGCGTTAGCAAATACATACTTGACGTGATAATCCACCAACCCATCAATGGGCTTTTTGATTACCCTGCCCAATCGAATGCCCTCTTGTTGCGCTGCAATTTCCAAACAATGTTTAAAATAATGGGAGATCGAACCGACAAAATGTACAGGAGCAGTTTCCCAATTGGCAAAGCACTTAACATGAATGTCAATGAACTCCCTCATGCCACGAACCACCCAATTGATTACATGCGGGTGATGGGAATGCTCGCCAATGAAACG
>JACCDM010821740.1_pt1 | contig 10197 bp, 9 predicted proteins | sample 7445851 | NCBI WGS metagenome assembly JACCDM01 (sample SAMN15323438, study PRJNA562643) | freshwater metagenome | isolation source: river surface water | place: USA:Blue River Watershed | collected 2017-08-16
GTACTTTTGGTTTGGATTTGGGTGGTGGTGGCGGTGGTTTATTTACTAGCTCCAATATTATTGAATTAATGAAAAGCCGTTTAGTAGTGGAGAAAACATTACTAAATTCAATTCAAATATATGGTAAAGAAATGAGTTTAGTAAATTATTATATCCAAATCAATGAGTTAAAAGATAAGTGGTCTAAAAAAAAACCTGCTTTGGCAAATATCAACTTTCCTGCTAATGCAGTTAGAACAAAATTTAGTTTGGAGCAGGATTCTATTTTGCAGGTAATTTCTGCCGGCTTAACTAAAAACAATTTAACGATTGCCCAAAAAGATAAAAAAGTAAGTATTATCAGTTTAACTGTAAAATCTGAAAATGAATTATTTTCTAAATTATTTTGTGAGCAATTATTAAAAGAAACTTCTGATTTCTATATCGAAACCAAGAGTAAGAAGGCAAGATTAAATGTAGAAATTTTGCAACATCAGGTAGATAGTATTAGAGCTGAATTAAATAGTGCAATTACAGGTGTTGCAGCTGCAAGTGATAATGTTTATAATTTGAACCCTGCTTTTAATGTAAAAAGAACTCCTGGCACTAAAAGACAGGTAGACGTTCAAGCCAATACAGCTATTTTAACTCAGTTAGTAGCTCAATTAGAATTATCTAAAGTGAGTTTAAGAAAAGAAACTCCATTGATTCAATTGATTGATAGACCCATTTTACCATTAGAAAAAGAAAAAATTGGTAGAATAAAGTCATTTGTTTTAGGGGGATTTTTGGCTGGAATTTTAGCGGTAATGTATTTGGTTTTTGGACAACTATATAAAAAACTAGTAACTTATTAAGTATTTGATTGGATTAGTATGGTAAACACTAATTTAGGGTGTTCTTTTATAATCATTAACATAATGAAATCAATAATTTTATATGTTTTATTTATAGGCTACTAGAAAAAGTTGAAAAACATATTAAATGTGCACACTTTTGTGCGTATTATCGATTAAATAAATAATATATGAATCTTCAAGAAAAGCAAATTGCTATAATAGGTCTAGGATATGTTGGGCTACCATTAGCAATTGAATTTGGGAAAAAATACAAAGTATTAGGTTTTGATATAAACAAAGATCGAATTGAAGAATTGACTTCTGGGAAAGACCGTACAAATGAAGCCGACCTCGAGGGTTTATCTTATGCCATGAACTTGTCAAAAAAAGGCGATACAGGACTAGTCTTTTCTAATATAGTAGGTGATTTAATATCATGTAATGTATACATTGTAACAGTTCCTACCCCAATTAATCAATTTAAAGCGCCTGATTTGACGCCATTGCTGAAAGCGTCTGAAATGATCGGGAAAGTTTTAAAAAAAGGCGACATCGTAATTTATGAGTCAACGGTTTATCCAGGGTGTACTGAAGAAGATTGTGTACCAGTACTTGAAAAGTATTCAAAATTGAAGTTTAATTTGGATTTTTTCTGTGGTTATTCACCTGAAAGAATAAATCCTGGTGATAAAATCAATACACTAACTAAAATCAAGAAGGTAACTTCCGGATCAACTTCAGAAATTGCTGATATTGTAGACGACTTGTATTCAAGCATTATAGAAGCAGGGACACACAAAGCACCTAGTTTAAAAGTCGCTGAAGCTTCTAAAGCTATTGAAAATGCGCAGCGAGATGTGAATATTTCTTTTGTTAATGAGTTGGCATTAATATTTGATAAAATGGGTATTGATACAAATGATGTTATAGATGCTGCAGGAACCAAATGGAATTTTCTAAAATATAAACCTGGGTTAGTTGGAGGCCACTGTATTGGAGTTGATCCATATTATTTAGCTCATAAAGCTGAAAGTCTTGGTTATTATCCTCAAGTTATTTTATCTGGAAGAAGGGTAAATGATAATATGGGAATTTTTGTAGCTAATAAATTAGTGAAACTACTTATCTCAAAAAATCATGTTATTTCTAATTCTAAGTCATTGATTCTAGGCATAACTTTTAAAGAAGACTGCCCTGATATTCGTAATTCAAAGGTTATAGATATATTTCGTGAGCTTCAACAATTCAATATGAGTGTTGACGTTTATGATCCTCATGCTGATAAACATGAAGTAAAAGAAGAATATGGAATTGATTTGGTCGAATCAGTTTCTGATAAGTATAATGCAATTATCTTAGCTGTAGCTCATAAAGAATTCCTTAAATTAGATATTAGGGGAATTTGTGCTAGCTCAAATTCAATTATTTATGATATTAAATCATTTTTTGAGCGATCAATTGTTGACGCGAGATTATAATACTATTAATTATGAAAATTGAAATGGTTGACCTGAAAGGTCAGTATTCGAAAATTCAAAGTGAGATTGATTTTGAAGTACTTGAATGTATTCGTAGTGCAAATTTTATAAACGGCCCTGCAGTTTCTGAATTTTCAAAAAATCTTTCTAAATATTTGGCCGGTTCTTATGTCATCCCATGTGCAAATGGAACAGATGCATTACAAATTGCAATGATGGCTTTGGGTTTAGAACCTGGTGATGAAATTATAGTACCCTCTTTTACTTATGTTGCAACAGCAGAAGTAATAGGATTACTTAATTTAAAGCCGGTAATGGTAGATGTTGATCCTATCCATTTCAACATCACCCGTGAAAATTTTGAACAAGCCATTACACCAAAAACAAAAGCTATAGTTCCAGTGCATTTATTTGGACAATGTGCTGATATGGAGCCAATTTTAGCTTTAGCTAAGGAGCATAAATTATTTGTCATTGAAGATAACGCTCAGGCAATTGGCGCAGTTTATACCTTTAAAGATGGTACAAAAAAACAAGCAGGAACAATGGGTGATATAGGTTGTACTTCTTTCTTTCCTTCAAAAAATTTAGGTTGCTATGGTGATGGTGGAGCCATTTATACAAACAATCCTGAATTAGCTGAAAGAATTAAAATGATTGCAAATCATGGGCAAGTGAAAAAATATGTACACAAATACATTGGGGTTAATTCAAGATTAGATACTATTCAAGCAGCAGTTTTAAATATTAAGTTAAAACATTTAGATGAATATTCAAGCGCTAGAAGGGCTGCGGCTGATAGATATGATAAATTATTAGCTGGAATAAGTGAACTGATAACTCCAATAAGAGCGCATAATTCAACGCATGTATTTCATCAGTACACCATACAGGTAAAAAATGGCAAAAGAGATGACTTAAAAAAGTATTTAGAAACTGCAGGTATACCAACAATGATTTATTATCCTGTACCATTGAATAAGCAGGAAGCGTTTAAAACTATTGGAGCTGTAATAGGCTCTGTAAATACAACAGAAGAACTTTGTAGAACAGTTTTGTCTTTGCCAATACATACCGAACTAACCGAAACTCAACAAGTGTTTATTACAAAACATATTCAATCATTTTTTAAATAGTTCAAATAATGGAGTATTATATTCACCCCTCCGCTATAGTTGATGAAGGTTGTAAAATTGGAACAGGAACTAAAGTGTGGCATTTTAGTCATATTATGACAAATTGCATAATCGGCAATAATTGTAATATAGGGCAAAATGTTGTTGTATCTCCAGAAGTAATTATAGGTAATAATGTAAAGATTCAAAACAATGTGTCTCTTTATACTGGGGTAATATGCGATGACGATGTTTTTCTAGGCCCCTCTTGTGTATTTACTAATGTAACAAACCCAAGAAGTGCAATTAATAGGAGGGGACAATATGCAAAAACTCATATAGGTCGTGGGGCTAGCATAGGAGCTAATGCTACAATTATTTGTGGACATGATATTGGACAGTATGCTTTTATTGGAGCCGGAGCAGTAGTGACAAAGACAGTACTACCGTTTGCCTTAGTTGTTGGAAATCCAGCTAAACAAATTGGTTGGATGAGCGAGTATGGAAATAAATTAATATTCAAAGATAACATTGCAATTTGTTTAGAGTCGAATGATAAATATGAATTATTAAATAATCAAGTTAAAAAAATATAAATTATGAAAAGATTTGCATTGATCGGTGCTGCAGGATATATAGCCCCAAGGCATATGAAAGCCATAAAAGACAACGGCTGTGATTTAGCAGCTGCATATGATCCATATGATGGTGTAGGTATAATGGATAGCAACTTTCCTAATGCAGATTTTTTTACCGAGTTTGAAAGGTTTGATAGACATATTGACAAACTGAAAAGAAAATCAAATCCCATTGATTATATATCAATTTGCTCACCTAATTATTTACATGATGCTCATATAAGATTTGGACTTAAAAATGGATGTGATGTTATTTGTGAAAAACCACTTGTTTTAAATCCATGGAATTTAGATGCATTAATGGATTTAGAAAATGAAACAAATAAAAAAGTAAATACAATTTTGCAGTTACGTTTACATCCAGCGATTATAGATTTGAAAAATAAAATTAATTCAGGTTCGAAAAGTACCATTTATGATATTAATTTAAAGTATGTTACTTCTCGAGGTAAGTGGTATCATAATAGTTGGAAAGGGGATTTAGAGAAATCCGGGGGTATAGCAACAAACATAGGTGTACATTTTTTTGACATGTTAACATGGATTTTTGGAGATTTTGAGAAAGTAGAAATTTCAATGCAAAATAATGAAACTGCAATTGGGAAGTTGTATTTAGAAAGAGCAAGAATAAATTGGTTGTTAAGCATTGATTACAATGTAATTCCAGAAGAAATAAAAGCACAAGGTAGAAGAACGTATAGAACTCTAAATATTGAAGGCCAAGAATTAGAGTTTTCGGACGGATTTACTGAATTACACACTGAAAGCTATAAAAATATTCTAGATGGAAACGGATTTGGATTAGTAGATTGCAGAAAGGCAATTGAAATAGTTAGCAAGATCAGAACAATGAAGTAAACCTATTTTGAAAGTAATTTATGTTATTTGAAGCACGTTTAAAGTTTAGTAATATCAAAAAATTTGTCAGCTTTTTTTTAAAAAGTGAATTATCAAGAAACATAGCAGTTTTTTTCTCAGGAAATGTATTTGTTCAGGTGTTAGGTTTTTTATTACTTATTCCTCTTTCTCAAAAATTCGGACCAAATGAATTCGGGCAACTTGCAACATTTATGAGTATCCTAAATTTACTTTCTGGTCTCTCTTCATTTAGATTGGAAATTGCAATACCATCTGCTAATGATGTAGATAGGATTAATTTATATACTACATCTTTATATTCAATTATAATAAACACTATCATAATAAGTGGCATTGCGTTTATTGTTTGTAGAACAACACTTTTATCATATAATTCGTTGCTTCCTTTTTTTGCACTTAGTTTAATTTCAATGGGAGTAGTCAATTTATGTATGTCTGTATTATCTGCTGAAAAAAGATATGGCAAAATGATTAGAGTAAAAGTATTGTCAATTATTATTTCTTATGCATTACCATTATTGCTGAAAGGTATTATTTTCAAGATAAGTACTTTGTTATTTTGCTTTGTAATTTCAAATATTTTTGTTGCGGTTTACGGCTTAATCTCATTACCCAATCGTTATATTTTAAACATCCTACAATTTAAATTAGAAAAGGCTAAGTCGGTTTTTAAGACTCATAAACAATACATTTTTTTTAACTTGCCGCAGTCTTTAATTGATAACCTTTCTTCTCAGGGTTCTGTATTTATGACTTCTGGATTTTTAGGATTTGTAACTCTTGGTCAATATAATTTATATCAAAAAATCGCGTACACTCCAATTAATTTGGTTACATCTTCTGTTGGACAAGTGTTATATAGGTTTTTTACTGAAATCCAAGATGAAAAAAGCAAGATTTTAAAAGCCTTCAGGTTATATAGAATACTTTTTGTTATAGCAGCAATTTTGTTTAGTATTCTTTATTTCTTTATACCAAGATTAGTTGCAATATTATTTGGTGCTAAATGGCATGAAAGTTCTTCAATTATTCAGGTTTCATTATTGTATCTATTTTTTTATTTAATGTGTGCTATTTTACAATATATCCCTTTTGTAAAGAATAAATTAAAAACAAATTTAATTTATGCATCAATTTGGAATGTTTATTTTTTACTTTGTTTTTTTGTAGGTGTCGTTATTAATAAAAACTTAATAACAACATTATACCTTATAAATTTTGGAGCTTTGATTTATTACCCCACTTATTTGTTGTGGATTTATAATATTTATGTCAAAGAAAAATAAGCTCATTCACGTATTACCTAATTCTATCTACAGTAAACGCTTTTGTGATATCATTTTGGTAGATCATTTGGAGAAAAATGATTATTTACAAATTAAAATTCATGAAAAAAGTCTTAGTAAGGGTCAAAAAGCAGAAAGGGGGGAGTTTTTTAGTAAAAAAGGTTGGATTTTATTTAAATATTTAATATTTTTAAATAGAAAAGATAGGATTATATTTCATTCATTTACTAATCCTAGGCATTATATAATGCTTTTATTTTTCCCTTGGCACTTAGATAAGATTGTTTGGATTATGTGGGGTGGAGATATTTATTCTTATCCGTTTTTTGAAAACAAAAGCTCATTTAGATATATTTTATTAGAATCAATCCGAAAATTTTTAATCAAACGACTTAAATATTGCGCTACTTTTTTACCAACAGATTTTGATTTTGTAGTTAATTACTATAAATGTAAAGCTAAATACATTCAAATTTTATATCCATCAGATATTAATGAAGTTGAGATAGAAGATGGGAATTTGATTGCCAATTCAAAATCAAATAATGAAGCTTTAAATTTTTTTCTTGGTAATTCTGCAGATGACTCAAATAGACATTTAGAAGCATTAGAAAGGTTATATAAAATTTATGACAAAATAAGCACAATTAGTGTTCCTCTGATGTATGGAGGATCTGAAGACTACATTTCAAATATTGTTAAACGTGGGAAAGAATTATTTGGCGCAAAATTTATTCCGATATTAAAATATATACCATCGGAGGATTATAGGCGAATAATTGATAAGACAGATGTTTTAGTTTTCAATCATCTTCGCCAACAGGGCTTGGGAAATTTATTTTATTTTATATTAGTTGAGAAACAAATATTCATTAACTCTTGCACTTCAACTTATTTTGACTTTAAGAAATGGGGTATAGACTTAGTCAAATTTGAACAACTTGATGAGGATAATTTTAGGCTACTCTCGACAGAAATATTGAAGCAGAACAAAATTAGAATAAAGGAATTGACCTCTAATAGGAAAATAAAAAATATGTGGTTTATTTTTTTTGAATCTATTAAATAAATAAAATGTTTTTTGATTCAGTTTTAAATTTCATAAATAGTATATTATTAAATGCATCTTTTAGAAAAAGAATAAGTGTGTATAAAAAAAAATATAAAATTCAATCTAATGTTCTATTTGGACATGGAGCAGTTTTAGATGGACCAAATGGTAATATACAAATTGGTGCAGGTACTTACTTTAATTCCGGATTAATCCAGTGTGGTTCAAATTCACAGATAGTTATTGGAAATAATTGTGCAATAGGTTATAACGTTAATATTTTATCTGTAACGCATAACAGTGATTTCCCTACAGGCCCTAATCGTAAAATAATTGAAGCATCTATCAACATTGGAAATGATGTATGGATTGGATCAAATGTTTTTATTAAGGAAGGTGTTACTATTGGGAACAATGTCATAATCGGTGCCAACTCTGTAGTTACAAAATCTTTTAGTTCAAGAACAATTATCGGGGGTACCCCAGCAAAAATTTTAAAAAATAAACATTATGAAAATTAATATTGTAAGACCCTTTTTACCCAAATTGGAGGAAATTAGTTCTCAAATTGAATCTTCTTTAAATAGTGGGTTAGTAACAAATAATTCGCCTTTTGTTCAACAATTCGAAGATAAATTACAAAGATTTTATAATTGTCCAATGAAACCATTGGTAAATTGTAACGGTGAATTATCTCTTTACAATATCATACAAGCTCATAAAACCCAAATGGGATATGATGTTCATGATTCTTTTGAGGTAATTGTTCCTTCTTTTACTTTTGCTGGTACCATTAATGCGATTGTAGCAAATAATTTAAAACCTGTGTTTTGTGATATTGATGAAGGACTTGTTTTAGATTTAAATAAGATTGACTTTTCAAATGGCAGTATTAAAATGCTAATTGCTGTGGGTGCATATGGTAATTTGTGTAATTTAGGAAAGTTGAAAGAAATTGAAAATCAATATAATATTAAAGTGATACTCGACAATGCACCTGCATTTGGTTCGAAATGTGATGGAAAACATCCTTGGGAATATGGTTTTAGTGAAATGATAAGTTTTCATGCTACAAAAATATTTAATGCAATTGAAGGTGGAGCTTCGATAGTTTCTGATCCTGAAATACAAAAATTGTTAGTTTATATTAGAGATTTTGGACAATATGAAAAAACCAGAGGTGATATTCAAATTCCTGGGCTAAATTCTAAAATGCAAGAATTTTCTGCAATTGTTGGATTGTCTAATCTTGAAAAAGTTGATTTTATTTTAAATGAAAGGAAGAAAAATATTTTGCGTTACGTGAAATTCTTTGATTCCCTAAAGTCTGAAGGATATTTGAATGTAATGAATGTGCAAACTAATATAGAGTGTACTTATTTATATTTTCCAATTATACTAAATGATGATGCTACTGACTTTGTTAAATACATGGTTGAAAAGCAAATTGCTGTAAGAAGGTATTATACAGCAACTCACGATTTGAAATATTATAAAAATAAATATCGATGTCAAAATCTGGACTTTACAAACAAAATTAAAGACCAGATTGTTTCTTTACCTATCTTTACAATAATGTCAAATGACGAATTGGAATATATTTTTACAAGTGTTGAAAATTATTTTAAAAAATAAATAAATAAAGTATATGAAAAAAGTAATAGTTACTGGAGCAGGAGGTTATGTTGGTGTAGTTTTATGTGAAGATTTATTGAATAAAGGATATTATGTTATAGCCTTAGATCGGTATTTTTTCGGGATAGAGAAAATGCAAAAAATATATAAGCATGAAAACCTTCAAATTGTTAAAGATGACCTTAGATTTTGCGACACGAACATATTTAAGGATGTATATGCAGTAATCGATCTTGCAGGTTTAAGCAATGACGCATCTGCAGAAATTGATCCAGCACTAACCACTTCTATTAATTATAAAGGTGCAGAACGATTTGCTCGTGAGGCGCATAAGGCAGGTGTAAAAAGATATATCTATTCAAGTAGTGCAAGTGTTTATGGGGCCGGTAATAAAAGTTCTTTAAATGAAACGGATGAATTATACCCTCAAACCGAGTATGCAAAAAGTAAAGTTGCTATGGAAAAAGTACTATTAGAATTAAAAGATGAAAACTTCCATCCAACAATGTTAAGAAATGCTACAATATTTGGATATGCTCCAAGAATGAGATTTGATTTAGCAGTAAATGTAATGACTATGCGTGCTTGGAAAGAACGCGTCATTTATATTATGGGTGGTGGAGAACAATGGAGACCTTTTGTTCATGTAAGAGATGTTAGTAAAGCATTTCTTTTGACCCTCGAAGCTCCAATTGAGATTGTTGATGGGGAAATATTTAATGTTGGTAGTTCTGAATTGAATTTTCAAATAAAACAACTAGCACAATTTATAGTTGACATTATTCCTAATGTCATCATTCATACTATCCCCGATGATGCCGATAAAAGAACCTATAATTTAAATTTTGATAAAATTCAAAAAGTACTTGGGTTCTCAGCAGACACAAAAGTTCATGAAGGAATAGTTGAAGTAAAACAAGCTTTGGAAAGTGGTATTGTAGATCCACATGACCAAACTTGTTTCACATTACAATGGTATAAATCAATTCTTGATTGGGAAAAACGACTCTCTGATTTAAAAATTAACAGCACTTTATTATGATTAAAAACAAAATTTTAGTATATGGTGCAGGTGGCCATGCTAAAGTTATTTATGACATTATTTTAAATGAAAAAAATCAGGAATTTGAATTTCTCGGTTTCCTTGATGATAATATTAACGAGAGTAAAATATTTGAAAAAACTGTTTACACTGATATTAATTTCTTTAAAAATAAATATGAAGGGGAAAAGATTGGAGTTATATTAGCGTTTGGAGATAATAATATTAGAAATAAAAAATATGAACTTTTAAAAA
>JACCDM010751570.1_pt1 | contig 10196 bp, 17 predicted proteins | sample 7445851 | NCBI WGS metagenome assembly JACCDM01 (sample SAMN15323438, study PRJNA562643) | freshwater metagenome | isolation source: river surface water | place: USA:Blue River Watershed | collected 2017-08-16
TTACTCTTTGCCCTGTCGAAACCAGTCACCCCCATCAAAAGCACACATAAGCAGATATTACTTCACCACTATCATCTGTACCATCGCACTATTTCAGGTGAGAAGCGATGTATGTGCTTTTGGTGGAAGTGGGGAGAATCGAACTCCCGTCCAAGACCTGTTTCACTTCACTTCATACAGCAATAACTCTTATTTATTCTGTTCAATCACTATTCTTCACTCCCAGCAATTCTTTGATTAGAGCCTTTTTTTCTTCCGTGGTCATCCCAAATTCAAATCGTTCTCGTATATCACTAACACAATGTAGCCTGCCAGTATTGTAATCGCTGTTACCTACACGGCTTTTACAAACTTCAATACAATCGTCCACAATTCGTTCAGCCAATGCTTCAATCAATGCCCACTGCTTGGTATTGTTTAGATATTCAACACTGATGCCAACTTCCGTTGCTAACTGTTTAATTCGTTCGTTCATCATTCAACTCCAAAGTGCTGTTTAATCTCATTCATACAATGAATGCCACCTTGTTCAAAAGTATCAACTGACTCAGGAACAGGATCGCTGATGACTTGCTCACAACATCCGATACATTCCCAAACAATCAACTCGGCGAACTCAAACAAGGCTCTGCGGTCTGTTTCAAATGTGCCTGTGCTGGAGTCATACTTCAAGTCTTTTACACTTTTGATTAGTTCGTTGATTTTTTCACTCATTCTTCATCCTTTATCCAACCCAATACTGTCCATTGTTTCACAGTGAATGTTCTTGGTCCAAATTCGGGGTGATCTTCTGGGCCAAATATAGAAAATGGATTATCGGTATCATCTAACCTAACTCCATTTTCTTTACAATATCTAAGTAAGTCATCACGATCCGAAAACTGAATAGGCGATAAATTTCGCCGCCATAATCCAATATCTCTTGGATAGAATGTTATCATTCTTCAACTCCGAAATGTTTCTTAATATGATAACTTGGCCATTCAACTTTCATAGTCACTTGGGCCATACCGTCATCAGCAACCTTCATACATTCCCGAACAATCAACTCGGCGAACTTTTCCTTACTAAAGATTAACTCACCGTCGTGTTCAACGAGACTTTGTGCGGCAAACTTTTCTAACATCGGTATCTTACTCATACATTGTTTCTTCCTATACGGCTGTATCCTAACTTGGATTTAATCTCTTTACGGTCTTTGTTCTTTTCTGGTTTCCACGCTCTTGGATCCACAGTTTCACCTGTTAGTTCATATCTGTAATCTGGATCATAGACCATATAGCCCAACTTGTTCCATTTGATTACTCCATTATCAAATAGGAAGATACAACCGCGGCACATACAAAAACTGGCACCTTTGTCACTCATTACATTGCCATTTACAGTACCAACATATTTGACTACATTGCCTTGGTGCATTTCTATAAGTGCTTGGAAATAATCAATCATTCTCTGCCTCTGAAATATTTTTATAAGAATAACACATGTCGAAACCTTTGTCAAGCATTTTTCTATGGTTTCGACTAAATAATAGTATGAAACACAAACATCACATCATTCCAAAGCATATGGGCGGATCGGACGATCCAAGTAATCTAATAGAACTAACTCCGGGCGAACACGCCGAAGCACATCGTTTATTATATGAACAACACGGGCATTGGCAAGACTATGTTGCTTGGCAAGGCCTTGCCCAACTTGATGCTAACTTTGATGCCGCCAAAGAAGCAATCATGGCAGGTAGTAGAAAAGGTGGGCAAACAAACATCAGACAGCGTAAGGGCAAAAAGTGGGAAGAAATCTTTGGAACTGAGCGGGCCGCCGAACTACGACAGAAGTATAAGAGCAAGCGACAGGCAAGGGGTAAAACTTGGACTGGGAAAGTATATGATGTTACTCACCCAGACGGGACTGTTGAGCGAGTAGAAGGGTTGCGTCAATGGTGTATGGATCGCGGATACAATGCTAACGCTTTTGCCAATGCGTCATTGCGAGGCAATAAGACACATGGTGGTTTCATGGTAAAACAGGCTTAGTCGAACCCGCGTCCAGAAGTCCTTCGCTTTGAAGGGATTACAACAATTCTTTACTTATTACGACGTCTAGTATTTCTAGCTCTAGAAGCCGCTTTTGTTTTTGCCGCACGGGCTCTTACTAATCTTCCCATATTATTCCCCATCTGGAAACTTATCGTGCCAGTCCATGATCCACCAAACGGCGTATCCTACAACTGCACATATAATTAGCCAAAACAATATATTCATAGTGTATTTAAACATTTACAGCCCAGAAAGTCAAATAATTTGGTAAAAACTAAATACTATTGTCAATAAACCGGGAGCGAATCAATGGGCGACATTTTCAAAATTATTGGGGATCTCGGATTCCCAGTAGCTGCTGCATTAGCCGGCGGCTACTTTGTATATCTAACTATCAAGCTACTTTTACAGGGCGTACTAGGTTCTGTTAAAGGCATGGCTGGCATCATCACAGCATTAGACAATCGTGTAAAAACTATGAATCACGACGTTGTACGTATTGATACTATTGTGTCAAACGCACTAGGTTTACGTCCAGACGTAGACCGTATTGCTCGTGCTGATGGTAAAAACGATGCAAGGAGAGATTAATGTTGTATGTTGATTATGCGTGGGACTGTGGTCCTTATGGAATTATTTTAGATGAAGAATTCAATAGTGATAAACTAGGTTGGAAGGGAGGAGATTTTTTCAAACTAGTTAATATTAATGGACGACAAATTTTACAAAAAGTTGATCCTGTTGAGGCATTTGCCAAAGGACACGCAGTAAATGTTCAAACAGAATAAATGGGAAGAATGGTGGAACAGTCTAAGTCCACAAATGCAAACTTATCTTAAAGCACAACCAGTGTGGCATGACAGCGATATGTGGAAAGCAGGATTGGTTGGTTGTTTTATTGGAATTTTAATTGGCTTATGTATATAGATGGATATTTGCTTTTTGCAATTTATTTTATCGCAGTCTTGGCATTGGCAGTAAGTGTTTATGCATTATGGTCGCTTGAAGAGATTAGAAAATATTACGAACATAAAAATATTTCTTCAAAAAATTATAATGATTGGAAAAATAAACCACCTATTAAAGTCAATAGAGAAAAAGGACACTGGGATTAAGGAGGCGTTATGGATGTTGTAGAGTTAGTTAACAAGTATGGTTTTCCGATTGTCATGGCAGTTGGAATGGGTTTTATTATCAAGTATGTATGGACATGGGCAACTACAGAAGTTAAACCAGTCATTAGCGATGCTAATACAGTTTTAATTGCACTCATAGATCGCATACGTATGTTGGATAATGATTTGATTCGTTTAAATCAAAAAGTTAATACAGTACTACATTTACGTGGTAAAATGATTGAATCGGATCGTGTTATGGAAACAGCATTAGTAGAAGCACAGGCCAATAAAAAGTTTCATGAAGCAATGGAAGAAGCGGATAAAATTGGTGCTAAATCAAAGATTGACCCGTCGGACGATAAAGAAGCGAAAGGCGGTAGCTCATAAAGAATTCACCTTAGGACCTTTGTAGTTAGGTGATGGGCGGCTACTGCCCGGGAGTCCACGATTCGCTACCGTATCTCCCAAAAGTAGCATTTTTATTGACTCCTTGTCTTGAGCCATAAATACTAGGCTTACAAGGAGACACTATGAAAAAGCGCAATTACACACAAGACACAGTCCGCAAGTTACAAGGCTCATTACAAATCGAGCACACTTTAGCAAAACGTGGAGCACAAAAACTACGTGAGCTATTAGCAAACGAACCATACGTTAATACGCTAGGAGCATACAGCGGCCAACAAGCCGTTCAACATGCCAAAGCAGGACTCAAAGCAATTTATCTATCAGGCTGGCAAGTAGCTGCAGCCGCAAACACAGCAGGTCAAACATATCCAGATCAAAGTTTATATCCAGTAAACTCTGTTCCTACAATCGTTAAACAAATTAACAATGCTTTCCGTCGTGCTGACCAAATTGAATACTCAGAAGGCAAAGTAGAAACAGATTACTTTTTGCCTATTGTCGCCGATGCTGAAGCAGGCTTTGGTGGTGCGCTAAACGCATATGAACTAATGATGGCTATGATTGAAGCAGGTGCCGCAGGTGTACACTTTGAAGACCAATTGAGTTCAGAAAAGAAATGCGGTCACTTGGGCGGTAAGGTATTAATTCCTACTAGTCAGGCGATTCGCAATTTACAAGCAGCACGTCTAGCAAGTGATGTAGCTGGTGTAGATACAGTTATTATGGCACGTACAGATGCAGAGTCTGCTACATTAATTACAAGTGATCACGATCCATTAGACAAGGATTTTATTATCAATGAACGTACTGAAGAAGGTTTTTACAAATTTAAAAATGGGCTTGATGCATGTATTAGGAGAGGTCTTGCTTATGCCCCTTACGCTGATCTCCTATGGTTTGAAACTAGTACACCTGATATTGCACAGGCTAAGAAATTCGCCGATGCTATACATGCTGAGTTTCCAGACCAAATGTTGGCTTATAATTGCAGTCCTAGTTTTAATTGGCGTAAGTTTTTATCTGTAGAAGAATGTGAAACATTCCAGCGCGAACTTGGTGAATTAGGATATAAGTTTCAATTCATTACACTAGCAGGGTTCCACTCTGTTAACCTAGCGACATTTGAACTAGCCGAAGCATATAAAGCACGTGGTATGGCTGGCTATTCAGAAATGCAGGAACGTGAGTTTGCTGCACAATCTCGTGGCTTTACAACTGTTAAACATCAACGTGAAGTTGGTGTGGGCTATTTTGATTTAATTAGCGAAGCAGTTGGTGCTACTAGTACTGTTGCTAATAAGAGTAGTACAGAGGCTGATCAATTCCACTAAATATTAGATGGATAAGATAATAGCAACGTTAGTGATGACGCACATCACAATAGTGTGCGTCACACTATACTTACATCGATGTCAAGCACATCGCGGAATAGAGTTTCATCCTGTAGTTAGTCATTTTATGCGTTTTTGGTTGTGGCTAACAACAGGTATGACTACAAAACAATGGGTAGCAATTCATCGTAAACATCATCAAACTACAGATGTAGAAGGAGATCCTCACAGCCCACATGTATTTGGTATATGGACTTTAATGTTTAGTGGTTGGAGTCTTTACAACACAGCCGCCAAGGACCCACATTTTGTGATCAAGTACGGTGCCGGTACTCCTAAAGATTGGATCGAACGTAAATTATACACTCCACATCACCGCCTTGGTATTCTATTGATGTTGGTTATAGACCTTGTTCTTTTTGGACCATGGGGGCTGATAGTGTGGGGTGTACAGATGATATGGATACCTTTCTGGGCCGCTGGCTTTATTAATGGTGTAGGACATTGGTGGGGGTATCGTAATGGTGATACAAATGACTATAGTCGTAATGTTAGTCCTGTGGGTATTTTAATTGGTGGTGAAGAACTCCACAACAATCATCACTTAGATCCAGCAAATCCTAAACTAAGTAGGCGTTGGTTTGAATTTGATATTGGTTGGATGTGGTTTAGTCTATTTAGACTAGTTGGCCTAGCACGCCTTAGAATCGTGTCGCAATAAAATCAGCTTCAGGAATACGTGTACGAGTATTCTTACTGTTTAAAAGTACTACAATTCGTCGGCCCAGTTCTGTTTCAACCATCATAACAATGCATCCACCAGCTGCACGAATGTAACCAGTTTTACTTACAATAAATTCTTTAGTTGCCACTAGTGGGTTAGTATTCTTAAATACAAGGAATTTTTTCTTGTGTTTAATTTTCACTTCACTCATTTTACTAGATTCTACAATTTCAGAATAATGTTCCGCCGTTCTTACTAGTTTAATTAGATCATATGCTGTACTTGAGTTCATAACTCCAAGACCCGTTGGATCGCTAAATCGTGTATCTATCATACCTAAAGATTTAGCCTTATTGTTCATTGCTTGAATGCACTTATGCCTTCCGTCTGGATAGTTTTTACACAACAATTCTGCTGCATGATTATCAGAATGAACTATGGCTAATTGAATTAATTCTCTACGAGTATATGGCTTTATATACTGATCAAGATCTTGATGAGCATCTAATACAACCATAACTGTCATTAATTTAGTAATACTGGCGATACTGCGCTGTTGATACATATTCTCGCTTTGAATTATATCACCGTCTCCATTTGCAACTATCCAACTTGTCGCGGTAATAGACATAGGTTGGGAATTGGCAAGGCCTGATTTCCCATTACATAGTAAGGTAAGAAATACCAATATAGATAAGATTCTACGCATTTGTCTATTATATACTCTGCAAATAATTCTGTAAAGTTATTTTTCATGTGCGACGAATTCGCCGTTCCAATTATCTGGTAAATCTTGTTGTTTCATAAATTCACAACGTTCGATCCAGATCTTATAGTATTTGTCCATCTGTCCGCCAAATGTGCCTTTTAATTCACCACATATAATAGCGGCTGCATCAAACTGTTTTTCTCTATACAACTGTTGCATCTTATTGTAACGTTCTAAGTCTTTACTCCAATCTTCACCGTTAGGACGTAGTGCTGTATAGATTAAGTCTGCTACACTCTTGCCCTTAGGCTGTAAGTTGTCAATACATAGATAGAAGAAATCATCTTTAGTCCTATTATATGTTTCAGCACCAATGATACATAACACACCATAGGCCTTACAACGTGCTTCTAGACGTGCGGCTGTGCTGACCATGTCACCTAATATGTCGTAACTGTGTCTATCAGTTGAACCCATCTCACCAATGAAACCGATACCTGTGTTACAGCCCCAACCCATTGCGGCTGGCGGCAAGCCTTGCGCTTCCATTAGCTTAGTATATTCATCTACAGCATCTAACATCTGTAATCCAACGGCAACAATAGTACGTGCATGGTTAGGATCTTCAATAGGTGCACCATGTATGTGCATTGATGCATCACCTACATATTTGATGACCATACCTTTGTTGTCCATGATAGGCTTTGAGATAGCATCCATGTAGCCGTTCATATACTTGCCTAAGCCAGCAACGTCATCGCCGTAGTGTTCACCGATAGGAGTAAAGCCACGTAGGTCACTGAACATAACTGACACGTCTTTACGCACACCACGCTTGATTAAGTCTGGATCTTTTTGTAACATCTCTACTACTTCTTTAGAACAGTATCCAGCAAACTGTTTCTTTATGGCTTGCTTCTGTAAGAACTCTGAGACGAACTTGACACCGTAGGCATGCAAAGCGACCAGTATTGTTCCAGCGGTAAACGCAGTAGCGTCAAATAAGAATAAAAAGTTATCGAAAGCGTAGCGACTAGCAATATAGCCACCAACAGCCAACACAATCGTTGCACCAAGACCAACATAGACCCACCTTGTTAAAATTAAAAGTAAAATACCAGCTCCAATAATGCTGTATATTTCTAAATCATCTGCATACCCTGGACGTTGTATAACAACTCCGTTCATCATAGTTCCAATAATACTGGCATGTGCTTCATGCGGCCATACTGCACCTTTACTTGTTGGCAGTGGATTACCAATACCTGCTGCTGTAGGTCCTACTATAACAATAGCACCTTCTAAATCTTTAGGCAATTTAGTCAAACTAAAACTACGATTCTGTTGACTCCAATCAATCCAAATTCTTCCCCAGTTATCTGTGGCAATTGGACCAAATTTTGGAATTCTCATCTTATCGATTCCGTTTTCAGCCATTTTAACTTGTACAGTTGAATCTCCTGCAGCCACACGCAATGTTTCTAAACTTAAAGCTGGATAAAGTTTTCCGTCTACAGTAACTAACAACGGAATACGACGATTTACACCGTCTACTTCTGGTAGTGTATTTGTGATGCCAACACCTATAGCATTATTTTCTAACTGAGGTACGTTTGCTATTAATCCAGGATAATTGATAATTTGATCTGCATACTCACTATTGATAACTGCTGATCCAGGAACACGGGGAGTATTTTTAGTTTTTTGACTAGGTTGTGAACTGAGTACTACAGGAAATTCTTTTAGAGTTTGACCTAGTACATTGTCGCCGCCAGTACGATCTTGTTCTGACATAAGAACATTTAGCACTACAAGACCTGCATTTCTTTGATATAACTCTTTGACGATTTTTGCAAGTTCTGCTCTAGGTAAGGGCCACTGTCCGTATTTGTTTAAACTGTCTTCATCAATATTTACGGTAACGATATTGTTAAAAGTTGGTTCTTTGGCAGTTATCAATGTATCAAAATATCGTAGTCGTATGCTTTCTACAAACATAGGATCTACCATTCTTACACTTACAATAAGTGCAAGGGTAATTAGTGCTGTCCACGGTGATACTAGTACTTTTTTAAAATTGATTTTCATCTGCTTGCGGCTCCGGTAGTGGTTGCAGGATTCCATTTTTGGCATCCTTTTGGCTCGCCTTTTTCATTGCAAAAGGTCAATCCAGCACACCCTGAAATTAATAGAATTAGTGTTAGAATAGATACTTTTTTAAGCATCCAATATTTATCTAGAAATTTTAGGTTTGAAAATCAAATATTTCTTTAGAATCTTGCCCTGTGCCCAATATACAAGCGATTTCTGAAGTAAACTGAATAAATGTCCAGCTTTTTGTTTGTTTATTAATAAAAAGGCTGTACCTTGTTTCGTCGCTGGCGTCTTTACCGGTCCATATAGGAACTTCTTGATAATTCTCGTCTAGTGCTTCCACTACTGTTTTAACTTTATCGCAGATAATTGGTTTACGAGTTTGAAACACTTGGGCGTTAACTATAGAGCTCGCTAGGCATAATAGGAACGCCAATGCTAAAGTACGCATGGCATACTCCTTAAAACTATATTTAATAAAAAAGCCCGCTAGTTGCGGGCTTTGAGTTGAGCTATGCTCTGTAATAATTATTATTAAAATCTAATGATGCCGCGGAGGCTTATTGCGTTTGTTGTAATATTGTTGCCTGTTTGTGTAGTGCCTGTTAGTGCAATCATACCGTCCTTAGATGGCTTGTAACCTACAGTAACAGAACCTGTTGTAAAACTATCTGTACTGCGACTTACTTCACCCATTAAACGAAAGTCGTCAATTGCCTTTTCATAACGAACACCTGCCTCACCGTATGTATAATTGTCAACTTGTTTAGCTACAGTTCTAGCACTTTGAATACTGCCTGCTTCTGTGTAGCCATTAACTTCTGAACGTCCAACTGTTACACCAGCAAAAGGACGGAAGCCCTCTAGATCTGGAGTATATACTCGGTTGTTTAGCCATAAGTTGTTGCCTGTTGTACTATGACTGTTATTGAAATCAATTCCACGAATTGTGCGATTAGATTTAACTGTGTTATCTGCATAACCTAAGTTATTGACTATTTTGTAGCCTTCTATGTCATACACACTGAATAAACCAAAGTGGTTCTTATCTTGGCCTGTTGTAGAATCTTCACCATTCATTGTTGTAGTTACACGATTATATTGAGCACCAAGTCTCCAGTTTGAATCAATCGCTTTTTCAGCACCCAAACCGTAAATTTGATTTTTAGCACTATATCCATCGCCCATGTTTGATTTGGCTCCACTAGCATTAACATACATTGTTACATCATCACGACTGACACCATCTTGGCGGAAAGCGTCCATGTTTAAACCACGATCTAACTGTTTGTTTAATGTTCCTAGGTAATTCATTTGGTCAATACGCCCGCTAAAACTGTCATTAGCAACTTCTGTTGTAACTTGATTTGTTAATGTGTCAGTAGTTGTCGTAGAACTATCGCTAGTTGTTGTAGTACCATCACTCCAAGTATTTGTTGTTCTAACTAAAGTTGTTACTGAACGAACATATGGAGTTGTTGTATTGGTTGTTGTTTCACGAGCAATAGTTTGTTTACCACTAGCTTCACTTGCTTCGTGATGTGCTAGGCTAGCAATAATAACTGGTAGTGTTGTACTTGGTGCAGTTACATCACTTACAGTAATTGTAGCTGTGCTTGTACCAGTAATAGTTGGCGCTGGAGGAGTAGTTGGAGTTGAAGGAGATGTTGCAGCCGATGTAGCACTACCAACATCCACTAATGTACCAAAACTGCTTGTTCCTGCTGTGCCGCCACCTGCACCTCCGCTAATAGCAGAGTTAGCTGCTCCAAA
>JACCDM011089395.1_pt1 | contig 10189 bp, 12 predicted proteins | sample 7445851 | NCBI WGS metagenome assembly JACCDM01 (sample SAMN15323438, study PRJNA562643) | freshwater metagenome | isolation source: river surface water | place: USA:Blue River Watershed | collected 2017-08-16
AGAACCTGGTCGATCACGATTTCCTGGCCCACGTCCGCAGCAATCTGTTCTACTTTAATTTTTTCGCCAGCAGCAACACGATACTGTTTGCCGCCGGTTTTTATGACCGCGTACATAATGACCTTTTAGAAATTTTCGAAATCTTCTATGGAAGTTTCCCTAGGACGAACCCTAAGGAACCGCGGATTTTAGCACGGACTTTTGAGGCTTGACAAGCCCCCTAAAAAGCCGCTCTAGGCGACATCCAGATGTCTTTTTGCCTCTCTATAATCAGGATCAATCCCAAATCCCCCCAAAAACCTCGGGTTTTTGAAGGATCTGACCCCCTGACACTTGTTGAGTAACGCCATTTTGTCTACCACTGCGCCCCCTTTGACGGCATCTCCAGCCACGGCTTTGGCCTTGGTGGCGCAAGACATGGCCCGGGTCGATGACGTCATCTCACACCGTTTGAGCTCGGGCGTCCCTCTGGTGGGACAAGTGGCCCAGTACATTATTTCAGCCGGTGGCAAAAGGCTCCGACCTGTCATTTTGTTGCTGACCTGTGGCGCCTTGAATTACCAAGACGAGCGCAAATTCAGTTTAGCCGCCGTGGTGGAGTTCATTCACACTGCCACTTTGTTGCACGACGATGTGGTGGACGAGTCAACGCTCCGACGTGGCCGCCCCACCGCCAATGAAAATTTTGGCAATCCCGCCAGCGTCTTGGTGGGCGATTTCCTCTACTCCCGCGCCTTCCAAATGATGGTGGACGCAGGCAGCATGCGCATCATGCAAGTCTTGGCCGATGCCACCAATGTGATCGCTGAAGGTGAAGTGCTGCAACTGATGAACATGCATGACGCGTCTTTGGACGAAGCAGCTTACCTTCGCGTGATTCGCTCCAAAACCGCCAAATTGTTTGAAGCTAGCTCACGCTTGGCAGCCATTTTGGCCCAGACATCTCCCGAACTTGAAGAAGCTTGTGCCGAATACGGTCAGGCCTTGGGCACCGCTTTCCAAGTCATCGACGATGTCTTGGACTACGAAGGCAATGCCGCAGAAATGGGCAAAAACTTGGGCGATGACCTGCGCGAAGGCAAAGCCACCCTGCCCCTCATTTTGGCCATGCAACGGGGCACGCCTGATCAAAAGGCTTTAATACAACAAGCCATTGAAACTGGTTCCGTTGACCAGCTGAACCAGGTCATTGCCATTGTTCGTGAAACGGGTGCCTTGGACGGCAGCCGCCAAGCCGCCATGGCAGAGGCGCAACGTGCCGTCGATGCAGCGCAGCATCTGCCCAACGGCCCTTACAAAGATGCCTTGGTGGCTTTGGCCTCCCAGCTGCTAGAACGTCGCACTTAAGCTGTCTAGCAAGCTATCACTCTCGGCTTATTCAGCCACTTCTCTTAACAAGCGCATCCCCAACAGGGTGTAACGACTGTCAGGCGCATTGATGTTGCGATAACTGCAGCGCGCATAAATGGGCCATGTGTGCCAAGACCCGCCACGCCTCACTTTGAGATGACCTGACGGGGGCCCCTTGGGATCGGCAAGGGGCGAGTTTTGATAGTAGTTTTCACTGTAGTGATCACTGACCCACTCCCAAGCATTGCCCACCATGTCGTGCAGGCCAAAAGCATTGGGCGGGTAGCTGGCCACAGGAGACGTGAAGGCATGGCCATCGTTGCCCGCCAGCGCCTTGTCTTGCCAGCGAATCCAATGCGGTGTGGCCGACGCATCAAACACATTGGCCCAGCTCACCAAGGCTTGAGGGTCATTGCCATGGGGGTAGCGGGTTTGCGTGCCAGCCTTGCAGGCATATTCCCACTCGGCCTCGGTGGGGAGTCGATAAGTCACCCCTTCTTTTTGACTCAGCCATTTCGCCAAAGCCATGGCGTCGTGCCATGTGACGTTGACCACAGGATGGTCATGCCCTTGCTCAAATCCTGGCTGTTGCCAACTGTAGGCGGGATCTCGACCGGCAAATGCATCTGACTTCTCGGGCCGTGTTCGGTCATGTTGGGGGCTATAACCATACCCCCCGGTTTTGTCGCGAATGGACTCCGGCACATACCCTGACAACTTCAAAAATTGTTCGAACTGTGCGCGCGTCACTTCGGTTTGACCCAATTCAAAGGGGCGTGAGATTTGGACGCGATGCAAAGGCATTTCATCCGAAAGCTCATCGAGTCTTTTGATTTCAAGTTGCGGAAAATCTTTCTGCAAGGAAGCCACAGACTCATCACTGCCCATGAAAAACTCACCCGCAGGAATTCTGACAAATTTCATGCCGAGAGAATTGGCAGCAGACACCTGAACTGCTTCTGGCCTTGTCTGAGCCCAAGCTTCTTCAAAGTTCAGAGCACCTGAGCAAATCAGGCTTGATAGAAAGAACACAAGGGTGCGGTGCATGGTGTTTTATTTTTAAGAGGCTAACAATTTTGCAAAGCGCGCCAAATCAACATTGCCACCACTGATGATGACGCCGATGCGTTGTCCTTTTAAATTTGGGGCCGCTTGTAATGCTGCTGCTAAAGACAAGCAGCCCGTGGGTTCCACCACCATCTTCATTCGCTCTGCATAAAAGCGCATCGCCTCAATCAGTTGTGCATCTGTCACGGTGTGAATGTCATCCACCAGCGCTTTGATAATTTCAAACGTGATGGCACCCACCATAGGCGTTTGTGCGCCGTCGGCAATGGTGATCGGCGTGGCAATTTTGACGCGCTCGCCTTTTCGCAAGGATTGCTGCACATCGTTGCCAGCCTCGGGCTCGACACCATAAATTTTGCAATGGGGTGAGCGGGCCTTGGTGGCCAGTGCACTGCCACTCAACAAGCCGCCGCCGCCCAAGCAGACGAACAAGGCATCTAGTTCTCCAACTTCTTCAAATAACTCTAAGGCGGCAGTCCCTTGCCCTGCCAAGACATCTGCATGGTCAAACGGGGGAATGAACGTGAACCCTTTGTCCAAGGCCATTTGGCTGGCGATGGCACTGGCGTCTTCACCATAACGGTCGTAGCCAATGACCGTGGCCCCATAGCCCCGTGTAGCCGCCAGCTTGGCAGGCGATGCATCATGCGGCATCAAAATGGTGGCCGGAATGTTCAGGATGCGTGCAGACAATGCAACAGCTTGGGCATGGTTGCCAGATGAATAGGCCACCACACCGGCACGTCGTTGCGATTCATTGAGTTTGGCCAAGGCATTGAAGCCACCTCTAAATTTAAAGGCGCCCATGCGTTGGAAGTTTTCACACTTCACAAACACCTGCGCTTGCACACGGTCGTTGAGGGTGCTGGAATGAAGTACTGGTGTGCGATGGGCAATGCCTTTTAGCCTTTGCGCGGCGTCGAGTACATCTTGAAACGTTGGCAGCAAAGTGGGCATAAATTTAGGAACAGTTCTGATCAACTTATTGAGGCTTCAAGCTTCTGGCTTGAGGGCTGAAGCCATGAGCTTACCCATCTTCTCAAAATAATCGATGCTCGATTGGGTCGGCACTAAAAATTTGATTTTTTGATTTTGATCAGACTTCACCACTTCAATCAGGCCCGCCTTCAACAAAATGGCAATCCGGCGGTGAATGGTGGCTGGGCTGGCAATTTCACTGAGCTCCATGGTTTGCGTGACCACCAAAGGTTGCCCCTGGGCACTGTTGATGGCAATGGTTTCTAACAATTTTTTGCCAATATCATCAATCCCTGAAAGATCTAAATTGGTTTTTCGCAAGGCTTCGGCCAAGACCAAATATCTGAGATAAATTTGTTTCATGACGCATCGCTTCCAGTAGATAAATCGCTGATCGTTGGCATCTCAAGAACCCAAATGATGGCGGTCTGATTTCTGAATCAAGTACTTGAAAATGATCAAGACCAACAAGGTCCCCATCCAATTGCTCAAAGCCATGACACCAAAACTGAGCAACCAATTTTCAGTCAGGTTTTGCGAATAAAACCAAAGCTGATGAAGTAGTGCGCTGAGGGTAGCGAAAAGCATCGATATTTTCAACAAGGTTTGGGGCGATACCACCCGGAACTCATGATCTAGGCCTAAGTACCTCACACTTAATCTGCGCGCTAACCAAGGCGACAAGCCAGCAATGCCACCTGTGATGACTGCAAACTCTAAGCCTAGATCTGGGTGATCTTGAAAATTCCACAGTATTCCCCCCAGCGCAATGCCCAAGGCACCCGACTCAAGTGCCAAGAGCACCAAAATAAATCGAATGCCACTGGGAAAGAAAACCCAATGCACATCGAAGGAAAACTCGGTCTCGCCCCACACCTTGTCATTGAAAAAAAGTGAGGTGTAGTAAATCAACGCAGCCATCAAGATCACGATCAATCGTTTCATAGCAGCCCGTTAGAGGTTTGAGGCAAATTGAGTGAATACATCCTGAGCAAATACATCCTGTTGAATTACGACGATTTCACTTGCGACAAACATTGTTGTTTCATATCGTGCTCTCGAATCGCGTAGCAATAACTTTGTTGGTGCATGACATTGGCAAGGCACATGTTCTTGGTGTCAGCATCTTTGACGGCATAACAGTATGAGTTTTGCTTTTTTGACATCGCTAAACAAACATTTTTACGATCGGGGTGCTGAATTGAATAACAAGACGCATCGTTGCCCCATGCCGCACCGCAGCATAAAAAGCTAAGCACTAGTCCTATTTTGATCATTGATTGCCATCCTTCAGTCCAGTACGATAAGCTTACTTTCTGAACTACTGCGACACAATAAGGACTTACCGTCATTGGCAGCCAAACCCATGAATTGAAGGAAGACTGATCATGTCAGAAATTCGCCCCGCCCAATCACGTCCTGAAATGCCTCGCAACCCGGTGGACAAGCCCCTCAAAGCGGCGGCGCATCGGACGGACACCCAGTCTCCTCAGGTTGAAGCAAGGCAAGACTTGGTCAGGAAAGACAATCACAAAACCGACAAGTTAAAAGGTGCCAACGTCGATATCAAGGTTTGAAAATTTCTACCGCACATGAGTGAGCCCCTTTAACGAGACTTTGGCGCATAGGTCATGCCTTAAAATTGGGTCATCATCCTTCAGCAAGAAAGAATATCTCATGGGCGCGCAGTGGAAAGCAAAAGGCAAGGCGCAAGCCGCAGATGCCAGAGGAAAGCTTTTTGGTCGATTGGCCAAGGACATCATGATGGCGGCCAAAAGTGGCGCCGACCCCGCTGCCAACTCTAGGTTGCGCTTGGTGGTCGAGCAGGCCCGCAAAGTTTCCATGCCCAAAGACACCCTAGAACGTGCCATCAAAAAAGGCGCTGGCTTGTTGGGCGACCCCGTCAACTTTGAACGCGTCATTTATGAGGGCTTTGCCCCTCACCAAGTACCCGTCATGGTCGAGGCCTTGACCGACAACCTCAACCGCACAGCCTCCGAAGTTCGAGTGCTGTTTCGCAAAGGGCAACTGGGCACGTCAGGTTCTGTGTCTTGGGACTTTGACCATGTGGGCATGATTGAAGCCGAGTCAGCAAAGCCCGATGCAGACCCTGAACTGGCGGCCATTGAGGCTGGTGCACAAGACTTTGAAGCCCCCGATGAAGACGGCGTGACCGTCTTCATCACGGACCCCACCGATTTGGATTTGGTCAGCAAGGCTTTGCCTGACCATGGCTTTACCGTCTTGTCCAACAAGCTGGGCTACAAACCCAAAAACCCAGTGGATCCAGCCAACCTGTCTGCAGAACAGCTGGAGGAAGTCGAGAACTTCTTAGCAGCCATTGACGGCAATGACGATGTGCAAAACGTCTTCGTTGGGCTTTCAAACTAAATTTGCGCCCGACTGCTCGGACTTCGCACTCTGGGTAGATTGCCTTGAAAGCGTTTTCATGCTAAGTTCAAAATCGAACATTCTTTAATTTATGAAAAGCAAGCGCTCAGAAAATACCAAGTCTGGACCCGTGACCCTTGAACGTGTCGCGAAGCTGGCGGGAGTCTCGCCCAGCACTGTTTCTCGTATCTTGAACGGCACCGCTGTGGTGAGCGATGAAAAACGGAAAGCCATCGACGAGGCCATTGCCGAATTGGGTTTTGTACCCAATCCCGTTGCAAGGGGTTTAGCGGGTGGCCGTACATTGAGCATTGGTGTTGTGACCCAGGCCATCGACAGCCCGTTTTACGGTCCTGCATTGCGAGGGATTGAAGACGAACTCGACAGCGCAGGCTACAGCCCTCTGTTTGTGAGCGCGCACTGGGATCCCACCACGGAAGGCCGTTGCATCGATGTCCTCAGGTCTAGACGCGTTGATGGCCTAATTGTGTTGAATGGCCGCTTGAGTGACCAAGCGCTCAAAAATACTGCCAAGCATTTGCCCATTGTGGTGACAGGTCGGAACATCAAAGGTGCCGGCTTGTTTGCCCTGAATTTTGACAATTTTGCGGGTGGCGTTTTGGCTACCGAGCACCTCATTTCACTGGGCCATCGAAAAATTGCTTTTATTTCTGGTGACGCGGCACACCCCGATGCAAACGAACGTCTTCGTGGCTACACCACGGCCCTGAAAAATGCGGGCATCCCCTTCGATGCCAACTTGGTGGTGCCAGGCGACTATCAGGTCGAAAGTGGCTTGGCAGCCACCGACCTGTTGCTTGCCAGCCGTCGTAAATTTACTGCCATTTTTTGTGCAAACGACCAAATGGCTTACGGCGCAGCACTGAGTTTGCACCGCAAAGGTTTACGCACGCCAGAGGATGTGTCGCTCATTGGTTTTGACGACATTTATCACTCCCTGTATGTGGCCCCCCCGCTGAGCACCATCCACCAACCGGCCTACGAAATGGGGCGTCTCACGGCCTCTTCTATTTTGCAAATGCTCGCGGGCAACAAACCAACAGCCGCCATGCCAGCGCCTGAATTGATCATTCGGGAATCGACCGCAAAACTTTAAGTCAAGTTGCACAAGGGCTAGGGATAACCCTTTGAAGTTTTGACGATGCCGTCACTATAATTCTTGAAAGCGCTTTCATAAATTGCTTTCAAAGCATCCCATTGGCCCATTTCATCCCGGATTCAGTGCTTACACAATGCGTGCAACTTTAAGATTTGTTGTCTTAGCCACTTCACTGTGTCTCGCCACATCTTGCGCATTTGCGCAACGGGTTTTGACCGTTGCCGCCTACCCAGCCGTTGACAGCATTCTGAAAGCAGCACTGCCAGATTGGGAGAAAAAACACCCAGGCGTTCAAGTCAAGCTGATCAGCCGCGCTTACGCCGATCACCACACCGCCATGACCACCGCCTTGTCGACTTCTTCGAAGCCGCCAGATGTCATGGTGTTAGAGGCGAGTTATGTTGCACGCTTTGCCACGGGGGGTGGTCTTGAGAATTTGAGTGCCGAGCCGTATCGCTTGAAAGAACGCGCCAACTTGTTTGCGCCCTATGCCATTGACCAAGCCACCTCTGTCAAAGGTCAATTGATTGCCATCCCCACCGACATTGGCCCAGGCACCTTGCTTTACCGACAAGACCTGTTAGCCAAAGCAGGACTCAAAGAGTCAGATTTAACCACCAGCTGGGACAGCTACATCCAATCTGGCATTGTCATCAAGAAAACCACTGGCGCGTATTTGGTGGCGCATGCACGCGATGTGAAAGACCTCATTCTTCGCGGCGGCGTGACATCGGGTCAAGGGCTTTACTTTGATGCTGACGGCCACTCCTTGGTCAAGTCAGAACGGTTTGTAAAAGCTTTTGAATTGGCCAAACGCATCCGCGACCACCAACTTGACGGCAAGATCAGTGCTTGGACAAACGATTGGGCTGAGGGCTTCAGAAGGGGCCATGTGGCCACCCAAATGTCAGGCGCTTGGATTGCAGGACACCTCAACAATTGGCTTGCCCCCAATACCCGTGGACTGTGGCGCGCTGCACAACTGCCTGAGAACACATGGGCGGCCTGGGGTGGGAGTTTTTATGCCATTCCCAAAGCTGCCCAAGAAAAAGAGCTGGCCTGGGATTTGATTCAGCTGATGACCCTGAATCCCGAACAACAACTGCAAGCCTTCAAATCACAGGATGCATTCCCAGCTTTGGTCAGTGTTTACAACGATGCTTTCTTCAATGAACCGATTGCATTTTTAGGCGACCAAAAAGCCAGGTTGCTGTGGCGCGAGGCCACTCGCAAAATTCAAGCGCCCAAAGTGCATCGCTTGGATACGTTTGCCGACGAAGTGGTGAACACAGAACTCGACAAAGTTCTCTATCAGGGCAAGGCCATCGAGGTGGCTTTACAAGACGCACATCGATTGCTGGAGCGCCGCGCCAAGCGTTAATTCAATGACCCTCGAGACCTCCAACACCACAACTCGAAAAAGATGGCGACTCCATGCCAAGCATGTGCCCTATGTGCTTTTGGCGCCCTTCGTCTTGTTGTTTTTTATATTTGGTTTATTTCCGTTGCTGTTCTCTTTGTTCTTGGCGTTTCAAAGTTGGGAACCGACGTCTGGTTTAAGCAGCATGACGTATGTGGGCCTGGATAACTTCATCTTCACACTTGAAGACGAATGGTTCTGGAAGTCCATGCACAACACTTTTTGGTTGGCCATTGTTTCAGGCGTTCCTCAGCACTTGGTGGCCATTCCGTTGGCTTGCGTCATTCACGCGCTGTTTGTGCGCACACGCAACGCCACTGTGGGTGTTTACTTTTTGCCCTACATCACCTCCACCGTGGCCATTGCCATGATGTTCAGCACTTTGTTTTCCACAGACTACGGCCTGATTAACTTCGTGCTTTCACAGATGGCCAAATTGCCTTGGATAGGACAAATTTTTCCTCAGAACGGCATCGATTGGCTGGGGGAGTCGCAGTACATCAAGCCCGCTATTTCGTTTGTGGTGTTCTGGCGCTATGTAGGTTTCAACACGGTCTTGTATTTGGCCGCACTTCAAACCATTCCAAAAGACATGTACGAAGCAGCCACCATGGATGGCGCCAATGCATGGAAACAGTTTTGGTACATCACACTGCCCAGCCTCAAGCCCATGATTTTCTTTGGGGTGACCTTGAGCATCATTGGGGGTCTTCAATTGTTTGAGGAACCCTTTATCTTGACGGGTGGGCGCGGAGGCACCGACCAAGCAGGCATGACCACAGCCATGTACATGTACCGCACCGCCTTTGATTTCAATGACTTTGGCACGGCCAGTGCCTTGTCATGGATTTTGTTTGTGTTTGTGGCCGTCTTAACTTGGCTCACCAATTTAGCCTTCAAACCCAAAGGCGGTGAAGCATGATCAACACGTCTGCGCATTCAACCGCTCAACCTCGTATGAGCGAACTGTCGGCTTATCTTCTGGTGGGCCTGGGTGCATTGATCATGCTGGCACCGTTTTATTTCATGTTTGTTTTTGCAACGCACAGCAAGGCAGACATTTTCACGTTGCCTCCACCTTTGTTGCCCGGTGCAGCGTTTTTTGACAACCTCAAAATACTGACTGAGAAAATTCCATTTTGGAACAGCTTAGGGTGGAGTCTCTACATTGCGCTGGCATCGACAGCGCTCACCCTGGTCTTCTGCTCCATGGGGGGCTATGCCTTTGCCATGTTTGAATTTAAATTCAAAAAACCACTGTTCATACTAGTGATGGGCACCATGCTGATCCCTTCATTTCTCAGCATGATTCCCACCTTCATGATCATGGATCTTTTAGGTTGGATTGACCAGCCGCATGCCCTTTACATCCCAGGTGCCGCCAGCGCATTTGGCATTTTCCTGATGCGCCAGTTTGTGATGTCGTCTATTCCTAAAGATTTGATAGAAGCGGCTCGCATGGACGGCTGCTCCGAATTGGGCATCTATGCCCGCATCGTATTGCCCTTGCTACAGCCTGCACTGGGCACGCTGGGACTCATCACCTTCATTGCCTCTTGGAACAACTTCATTGGCCCCTTGGTCGTGATGCGTTCACCAGAAATGTACACCTTGCCGCTTGCACTCAGAAGCATGCAAAGCCCTGTCGATACCGAGTGGGGTGCATTGATGGCGGGATCTGCCATTGCCACCGTGCCGCTGTTAATTTTGTTTGCTTTTTCTTCCAAACGTTTGATCGAAGGTTTGACAACAGGTGCTGTCAAGTAAGTCAACTATTGAATTGTGATGAATGACTCTAAGACCATGTCTAATTTAACTGACGCTATGCTCAAAAATAAGTTTCCAGAGAATTTCAAATGGGG
>JACCDM011298389.1_pt1 | contig 10188 bp, 10 predicted proteins | sample 7445851 | NCBI WGS metagenome assembly JACCDM01 (sample SAMN15323438, study PRJNA562643) | freshwater metagenome | isolation source: river surface water | place: USA:Blue River Watershed | collected 2017-08-16
AATCACCTTGCCTTCTACTAAACAATCGAAAAAAAATACCCAATCTGAATATGTATAATTTTTAAAGCCATTAATTCGCTTTGCAAATTTTGTTCTTATTATTGCTCCTGGCGGTCTAATTGGATTTCCATAATATAGACTTCTGAAATCATCAATATATGATAATTTTGGTGAAACATCCACTACTTCAGACGAATCATCTATGATTTCAGCTCGACTTAGAAATAAATCGAAACCAATTTCTTCAATCTCTTTTAATATTCTGATATAAAAATCATTATTTACTAGGTCATCATCATGCAAAATATGAATATACTTTCCTTTGGCTAATTCTAGACATTTATTCCAATTACCCGTCATACCAAGGTTCGTTGGATTTCTAATATACTGTACATCATAATAATTATCACATATTTCTAAAACATTGACTTTATCACTACAGTTATCAACCACTAATAATTCCATATTCTCTGCATCAAAACCACCATTCAATACCGATTCAATAGCTTGTCTTAAATAATCCGAATTAGGATTATATGTTGGAATCGTAACGGATATCTTTAAATCATTACTCATATCACAGCCTTTCCTCTCAGAACACAATCATCTGTCCAATAATATTTCCACTCAGCATAACGCCCGGCCAATTGAATAACTCCATTACTTCCCTTAAAGGTATTCCAATCAGTCATGGGTAGAAGTTCTTGGTCATGGCGCTGATAACCCACTGACTCTAAGTACTCAAAAATGATATCTAGATTCTTTCTTCTGTTTTGATCAAATATCACGTTTGCCCATTTAATATTTTTTGTATGTATATCAACTACACTTTCTTTATCCCTCAATAAACCCATCTCGATTAACTCATCCGTTACTTTTTGTATAATCTCGTCAATACTATTGCTTAATGGACGATGCTTGGAGTAATATACTTCAACTTGTATTGCTGTATGATTTTCTGGAACATTATTCGGCGACAACTTCTCAGAACAATTAATTCGAGTTGATATTTTATCCAAGTCATAGACATACATCCAATTGTATGGCATTAAAGTACAGTGATTTGCAAGTATATTTACCAATAAAACAGATGAACAAAGAAGTTGGTTTGCACAATTTTTAACTTCTAATGGTGCATCACTTAAACCAATCAACACAGGCAGTGGCAATGTGGATATTAACTTAGAATAATTTTTAATTAAACCATTTGTAAATTTTAATGTGCGGCTTTCAAAGCTTACAGATTCTAATTCATGATTTGTATTAATTTTCGCTCTTTCCTCAAAAATGGCTTTATATGAACTATATCCGTCAAATGATGGGTATCTAACGCTTTTAATATAATGAGTCTGATTCAATAATGGGCTATTATAGCCTGCTTTGACATCATCAACACTTGGGTAAAACACCCTTTCACCAACCCAATCTGTTGTTAAAAGTTCAGGGTCAATTGTCCAATACTTTTGGGTATAAGCCTTTGGAAAATACTCATAAAACGACTTCCCAAATGCCGCAATTAACCAGTCCTTGTAATTCTCAATAGAATGGTCACTATTTCTAGATTCAATAAATTCTTTCAAACATTGATCTCTGTAGGGTTGTGGAACAGCATACAAATTCGACTGAGCCGGGTGTGGTATCCAATTACCTTTAAAAAATGATGCCGTCTCAACAGGAAACTCTTGATAGTCATCATTAACACTTTTTGCGAACAAACCCTTTACATAATCATTTTTTGTAAACGAAACTGAGGACCCTGGTCCCAAATAACACCATCTCTATTTTCACTAAATATATGCCCCCCTACAGTATTAGTTTTTTCAAAAATTTCACATTTTATTGAATCTAAATGATAAGCGGCGCTCAAACCTGACAAACCCGCACCGAGAATAACCATTTCTTCCATTTTAACAATCACTTGACATAACTGTAACCTCGCTTTCGTCACTCACAATTCTCATAATCTCATTCTCTTTATATTGAATTTCTCCAAATCCAATTGCTTGAGTTCCCCCAAAGTAATTATACCAATATTCTATGAAGTCTTTAAGTGTAGTCTGCTTACCTGTACCAATATTTTTTATCTTCAAACCAATAAAATCCGTATTGATTTCTTCACATATTCTGTCAACAGCTAAACTAACCGGTACAAAATCTCTAATTTGTTCAGCTTTTGAGGTCTTCAGCGCCTCATTTGTTATTGCTGCCCTTTTAATACTCGGCCATAATCGTGTTTCTTTCTCACCCTCTCCAAAAACTTGAAATAACCTCAAATAACTTATTATCGTTTGCTTTCTAGCACAGAAATCATTTTGCAACCAATTGAAAAACTCCACTTTCGATTTTGAGTAGGAGTCAATAGGCAACAAAGGAGCTGTGACAGGAATAAAATCAAATTTATTGCAAGACAATCCGTATTCAAAACATGTACCTGTTATAATAAACTTTTGAACTCCAGCATCCTTAGCTATGTCGAAAAGTTTTCGCGAATCATGATAGTTATATCTTAAACAATTATCTAAAGTATCATAAGGTGTATTTGCTGAATGTGCTGCCAAATGTATAAGTATATCAACACTCTCGAGATCTTCCTTTGTTATTTTGCATATTGGCTTTACACACCAAATTGGCTCAGCATTTAGTGTAATTCTCGGTTTAGACTCAGGCAAACGTTTATTTGCAACAATTTGAATCGACTCATCTCTATTCAAGCGATTAATTAGATGAGAACCGATAAAGCCTGTTGCACCCGTAATGAAGACCCTCATGTTTCAAATTCATTTATATAATTATCAATAGAGTAATGCTCCTTATCTCTTTCTGAAATGATCGGATGATTAACAGGCCAATCAAAATTGATACTTTTCCAAAGAATTCCCTTGTCATGTTCTTTGCTATAAGTCGTAGTCACATTATATAGCAAATTAGTATCATCGCTTAATGAGAGGAAACCATGGGCAAATCCTGGGGCAATTAATATTGAGTAATGAGATTCTTCATTCAATGAAAAACTAAATACTTCACCGAAACTCTTTCCTTTTCTTATATCGACCACTACGTCGATTATTGCACCTTTGAGAAGTGTAATTAACTTCCAATGCTCCATAGGTTTGACTTGAAAATGCATACCCCTCAGCACATTTTTATTGGATTGTGTTATATAACATTCTTTAAATCCTGGAACTTCAAAGGGTGTCCAATCATTCATAAATAGCTTCGAGAAAGATCCTCTTTGGTCAAAAGATAATTGCTTGTCAATCTTGTACAAGCCTTTTGATATTTCCTCAATTTTCACTAATAAATCTTTTAATTTGATCTAGAATATAGACCAAATGAATCTCTTCTAATCCGGGCCATACACCAATCCAAAATGAATTATTCATTACAATGTCACATTTCTGTAAGTTGCCTACAATTCTATGATTAATGTTTTGATATGCCGGTTGCTTGAGTAAATTTCCCCCGAAAAACAAACGGGTTCCTATCTTTTGGCTTTCTAAAAACTGAACCAATTCATTTCTGTTAATTTTAGAATCCGGTCTAACGGTTAACATAAACCCAAACCAACTTGGGTCTGAGTTAGATGTGGCTTCCGGTAATATGAAATACTCTTCAAGTGGTTTCAACAAACTATAGAGCATCTTATGATTCTGCCTTCTTTTTTCTACAAACAAATCTGCTTTGCGAAGTTGATTTAAACCAATGGCTGCCTGTGTATCGGTAACTTTTAAATTGAACCCAATATGGCTGTAGGTATATTTGTGATCATAACCGCAAGGCAATTCGCCCAATTGCCAATCAAAGCGTTTGCCACAGGTATTGTCTTTACCGGGTTCGCAATAACAATCTCTTCCCCAATCTCTGAAACTCCAAGCGGGTCGCAATAATTTAATATTATTAACCAAAACTGCCCCACCTTCACCCATGGTAATATGATGTGCAGGATAGAAAGATACCGTAGCCAAATCTCCAAAAGTCCCCGTTTTCTGACCATTATAGGTCGCACCTAAAGAATCACAATCATCTTCTATGAGCCATAAATCATACTGCTCCGCAATTCTAGTAATAACGTCAAGATTAAAAGGATTACCCAATGCATGGGCCAACATTATTGCTTTCGTTTTTGGCGTTATGGCTTCCTCGATTAAAGTTACATCAATATTATAAGTTGGAATATCCACATCCAAAAAAACCGGTATGCATCCAAATTGGATTATAGGATTAATTGTCGTTGGAAAGCCAGCACCTACGGTAATCACCTCATCTCCCGGCTTAATAGCACGCTCACCTAATTTTGGGGATGTTAAACTATAAAATGCCACTAGGTTAGCTGATGATCCGGAGTTAACTAAAACAGATGCCTTTGAACCAAAATAAGCAGCAAACTCCTTTTCGAAATCCTTGGCATACCTACCCGTTGTCAGCCAAGCGTCTAGTGTAGCATCAACACCATGAAGAATATCGTCTGCATCTAACACTTTCCCCGTTACCGGTATATAGTCTTTCCCGGGTTCAATGGCCTGTTTTATGTTTTTAGAAATTATTTCTCTAAGTTGCTCTTTGAGAGAACTAGATTCTAGGTTTTTATATGTAAAGTCTGTCATTAGCCTAATGTGAATTTTTTTATATCACCATCTACCAATCTTTCTGGATTCTCGCCTTCTAAAAATTGACGATACCAATTGGCTGTTAATCTAATCGAGGTTTGCGTATCCCAACGAGGTTCCCATTTCAATTTATCCATTGCCTTCGAGATGTCTAACTTTAAAATTCCCGCCTCATGCATTTGATTTGAATCACTTTCTATCTTGATTTCTCCCTCTTCAAATACCTCTAAAAGTAATTCACTTACTTGCAATACGGTTGTCGCCTCTGAAGTATTGGGCCCAAAATTCCAAGCACCTTCGTATTCTTTAGAATTAGATTCTAATTTAGTTGCTAAAGTTAGATAACCAAATAGTGGGTCTAAAACGTGTTGCCAAGGCCTTATGGCTTGTGGGTTTCTTAGCGTAATATGACTTCCAGTGGAAATACTTTTTATGAAGTCGGGTATCAGTCTATCATCTGTCCAATCACCGCCCCCAATCACATTACCGGCGCGAACAGAAGCTACAGATATATTTCTATTACTATAAAATGAGTTCCGATATGCATCAATGACAATTTCTGCTGCAGCCTTACTCGCGCTATAGGGGTCAAAACCCCCTAGCCGATCATTTTCTCGATACGGATATTCCCATTCATAATTATGGTATACCTTATCAGTAGTAACGCAAATGACCGTGCATTTGTTGTTAACCTGTAAACAGGCATTCAAAACATTAGCTGTTCCTATGATATTAGTATTGAAAGTCTCGAGTGGATTTTTATATGAATATCTCACCAATGGTTGTGCCGCTAAATGAAAGATGAAGTCCGGTTGAAAATTCGAAATCAAATCATCGACCAAAACAGCATCATTAATGTCGCCTATTCTTGAATCGCAATTACTCTCTAAACCTAGTAATTCAAATAAATTAGGACTTGTCACAGGTGCTAATGATAGGCCCATAATCTTGGCTCCATATTGGTTTAACCAATAAGTTAACCAGCTCCCTTTAAAACCAGTGTGGCCAGTAATAAAGACTTTCTTGTCTCTAAAACTGTCTAGTACTTTTTTTACTTCCATGTTTTCCATGGGGCATTGCCCGAATTCCAAAGGCCTTCTAATTCAATCTTATCTCTAAGTGTATCCATAGGTTTCCAAAACCCACGATGTTTATGTGTCCCCATTTTGCCTAACTTAGCAATTTCTTCCATCGGGAACTTTTCAAACACAACACCATCATCTGCTATAAAATTGATGATTTCAGGTTCGCACACGAAGAACCCACCATTTATCCAAGAACCATCACCCTTTGGCTTTTCAACAAATGAATCGACCTTTTCATTTTCATTGATCACCAATGAACCGAAGCGTCCGCTAGGTTGGACCGCAGTGACAGTTAACATGTTGTCCTGCAATTCATGCTGCTTAATAACCTCATTTATTTCAACATTCGAAACCCCATCGCCGTAAGTTAATAAGAAACGCTCATTGTTAATGTACTTAGCCACCCTTTTTATTCTTCCGCCTGTCATTGTTTCAGTCCCCGTATCTATTAATGATATTTTCCAAGGTTCTGCGTTGCTATTATGAATCTCAGTGGTATTGTTTTTTAGATCAATGGTAATATCAGATTGATGTCTGTAATAATTCGCAAAGTACTCTTTGATAATGTATCCTTTGTAACCTAGACAAACAACAAACTCATTAAACCCTTGAGCACTATATAATTTCATAATATGCCAGAGAATGGGTTTACCGCCAATTTCTATCATTGGCTTTGGTTTTGTATCCGTTTCTTCAGATAAACGAGTACCGAGACCTCCTGCTAAAATGACTACTTTCATTTTACTAAATTCAAACCTTCAATACTAATATATCCCCAAGAATCTGCCCAGAAAATTTCCATTGATGGCAATACTGTAAAATGCAAAACTGATTGTGCGGAAGAATAGTCTAATGTATAATTTGATAAATCACCTTGCCCAATCCAAATTGTCATGTTGTAATCTCCCGGTAATATTTTTGGAATCTCAAATTCCAGCGATAAAACTTCTTTCTTATTAGGAATTAAATCTTTTTTAACTGTACAATGTGACGTTAAAACCGGGGTGCCATTTTTATCTGAAACCCTAAGTGAAAGACGCCCAAGATTTATTGAGTTTTTGGTTACATTTAGAAGTTTTACATCAAATTTAAATTTCTCATATGTCATGAAATTAAATTTTTCATTAGTGTTTAATATTTCCAAAATTTCAACATCTCTCGTCAAATGCTTCTCATTGTTTAAATTAAGCGATTCACCCGAATAATGAAATTGTATTTCTGAATTGGTCACATACAAATATTTGTTTATTACTTTATTGGTTTGATCATCCATGGAAATATTGCCATTCTCAAGAAGTATTGATCTTGGACATAGGGCCTTAATTGAATCCAAATTATGACTAACAAAAAGTACAGTCCTACCCTCACTAGTACTTACATCCTGCATTTTGCCGATTGCCTTTTTCTGAAATTCCGCATCACCGACAGCAAGTACCTCGTCAACTACCAAAATCTCAGGATCTAAATAAGCAGCTACAGCAAACCCCAAACGTACCTTCATTCCTGAACTATATCGTTTAACTGGTGTATCAATATAAAGTGCACAACCAGAGAAGTCTATGATTTCCTCAAGTTTCCGCTTGATTTCGGATTTGGTCATTCCCAAAATAGCTCCGTTTAAATAGATGTTTTCTAAACCCGTGAGTTCCGGATGAAAACCCGTACCCACTTCCAAAAGAGAAGCCATCCTTCCAGCACTTTTAATGGTTCCCATAGTAGGCGAAGTAACCCTTGAAAGTAGTTTTAATAGTGTCGATTTACCCGCACCATTCTTTCCAATAATTCCCAAAACCTCCCCACGCTTCACCTCGAAATTAATATCTTTCAGAGCCCAGACAAATTCCGACTTCTCCTTACTTGTTCTATCATTGACCTCGCCAACTTTTAAAAAAGGATCTTCCTTACCCCGAACTTTGGTTGTCCACCAACGGTGTACATCTCCGCCAATGGTTCTAGTTCCAAAAGTTCCTAATTGATATTGCTTAGATACGTTTTCTACTTTTAATATTACGTCACTCATATTATATTGTGTCCATAAAGGACTTCTCTGTTTTGTTGAAAACCATCAATCCCAATAAGTAAATGATGATGGCAAAGAATCCAGACCAAGCAATTCCTAACCAATTTAGAATTCCTTCTCCAAGGAATGCATATTTGAACAAATCAAATAAGCCCGTCAAAGGATTAGCATAAATTAGCCAATGCATATCTGGAGAAACTTTGGATAAGAACAAACTCGTGGGATATACTACCGGCGTTACATACATGAACAGCGTGATCCCAAATCCCAAAAGGAAAGTAAAGTCGCGATATTTGGTAGTTAATGATGTAATTACCATTCCAAACCCCATTGAGATTAATGCCATGGCTAAAATGATTAACGGGGTAAACAAAATATAAATATTGGGATGAGCGTTGGCTCCTGAATACATATTGTAAAACAATACTGCAAGGAACATTACAAACTGTATTCCGAACTTAAACAGGTTTGAAGCCGTTATAGCTAAAGGCATAATTGCTCTAGGGAAATAAACCTTTCCAAAGATGTCTTCGTTCTTTTTAAAGGTATCAGCAACACTGGTAAATGATGTCGAAAAATAACTCCACAACGTATTCCCAGCTAATACAAATAAGAAATAAGGCACTCCATCGGACGGTATTGAAGCAATTTTTCCAAATACAACAAATTGAGTAATAGAAGTAAATATGGGTTGAATAAAGAACCATATGGGGCCGAGTACCGTTTGCTTATAGACCGATACAATATCCCTTCTAATAAACAACATTAGAAGATCTCGGTATTGGTAAATTTCTTTGAGGTTTAGTTGAAATTTTGCCCGTTTTGGGGAGATTTCGAAGATCCACTTAGCTTCACTGTTCGAAGTTTGGGAGTTGGGGGTTGGTGGGATTGACACAGTGTTTATACTTACTTTAGTTAAAAGAGTTTTGCTTTTTATTTTCTATATACCAATCTACAAAACGTTTCACACCATCTTCAACGCTTGTCTGTGGTTTAAAGTTGACATATTCCTCCAATTTAGAAACATCCGCATGAGTAGCAGGAACATCTCCCGCTTGAATATCCATAAAGTTTTTCTTAGCAGTTTTGCCTAGCGCTCTTTCAAGGGCTTCGATGTAGGCCATCAGTTGAACCGGCGCGGAGTTGCCAATATTAAACACTTGAAAAGGTAGTCCATCTTGATTGGGGGCAGCAGGCTTCGGAATTAATCTCGTAATAGACTCCACGATATCATCCACATATGTGAAATCGCGAATCATCTTGCCATGGTTGAACACCTTAATGGGTTCGTCTTTGAGCATGGCTTCCGCGAAAAGAAAGAGTGCCATGTCCGGACGGCCCCAAGGACCGTATACGGTAAAGAAACGTAATCCAGTCGTAGGTACATCAAACAAATGTGAATAGGAGTGCGCAAACAACTCATTGGCCTTTTTGGTGGCGGCATATAATGCCATCGGCCGATCCGTCATTTGGTTTTCACTCAATGGCATTTCCTTATTCAAGCCATAGACCGAACTCGTACTCGCATAAATCAAGTGCTTTACCTTACTGTGTCTTGCACCTTCTAGCACACTTAAGAATCCATCAATATTGCTGTGCGTATAAGCCCTTGGATTGTCAATCGAGTAACGAACCCCCGCCTGCGCAGCTAAGTTCACTACATAATCGAACTTCTGCTCTACCATGAAGTTCACGATGGTATCGTGGTCCGCAAGGTCGAGGCGAATGAAAGTGTAATTAGGATATTTTGTGCTTTGAATCGGTTGATTAACATCAACCGTTAAACGGGAAATACCGTGTTGCTCGAGGCGAGCAAACTTCAAATTGATATCGTAATAATCGTTAATAACATCAAGTCCGTAAACCTCGTATCCTCCGTTTATTAACCTTTCGGCTAAATGGAAACCAATGAAGCCTGCCGTGCCGGTGACCAATATCTTTTTAGAGTCTGGCATCGACCAATTCTTTATTTAAAACGCCTTTAACATCAAACACAACGCCGTTCCCTACGATGCTTCTAATATCTAAATTTGCAAACTCTTTATGGGCAACAGCTAAAATAGCCCCACTGTACTGTGATTTTGGCAGTTTGTTTACAACCGTAATGCCGTATTCCTGCATCACCTCTTCGGGATTCGCCCAAGGGTCGTAGATATCTACGTTAATGTCGAAATTGCATAATTCGTGATAAATATCGATTACGCGGGTATTGCGTACATCCGGACAGTCTTCTTTGAAGGTAAATCCTAAAATCAAGACCTTTGAGTCAATGACTTTCAGGTCTTTGCGCATCATCAATTTCACCACTTCGGTCGTTACGTGCTTCCCCATGGAATCATTCAAGCGCCTTCCTGCCAGAATGATTTCCGGATGGTAACCTACTTCCTGGGCCTTTTGAGCCAAATAATAGGGATCAACGCCGATGCAATGTCCGCCGACCAAGCCCGGCTTGAACTTCAAAAAGTTCCATTTGGTG
>JACCDM011609648.1_pt1 | contig 10187 bp, 7 predicted proteins | sample 7445851 | NCBI WGS metagenome assembly JACCDM01 (sample SAMN15323438, study PRJNA562643) | freshwater metagenome | isolation source: river surface water | place: USA:Blue River Watershed | collected 2017-08-16
TAAGCGCAGTAATTGACGAAATTTGACTTTGTCCGATTGAAAAGTATTTGAAAAAAATCAATGTCCCATTTTTCCTATACTTCGCTAAAAAAGATTTTTGTTCGTCTATATTATCATTCCAGACTACACCTGTGACATAAATAAAGTTAGAATCCGTGTCGTATTTTAAACCACTGATATCATAGTCCCAAGGTTGAGGCCAGGTTCCTATTTTGTGTTCCCATGAAATATTGAGATTGGAATCCAAAAATGTCAGATAATTATAAGTAGCGTCGTTTGGCCCTAGCGTTCTCCTGACAGTAAATACAAATTCACGTCCATTTCCATCAACATATTCAATCTCTTGTTGACAAAAGTCGTTTGCCTGATCATTTTGTCCGGTAAAGACCTCCTTGGCATAAAGTACTGAATCATTTTTCCAGTGCCATATTGATGGGCAAGATGAATATTCATTTGGTAAATTTGTTGCTAATTGTCTCATAAGGTGACCAAATGTCAAGTAACCATTTTTATACTTCAAGGTTTTATTTCCGGTTGAATGTTGTATAACTAAACTTGGATTGATCAACGGATTGGACAACACAATTGTATCTAAAATATTTCCAACGTTATCAAAACTGAGCACCGTAGCTTTTGCAATATTACCAAACTCACTATATCCGTTTGCCATATTTTTATTGTCCTCAACACGATTGAATTCATTAAGTAAAAATTGTGGTGTTTGTATAAAAGAAAAAGCTAAACTGGTCCCATTTGAACTTATGTTGACAATTTCTAATGAATCGTTTTCGATATTACCCCCGACTATTAAAATTTTGTTGTCAGGAGCAATACTAAAACCATCCGAATAAGACTGATTTTCTCTAGTGTTTTCCCAAACAATTGAATTTGTGATCTTATTCAAGCTTATTGTGGTTGCCCATGTGTTAAATCCAATATGAGTGTACCCGGATAAAATGTAATTGTCGTTGGCTGCATCAATGAATTCAGGTTTAAAGCAAACTAAGTTGGTGCCAAAAGTTCCTACACTAGGCGTCGAATAATAATACCTTACTCCTCTTAAATCGTTTGTTTGTTGGCAATGTGCGGTTAGGGATAGCACATTTATCATAACAACTAAAGATATTGATTTCATAGTGAATGGTTTTTATTGTTAGACGTAATTTACTATAATTCAGGGTGTAAAAAATATATTTCAGGGGCGATTATTCGCCCCTGAAATATGAAATTACTAAAGTTAAATTTTGGTGAATTGTGCCTTGGCTTTTACACCATTTGAATAGGTTACATTCAAAATGTAAATTCCACTTTTGAAATCTTCTGTATTTAAAAAAGTGTTATTGGCTCTAAAGTTTCCTTCAAAAACTTTTTTACCATCTAAATTATAGATAACCACAGATGCTTGATCATCGTCAACCAATCCTAAATCAAAACTTATAAAGTCCGTTGTTGGATTTGGAAATACACTTAATGAAATTTCTGTCAATTGCTGAATTGATTCAGAAACCGCTTTCATACTTTTGATATAGTTTATCTCATCAATATCTGAATATACATCTTGGTTTAGTAGAAACTCAAATAATTTAGTAGCGGTAAGAGCTTCTCTTGATGAAGGCTCATTGCTAATCAGTGTTTGTAAGTCATCAATGGTATTAGAATCAGATAATGCACCTAGAATTTTACCAGGTTGATTTAACTTATCAATAAGCAAAGATTGAAAATCTTCGTAAATTGAATTTTCAAAACTAGAACTGTACTCATTTAAAAGATTACTCGATGCACCTACATTATTGACCGAGATAAAATATTCAATTTTAAAACGTAAAAGCTCCTCCGCATTCATTTTATCACTAAGCAAGGTAACCAAGGTATCAAGTTTGTTCGTGATGCTTGTGTCCTCAACTATTTTACGATAAATTTCATTGCTTACAAGGTCAAGTTCTTTGTTGTTAAAGGAGAGTTCTTGAATCAATTTATCAAATGGACTTAATCCGTTTAATGTCAGTAAAGGTGATTTGTAATATAAAGGCAAATCTGATGTCTCAACAACCAATTTAACTTGATCTGTAAGTGGTGTGTTATCAATCAAAATTGAATTAACTATTCCACTAGGAATTCTTGGAATTTCGTTTATCAAAGTTTTTAATACATCATCACTAAGCCTACCAGATAACGGCACTAATGAATTGTAAACAACTTGAGGATCTTGCTGCTCAATCAATTGAATTAACAGACTAGTATTCCCTCCATCAATGCTATCTATGTATTGATTTATTTTATCGACATAAACATCCTTTAAATTAACTAAGGTAGATGTGCCAAATGGATACCTTTTGGTCGGACAAGAATTTTCATAGTTGAATACAGTATTGAATGGCGCCAAATCAGTATTTGCAGAGTTATAAAGCGTTACATATGGTTCGGTTCGTTCTGCAGAATTTGTACTTTGATCAAAATAATATCTGATGTTTTGATTTAGTGGCGAATACCAAAAATCTGCTTGTTGACTCGGGATTTCAGAGAAAATATTATTGGCTGGATCGGGTGCATTTAACGTTGTTGATCCTTGGTGACGGGCAATTGGCCCCGTTGCAGTGATATCCGATATTGAACTGTTATAGAAATGGTTACATTTAAAAGTTAGCCCAGTAAAGGGAATCACTTCACCAAAATGTTCCAAATTAGAATTATCTTGAATTTGAGCATTTGTTTTGTTCGCTGTAATACCAAAGGATAAATTATGAAGGTTATTGCGATATACTTGATTCACATTTGGTGAACTACCATTTAAATTGCTATTGTCGACAATGATACCATATGATACCAAATCATTGTTAGAAGAATAAATGGAGTTGTTCTCTATTGTGTGTGACTCACATGAAATGACATGGATCCCCACTAAATCTGTCAAATTAGTCGAAGGCAAATCACTTTTAAGATGGATATTATTCTCGTAAACTGGTGAAAAACCTAATCCTGTTAGAGCAATCCCTCTGATTACTTCATAGAAGTCTGAATAAGAAACTTCAACGGTTTGATTTTGATTGGTTGCTGTTGCATCAATACCAAAATCTAAATTATCAAATTTGGTGCGAATTAAACTGGTGCACTGACCGCTCATGTTTACTCCACCTGGGCACCAACCTGTAACTATATATTTTGCATCAATACTTTTAATACCCGACCCTCTATGAAAACTAGCTGAGTTTTGATTACTATTTGAAAATTCACACCCTTTGAATTTAATTCCATTTATATCGTACATCGTAACATGCCAAACGGGGTGCACATTGTTGAACAAAGCGGCATCAGTATGAAATTTTGTATTTACAAATTCACTCTTATTTAAATAAGCGTATGACAAGAATGCGACATCTTTCCAATTATTTATAAAATTAGAATTGTATGACTTAATTATTCCGCCTGTCTTGGACCAATTTATTTGAGTTCCGTTTAAACCATATACACTCACGCCTTGCTGTGCATTTGCTATTGTGCTGTAGTGCATATTTAATTCACCTTGTTGGTTGTAATCCTGATAAGAGGAAGCGTCACCCTGTAGTTCAATTCCACGCCAAAGCGCCTCACAATTTGTTGAAGTTAAAGTTGATTGATTCAAAATTAATTTAGCACCTGGACGTATAATCACCTTCCCGTTTGGACCAAAATGAATTTCAGAATCGTCAATAGTTAGAGTTCCACTAACAATATCGACAGTTCCAGATACCACAAAGTTATTGTATTGCGACCAAGTTGTACTGCTGTTTATTGTAAGATTTGTTGCAGCAATTCCTTCATCAAAAGTACAACAGCCAGCTGAACTTCCATTGGCATATTTTGCAACGTAATCTTCACCGTCTATCTGTTTGGAGATGTGGGCTAAGCCCGTTTGCCCGTCTATTCCTATATTGACTGTTGGTATTGTCAAAGAATTAAAAATATCTTCGTCTATACTTGGATATAAATTATCAATAAATTTAATATTACTACATTTTCCTTCAGGATTTATTATTAAAATTCTCGAATTGATTAATGTCAATTCAAGTCGTGAATTTTTGGTTATTTCGCTTTCTACAAAATAGTTTGTGTTAACAAAATCAGTATATCCAATTCCTTGATTATAAGAAAAAAAGATACGCCCGTTTGGAGTAAGTTCAATACTTGTTAAAGCATTTTTTGTAGTGGTGTAATTTGAAAAAGTATTTGTAGATAAATCAATAGTATAAATCTTATTTGATCCATTCACAAAATGTATTTTTTGCCCATCATTAGACAATTCAACATCGGTTAAATACCACGAAAAGTTTGGGTTTGGAGAGGTATTGTTTAAAATTAATCCGGATATCCAATTCGTAGATTCGAGTGAAATAACACCTGAATTGGAGATTTTATATTTTCTCAATTTTACGTTGGATCCTGCACTTTGAGAGTTGGTAACATCAATTAAGTAGAAATTGCGTTCGTTGTTACTGTTTAATTTTCCTACAACGATATCTCTATATAATGTTCCACTTGATGATTCAGACCAGCTTGTACTCATGCTCCCCAAATAATTATTTGCAGCAAGGTCAACAACATTTGAATTAGTTATTGTACTTGCGCCACTGTAATTATAAGTGCTCAAAATGATGTACTTGCATGTTGATGCTGGATAGGGAATAATTACATTTTCAGGAGTACTATATAAATCACTTTCTAGATAGTCAATTAAGCCACCAAATTTATTGTAGACCTTGTCATCAACGATGTTCATTACCATTCGACCATATTCATCATGAGCGCCATCACTTAAAAACTGAGGGGTGATATTACCCATACTCGGTATATTCTCTATATGCAATGTTGGTTGGGTAAAATCAATTTTTTGATTTCCAAAATACCATACATGCTGCTGGCTTTGGCTCCACGTTTGCTGCAACACGGCGGAAAGCACCATAGTTGCGAAATAAATAAAATACTTGTTAATCATTTTAATAGATTTAGTTAATAATGAACCAAATCTATTCGAGTTTTTTATCAGAAAAAAAAATACAATACCTTTATTGACAAGGTGTTATTACCTTTAAAAATCGAAAATATTCTATTTATATCTTGAGAATCTTCGCAACTTTGAGGCTTCTTTTTTCTCTTGAATTTCATCCAAGATTTCTTGATTGGTTCTTGGTTTGTAGAGTCCATCAAGTATGCTCAGGCGTATGAGTTCGTTAGAAGATTTAACGTCATAAGCTCTTAAAATCCTTAGTCGGTCATTTTCAATTGTTTTTCTGGCCAGACTTAAACGATCTCCTATTTCTTTGCTTGTTAGGCCATCACAAATAAATCTAATTATTTGCACGTCACGTTCAGAGAAATGATGGGGGTTGGTTTTATTAGGCTCCTTCATTTCTTCAAAAATGACCTTTTCGGCAAATTCAGAAACATATCTGCCTTTCTCCATTACCTGGTTGATGGCTAGTGTGATCTCTTGGATTGTGCTCTTTTTTAACAGATACGCTGACACACCTTCTTTAATGAGTTCCATTGCAATATCTGGGTCGCTATGTGTGGTGAGCATGATAACATGAATCTCTGGGTGTGATTCTTTAAGTTTGCGAAAGGTTTTAATCCCATCAAGAACTGGCATTTCAAGATCTAAAAAGACGATGTCAATCTTATATTTAGGCAATTCATCCAAGAATACCTGCCCATTTTCAGCATTAAAAACAAACTCAACATTTGGAATGTTACCGATAATAGTTGAAAGACCATCCCGAACAATATGTTGATCTTCGACAAGTGCAAATCTTATGCTTTCAGCCATATTAAGATAGAGTTAGTGCTGTATTAAGAAAGACCTCACCTTTATCTTTCTTCCTAGTAAAATGTAATTGACCGTTAATCAAATGAAGTCTGTAACGAATATTCATTAGCCCCAGACTATCAGATTCCTGTGAGAATTTTTCATAATCATTTTGAGATAATGCTAGCCCGTTGTGTTTTAAGTGCAATAGTAATTGACCATCTTCTAAATTTAACGTGATATCAACTTTGTCTGGCCTACTGTGCTTCATCAAATTTGTAATCAATTCACTCGAAATGAAGAAGAAATGAATCATTATGTTTTCTTCGATTTCCATATCTTCAGTTAGATTAGTTTTGAAGGTGTATTTGGTAGTTAGTTGCCCCATTTTTTGAGATATGGTTTTTTCCAGCGCCTTTGATAGGCCAAACTTTACCAAATAATGTGGCACTAAACTCTTGGTAATGGTTCGCAGTTGTTCATGGCCTATATCAAGAAGATCAGCAGCTTTGAGCACATAATTTTGATCACCATCACCATTTGTGTTCTCTTGAACTGCTGCTAATGAAAGGTTCAGTTGCGCCATAGATAATATGCCCCCTACCTCATCGTGCAGTTTACGTGCAATTTCACTTCGTTCTTTTTCTTGAGTAGTGATTGCTATCCCAACTTTTTCAAGTTCTTTTTTTTCAAGTTCTTCTTTGAGTAATGCATCACCTAAATGTTTGATTTTTCTCGTTTTTCTTGCAAGTCCTATTATACTAAATCCTAACGCCATTAGAAACGTCATCCCAAAGGCTATAATAATATTTAATTCTTCCTCTTTAACCATATCAAATAGGATATACGAAAATTAAATAACAAATTAAATATGAAAAAAAGGTGTGTGGCAATATTTCCAGACTTAGATTTATAGATTAGAAGCTGCATGAATAGGTAATACCCCAATGTAATAAGATAAAAAACAAGTAGTGTTCCTATTAACTTTTCATCCTCATCAGAGATTTCATTTTGATGTAATATCCATATACATAACCCAACAATAATACTAAATGTCAACATTGAGCTTACAAACGCTGGTTTGAATAAGTCAGACGTAAGTACTAGATCCAAAATGAAAGCAATGCTACCTATAATATAAAGTAAGTGAATTAACTTGATAGAGTAGATTGAATTTAGAATATGAATAATAGCTAAAAAGGATAATAGTATTGAAACATGTACAGCAGGAAATGAGTTTTTTATTGTAATTGCCAAAGCAATAATTGCAAATTCCGTTATCAAACGAAAAGATGAGAGCAAGATTAAGAATCTTGTTTGCTTTTCAAATTGAAATTTATTTATTCTTGCTACAAGTACTGCAACTAACAATGGGATTATTCCCGAAGCTATTGTAGTAAAATATAATAAGTAAAAAAATGAAATCAAGAGTTTAAAGGGCTATCTGCAAAACAATCTGATGGGCAGATAATCATACCATCAGCAATTAGACCGTCATACATGTCATTATTTAACTCGTCAGTCCCATTTATTATTAGGTTTTTAACCCCGTCGCTTTTTATCCCAATATAAATTCTTAAGCCATGACAATTGTCTTGAGCAATAATTCTTGCAACGAATTCTTTAGAAATCGTGTATGAAATTGCTTCTCCAGGTTGAATCGAATTTCGATATCGAGCAGTCATTTCAGAGGCCACTTCTAGTGTAATAAATTCACCCATTTGATCAGTTGTAGACATATCTTTTATTTTAAAATTAGTAATAAGATTTTTTCTTTCCCAAAAATATGTTTTTGGTCAAAAATTTAGGGTACATCAATTGATGGTTAGGGTAATATTCCTTGAATAAAAAGGTGTAATTACCTTTGGGGGTTCGGTAAGAATGGTTTTGTGGAATGAAACATGCCATTTTTTAAAAAAGTTAAACCTTTAACAGCTAAATTTTTAGCAAGTTGGAATATTTTACTCTATTTCAAAGCTTTCATGTAATTTCAATATTTTATAAATCGTCGGTTTTTTATCTACATTTATAATCATAGCGTCTACAATAAATATTGATTTTAATGGATTTATTTCGGCTTGAAGAATTAGTTCTTTCGTTTCGTCATTGTCAAAGATGATGTTAAGTGGTTTTCCGACTAATTCTTCAATAATTCCTTTATTCCCTGTATTACTTTTAATGTTACTTCTTGCCTGAAATAATCTCAATGCTACTCTTTCATAGGTATGATTTAGAACTTCTTCAATTTTTAAATCATAAATATCCTGTTTGATTTTATTTTGTACTGCATTAGCTTCATTTGAGTTCAGATTTATTGTGTATTCTACATTTCCATGTATAACTGTTTGAATAATCAATTGGGATCCGTTGTCCTTAGCCACAGGATTTATGATTGTCGAAATATCTTTAAGGTCGTTAATATTATTTACTGGTTTTTCTCCTTCATTATACAAGTAATACTTAACTACTTTTTTTAGATTTTCGGCAAAACCGATAATTGAATTAATATTCTCTATAAAGGGAATCATTCCAATTGTTGCATATTCAAATAATTCTACGATTACGCTTCCAGATTTTATTTCTTTTATGTAAAGTTTAGCTTCCCTCTCTTCTTTACTGTTTCCCTCCCTTGTAGCATATTCTGAAAATTGATTTGAAACGGAAATTAAAGACTTTGTCAAGTCAATTAGTTCTATAGGCTTTTTGTTCTCGATTTTGAAAATAAGGCTTGTTTCAGGTTTTAAAAGTTCTTCACTCATAGAATTTTTTTTGTTTTCTCCGTATTATTTACATTTGATTCCCCAACAAATCTACATTCTCCCCCATCAAAAAATCAACGGTAATTCCACCTTAATTCTACCGGTCAATCATGTTTGGGAGGTAGGAAGTTGCATGGTTTGCAAAAAGATCAATGCTTATTCAGGTAATTTGCTGTGTTTTGCGTCATTTTTGAAGGCAATATTTGATTATTTGGATATAAATAGGGTATATTTGTGAATAAATCACAAAAACACGGCATTATGGTAAATAGATTTTCGTTTGAAAATATGCTATCCTTCAAAGAGCCACAAGAGTTTTCTTTGAAAGCTTCTGCTAAAAAAGAGCGCTTGTTTGATGATAGTCAGAACTATGTGGAAAATGCGAAGGATGTGAAGACACTTACATCTGCGGTGTTGTATGGTGCCAATGCCAGTGGTAAAAGTAATTTGATTAAGGCTTTTTTGCATTTTAGGAATTTCATTATTACCGGGAATCAGAACCTGGATAGTTTGGAGTTTGCTGTGCCGAATTTTCAACTTGATGCAGAGAAAGCTAAGATGCCGGCACAATTTGAAATAGACTGTTTTTGGAAAGGTAAAAACTATCGATACGGATTTAGTGTCGTTAATACTGGTGTTGAGGAAGAATGGCTATATGTCAAAGAGAAGCGCGAGTCGGAGGTTTTTTATCGCAAAAAACAAGCGTTTACTATACCTGCAAAACATAAAATTTTGCACGAATTGACATCTAAAAAGATGGTTCATTCCAAAGCATTCCTTGTTACTATTGGCGCACAATTTAATGATGCTGCCTGCGCAGGGTTTTTGGAGTGGGTCCATCATTTCAATATTATTTCTGGTATTGAAGACCGATCCTATAAAGCCTACACCGTCAAACGAATGAAGGAGAGTAGCGCATTTAGCGAGAAGGTGGTGGAACTCATCAAGTTTGCCGATTTTGGTATTGAGGATATCTCCGTTAATTCTTTTCAAGGTCAAAATATCAAACTCACTGTTGGCGACAGTTCTTCAGTGGAGCTTGAGCCCAGTACCGTTGATGACTTGATGTCAAAAAGGTTTGTAATGAATTCAAAAGGGATTCCAGAGTTGAAGGAATTCCACTTCGGTTTATTTGAATCAGAAGGCACTCAAAAGTTTGCCCATATCGCAGGGCCAATTTTAGATGTATTGGAGAATGGTAGTGTGTTGGTTATTGATGAGTTAGACACCAAGCTGCACCCAGAACTAACCGAGCGTTTGGTACTTCTATTTCACAACAAAGAAATGAATCCGAACCATGCCCAATTGATCTTTACCTCCCACAACACAAACTTACTGGACGCTAAAATTTTCAGAAGGGATCAAATATTTTTTGTCGAAAAAGACGCCTTCGGAGCCTCCAATCTTTACTCCTTGGCTGATTTTAAAAAAGATGGCAAGTCTACCAGAAATGACGAGAACATTGAACAAAATTACCTGAAGGGTAAATATGGTGCCCTGCCATTCCTAGGCGATTTTGACAACCGCTTAAATCGTTGATACATGCCTCGTAAACTGATTCATAAAAGTCCGATGAAAGCGCGTCAGGTTGTGCAGCCCCACAATCTGCGTCAAACTTTTATGATTTTTACCGAAGGCCAAACCGAAGA
>JACCDM010255011.1_pt1 | contig 10186 bp, 7 predicted proteins | sample 7445851 | NCBI WGS metagenome assembly JACCDM01 (sample SAMN15323438, study PRJNA562643) | freshwater metagenome | isolation source: river surface water | place: USA:Blue River Watershed | collected 2017-08-16
CTACTTTGGTTGGATTGGTAATAAAGGAAGGAAGGATTAGACTTCCACGAATTGTATAAAAGCCCCGCTTAAATACATTCAGCGTAGCTAAGTTCCAATTTACCCCTACGCGTACATATTGTCCTTCCGTGGTTTGAATATTCATCGTAGTAGGTAATCTGGGCATTTTGGACCAAGGGGTTTGGATAGTCTCGACTTCCATAACTTTGGCAACTTTCGCTATTTCATAACGATGTTGTACTCCTTGAGCTTTAATGCCTGTGGCTTCACTATGTGTCGTATAGACAACCTGCCCAATACTGTAAGCGACAGATCCACCAGAACCTGAAATATCCCCTCCAGCAGCATTTGCCGATTCTTGCGCTACAGTACTACTAGAAAATAGACACATCAAAAAAATGCAAATGAATAGGGTAATCCCTACCGGTATCCAATCACATTTTGAGTCACTTAATCGATTCACAGAACTAATTTTTACTAGAATTTTAAAGATACAGAATATATTTATCTTCGATTAATTAAAATTCAGCACGATAAATTATATTATTTTTTAAAAAAAGTATAATTAATAAGATTTTTACCTTTCAATTCTTTCTAAAACTTTCAGCCCAAAAAGGGAAGGAATCCGCAAACGCTTGACTGCCTGATTGGTTTACTAACCTTCTAAAGGTTCCTTCGGTAGACCACCCTTTCTGTTGAAGTCAAGGACTCAACCAACTACCCCAAATAACTTAGGCTATAAAAAAGAAAAAGGAGTTACATTTCTGTAACTCCTTTTTACTTTATGAGCCCCTTGCCGGGATCGAACCAGCGACCTACTGATTACAAGTCAGTTGCTCTACCAGCTGAGCTAAAGAGGCCTACCTTTATGGTGCTGCAAATATAGAAGGAATGGCCCTTACGTCCAAAATCAGCTCAACTATTTTTTGAGGTTCTCGCTATCTTACAGATTCTGAGACCTTAAAAATTAAAATTCTTTGAGAATAGAAAGCTTCTTTTTCAATTTATCAATCTCCTCTTCCGCTTTTTGAATCTTTATCTCAAACTGATCTTTCAATTTATCAGCAGTTTTGGAAGCAGCAAAAAACTCCAAGTTATTTCTCCAAAGGGTAATGCTATTTTCCAAATCTGTGATCTGCTTCCGGATACCATGCTCCTTCTTATTCAGGGTTTTTACTGAATTAGGATCTCCTTGAATACGATTCAAATTGAGTCTAAATAGGAAGTCGTCCTTAGCTCCACCTTTTGCTCCCATCTTTTCAAGGTATCCATCCACAGCATCTTTGAATTTTGCCTGGATTTCCTTGATGTTTTTTCGAGGAACAAACCCGATGGCATTGAACTCAGAAACTAAGCCGCTCAATTGAGCCTCTTCCAAGCCCTCACCTTTTTTAGTCAAATCTACAAGCTGGTCAATAATGGTTTGTTTTTTAGCCAAATTCGCATCAAACTCAGAGGAAGACTCTTTAGAGGAATTTCTTCTGCTTTCAAAGAAAGCATCACAAGCCTCTTTGAATCTTTTATACAAAGCATCCCTATTTTTTTCAGGGGTGGGCCCTAATTTTTTCCACTCTTGCTGCAGTTTCACCAACTGGTTGGCAGTGGCTTGCCAATTGGTATTTGCTTTCAACTCCTCAGCCTGAGTAATCAACTCTTCTGCCTTCTTCTGATTGGAAGCTCGAACTTCATCCAGTTCCTTGAAGAACAAGTTCTTATTGTGGAAAAACTGCTTAAATAAAGACCAAAAGGCCTTATTGATGTCTTTTCCTGCTTCTTTGGGAATTGCCCCAATTTTTTCCCAAGATTTTTGAATCTCAAGGATTTCCTTGGTTTTGGTATTCCAATCTTTAATTCGATCTGCTTTGTATTCCCCAAAAGGGGTCAATATTACAATCAAAGCCTCTTTCTCAGTAAGATTCTTTTTGACTACCTCTTTTTGGCCATCAAAAAACTCCTTTCTTCGATCATAAATGACGTCTGATGCGGCCTTGAATCGCTGCCAAATTTGTTCCTGTTCCTCTCGTGGTACAGGACCTAAATGCTTGAATTCTTCGTGAAGTTCGTTGAGTTGACGGATGGCCTCTTTCAAATCGGCTACTCCTTTCAAGGCCTCTGCTTTCTCGCAAAGCTCCAACTTTCCTTCTAAATTTTTCTTCCGATCAAGTTCCTTTAACTCAAAATAGATGCTTCTATTGTCATAAAAACGGTCCATTAAAGCATTAAAACTTGCCCATAAATTTTTGCTTTGTGCTAGTGGAACTGGTCCGATCGTTTTCCAAGTTTCCTGGATTGCCTTTACAGCAGCCATGCTTAAGGTAGTCTCTTCACCATCCACCAATTCGCGCAACTTGTTGAGCAATTCAGTTTTGGCTAGCAAATTCTTTTCCTTTTGGCGCTCCGCTTCTTTCCGCATCGAATTGAACTGATTTCGGAAATTTGTAAAAAGTGAATTGAATTCTCGATCGATCTCCGAGCCTCTAAAAGCAAAATCATCAGCAACTCCACCTTCAGCCAAATAGTGCTGTAAGGCTTCATCCCGATCTTTATGCGTCAATTCGTCATAAACTGCTTTGATTTCATGGACAACTTTGTCCAATTTTAAGGCTATACCTTGAATCAATTTTTCTTTGAGCAAGTCAAGGAGCTGTACTTTGGTTAAGCCGGATAAATCAACTGCTACTTGCTCTTCTTCTTCCACTACATGTTCCTCCACCTCAAGTGGAGAAGCGCCTAGAATCGGGGTGCTTTCTTCCTGGATAGGCGCTTCTTCCATAGGTACAACTGCCTTTGCTTTAGCCTTTTTTGGCTTTTCTTGGACAGTGGCAGGGACAGGCTCTTCTTCTGAAACTGGAAGGGTTTCTGCAGCAACTTTTTTACCCTTAGTTCCTTTTTTGGGAACAGTGGTTACCTTATCCTCTTCGGACAGCTCTTTACTTTTCTTAGTCATAAAAAACGATACTAATCTTACGCAATAGATTCAAAGGTAGGCATTTTGCCTAATTTAATCGTGGGTCAATGGGATAATTTGCTTGAATTTCAAACTCTCCACCCATCGCTTTCATGAGTAGTCTCCAAATTTGATCCGAAGAATTCTCAAAAACAGTGAATGTCGGTGCTCCTGAATATACCACCCAGGTGTCCTCTGCAAGTTCTGCTTCCAACTGCCCATGATCCCATCCACTGTAGCCCAGAAAAAATCGAACTTGATTAACTTCCAGTACATGAGATTTTAGGAGGTGCGCTAACGTAGAAAAATCACCTCCCCACCAAATCCCGTCAACTAAAGGTTTACTATCAGGTAGGAGTTGAGAACCGAAATAAATAAAATGGAGGGTGTTTTGTTCCACAGGACCTCCAACGAATACATCACATTCTAGAAAGTTTAACTCCTTGACTAGATCCCCTAAATTCAAAATTGAGGGTTTATTGATCACAAAGCCAATACTTCCTTGGTCCCCATGCTCACAGAGGAGAATCACGGACCTCACAAAATCCGCATCATTCAAAAAAGGCGTAGCCAGCAAAAGTTTCCCTGCTTGTAGGTTTGGAACTGAAAACTGATCCATGTAGAAAAGTAAATTAAGTTTACTTAAATTTAATTTTTGAAATCACAATCTCAAGAAAATCGCTCAGAAAATTACGAGGAATCGAAAGGCCTATGAAACTTGCATCCATTAGAAAGGAATACAGTCTACAATCTTTAGAAATCAATCAGGTAGCGAAAGATCCTTTCTTGCAGTTTAGCCAATGGCTGAAGGAAGCAGTAGAAGCAGAAGTTCTGGAAGTAAACGCCATGTGCCTCTCCACGGTAAGCAAAGATGGATTTCCCAATTCGAGGGTTGTATTGTTAAAGGAACTGGATGAAGGTTTTGTATTCTTTACCAATTATGAAAGTGCAAAGGGCAAAGATTTGGAATCCAATCCAAAAGCGTCCCTAACCTTCTTTTGGGCTGAAATTGAACGGCAAGTTCGGGTAGTTGGGACGGTAAGTAAAGTCAGCACTGAAGAATCAGATGCCTATTTTTTGTCAAGACCTTATGGATCTCAATTGGGAGCCTGGGCTTCCCCACAAAGTCAAGAGATTGTCAGCAGAGAGGTGATTGAAACGAACCAAAAGGATTTGGAACGAAAGTTTGCAGAATCGCCAATGATCAGGCCGCCGCATTGGGGTGGTTACCGACTTGTTCCTCACCGGGTTGAGTTTTGGCAAGGAAGACCCAGCCGATTGCACGATCGGATTTGCTACGAAAAGGTACTGGAATCTAATTCTTGGAAGGTAGCACGGCTGGCTCCCTAATTACTTCAGGTCAAAAAGGTCAGCAACTCCAATAAACCGCTCTACGGTGAATCCCTCACCATACTTCACTTGAATCCGATGTCCAAATTCCCGTGCCCTAGATTCAATAAAAGGTAGAAATTCAGGAGACGAGATAAAGCTTGCAGGTTCTTTACTTTTAGGATCAAAAAATTGAGAGCCAAAAGCGGCTATGCTTTTCACTTTCGTGTCCCAGTGTTCTGAAATGTCGACAATAAAGTCGGGTTGGATGTAGTTGTTTTGAATGTAATGGTAAACAAATTTAGGTCTCCAAGCAGCTTGTTTATTTCCATCTTGCCAGGTTTCGATTTTAGTCAAACCACTCATAAAGCAAGCATTCGTGGCTAAAGAAGCACCTTTGCCATGATCGGGATGACGATCAGTCACCGCATTGGCAAGGACAATTTCAGGTTGATATTTACGGATTACTTGAATTAATTTCAATTGGTGTTCTGTGTCATCCTTAAAAAACACATCCTGAAACCCCATATTTTCTCGTGCAGCCAGGCCTAATAGCTGAGCGGCATGAGCGGCTTCTTGCAAGCGAAGTTCGGGTGTGCCGCGTGTACCCATTTCTCCAAGGGTCAAATCGACAATGCCAACCTTATGACCCTTGGCTACTTGTGCAGCAATGGTCCCAGAACAACCTAATTCTGCATCGTCAGGATGCGCAGCGAGTACAAGGATATCTAATTTAAGCATCATGCATCATTTATTTAACCCGAAGACTTTGACCTATTCTCAAGATCGAACGACTTGAAATTCCATTCAACCGCGTGATTGTGGAGACCGAAACTCCATACCTACGAGCGATAGAACCTAGATTTTCCCCTCTTTTCACACGATGGTACGCTGCAGCGCTCGCTTTGGCAATGTGTCCAAACAAAGCCTTATTAATCAGCAACTCCTGCTTGGTCAATAAACTCTTCTCAAAGTCATAGACTATTTCAGGATCAAAAACCATTCCCTTGTAGCGTAATTCGTAATGCAGGTGCGGCCCTGTACTTCTACCTGTTGATCCGCCTTTTCCAAGCAAATCTCCAGCAAGTACTTCGTCACCTACCTCCATTACGTGTTTGGATAAGTGTCCATACAAAGTTTCAAGTCCATTCTTATGACGTACGACATAATAATAGCCGTAACCATAACGATCGTAGCCCTTTACGCGAATGATGCCATCAAATGCGGTATACACCGCATCGCCTGTATTTAGATCTAAATCTACCCCGCCATGCATTCTGCCCCAGCGAGGACCAAATCGTGAATTGACCAATACATCGGTTAAAGGCAATTTCCAATATTGACCCAACTGCTCATCGTAAAGTTTGACTACCAGGCTATCTTTAAACTCTTTGATGTCAAAGTTGTAAATGTTTACTTTTTTGGTGTCCCAATTCGAAAAATATTCAAAGGCAGTAATCCATACACTGTCTATTTGAACTTGGTCTGCTACAGCAATCACTTCATTGGTAGGAGCCCAGTCTATGGTAAAGGGATCTTCACTGATGATGGATTTTATTCGCGCCAAATCCACTGTATTCTGAAACAATAGCGAATCGGTTTGGGTGGATAGGGTGCGCAAATAGGTTACTTCATCAAATTGACGTAACTCAATATTTTTTCGCTCTTGTGAGGAACCTGTTCCAGTTAGATTTTTCTTGATAATCTTGGGAAAGCCCTGGGTGAATTCCTTAAAATCAAAATTTTTCTTATCCGTTGGAGAGGGTGCAGGAGTTTGATTTTTATTGAAAATTTTAGGCAATACCTGTCCCTGAGCCATACTTAGGCCAAAACTCATGTAAATACTTAAAATTCCAAGAAGAAGTAAACTCCTCATGTAGTGTATTCCTAGTTTTCGAGAGCAGCAAGGAAGCGCTCTGCATCCAATGCTGCCATACAACCTGTTCCTGCAGCAGTCACAGCTTGTCGGTAAACATGATCCTGGGCATCGCCACAGGCAAAAACACCTTCGACATTTGTTTTCGTAGTACCTGGAATAGTTTTTATATATCCCGCCTCATCCATCGTAATGAACTCCTTGAAAATTCCTGTATTAGGTTCGTGACCTATAGCAACAAAGAAGCCAGAAATTGAAATCTCAGAAATTTTTTCAGTTTTATTGTTTAAAACGCGCATCCCAGTTACTTCTTCGGCTCCCAAAATCTCCTGAGTCTCGGTGTTCCAAAGGATTTCAATCTTAGGATTATTTTTTACCCGATTCTGCATGATTTGAGAAGCCCTCATTTCATCTCGACGCACGATCATGTACACTTTCGAACAAATATTTGCCAAGTAGGAAGCCTCCTCACAGGCAGTGTCTCCAGCACCTACAATGGCTACTTCTTGTCCTCTAAAGAAAAAACCATCACAGACGGCACAAGCAGATACACCTCTCCCATTCAGGCGCGTTTCGCTTTCCAATCCCAGCCATTTGGCAGAAGCCCCTGTACTGATAATCACAGTCTCGGCTAAGATGGTTTTTTGATCATCTACAACGACCTTGTGCGGACGTGCATTAAAGTCTACTTGGGTAACGAGGCCATAACGAACTTGGGTACCAAAGCGCTCCGCCTGTTTTCTAAAGTCTTCCATCATCTCTGGACCCATAATTCCTTCTGGATAGCCAGGATAATTCTCCACATCTGTGGTGATTGTCAACTGTCCACCTGGCTGACCACCCGTATACAATACCGGAGACATACCCGCTCTTGCGGCATAAATCGCTGCCGTATAGCCAGCTGGTCCAGATCCTATGATCAATACTTTTACCTGTTCGTTTACTTGACTCATACCGTGTATCGTTTCTCTTTTTACTAATCTATTCGTTGAAAACAGTTTGTTCTAAATGCATAAAACACGTAGCCTAATTCAAAGGCATAAAATTAAAAAAGGGGCCAAAGCCCCCTTTCTAATTTTTATCCCAAATAAGGTTTGAGGGTTTTGCTACGGGAGGTATGCCTCAATCTTCTAATGGCTTTTTCTTTGATCTGCCTTACGCGCTCTCGAGTCAAATTGAACTTTTCTCCAATCTCTTCCAAGGTCATGGCATGCTCTCCATTCAATCCAAAATAGAGCGTGATTACATCCGCCTCTCTTGATGTCAACGTAGAGAGTGCGCGCTGCACTTCTTTTCTTAGGGAATCATTCATCAAGCCATCATCTGGCTTTTCGTCTCCATCATTTTCCAATACATCGAGAAGGCTATTTTCTTCGCCTTGTACGAATGGAGCATCCATCGATACGTGTCGACCAGAAATCTTCATGGTATCCACTACTTCTGAGGCCGACACTTCCAGCACTTCAGCCAATTCCTCTGGAGATGGTTCGCGCTCAAATTTCTGCTCCAATTCACTAAAGGTCTTTGAAATTTTGTTCAAAGAACCTACTCTATTCAAAGGAAGTCGAACGATACGTGATTGCTCTGCAAGTGCCTGAAGAATGGATTGACGAATCCACCATACTGCATAGGAGATAAACTTAAAACCACGCGTTTCATCAAATCGTTGCGCCGCTTTGATCAATCCCAAGTTGCCTTCATTGATCAAATCCCCTAAGGACAAGCCTTGGTTCTGGTATTGCTTGGCTACAGAAACCACAAAACGAAGGTTAGCCTTGGTTAATTTCTCCAAAGCGAGCTGATCGCCTTCTCGGATTCTTTTTGCCAATACAACCTCCTCATCGGCTGTCAACAGATCTACTTTACCGATCTCTTGAAGGTATTTATCAAGAGATTGTGATTCTCTGTTTGTAATCTGCTTGCTAATTTTTAGCTGCCTCATTCAGGATGGATTAATTGAAAAGGGGTGATTATTCGTATAACTAATCAAATGCCAAATCTAAATTAGGCGTTTGATGCTGGTTTCTCCGGTCTTGGAAGCAAGGCTTTTCTAGACAATTTGAATTTACCTGTTTTCTTGTCCACGTCAATTAACTTGACCGTGATTTCTTCTCCAGGTTCCAATACGCCATCCATACTTTCCAAACGATCCCACTTGATCTCGGATATATGAAGTAAACCATCTTTACCTGGCATAAATTCCACAAAAGCTCCAAAAGCTTGAATATTTTTTACTTTACCGGTATATACCTCTCCTATTTCTGGTTGAGCAACGATGGCTTTTACGCGACGAATCGCTGCTTCCATGTTGTCTTGGTTCGCAGAATAGATGTTAATCTTTCCTTGGTTATCAATTTCCTCAATGACCACAGTAGTAGCGGTATCTTTCTGAATCTCCTGAATCACCTTTCCACCTGGACCAATCACTGCTCCAATCAACTCCTTAGGAATCCACATCATGAAGGAACGTGGGGTATGTGGCTTCAAGTCAGTCTTAGGTGCTGCAAGCGTTTTGGAGATTTCCTTCAAGATATGAAGTCTACCATCCTTTGCTTGGTAAAGCGCCTCTTTCAAGACAGAATAATCCAAACCTTCCACTTTCAAGTCCATCTGGCAAGCAGTAATCCCTTTTTCGGTACCTGTTACCTTGAAGTCCATATCTCCTAAGTGATCCTCATCTCCTAGAATATCGGATAGAATGGCATATTTACCTGTCTTGGCATCAGAGATCATGCCCATGGCAATCCCCGTCACCGGAGCCTTGATTTGAACACCTGCGTCCATCAATGCCAAAGAACCAGCACATACCGTAGCCATGGAAGAAGATCCATTGGATTCCAAAATATCGGAAACGATACGAATGGTGTAAGGATTTTCAGTTTCTGGAGGAAGCACTTTCTTCAAGGCACGCATGGCAAGGTTACCATGCCCTACTTCTCTTCTACCTACCCCTCTATTTGGCTTTACTTCGCCAGTAGAAAACCCTGGGAAGTTGTAGTGCAAGTAAAATTTGTTATACCCAGAGATGACCGCACCATCAATTAGCTGCTCATCCATCTTGGTACCTAGGGTACAAGTTGTAACTGATTGAGTTTCTCCTCGAGTAAATACTGAAGATCCATGTGCAGAAGGCAGGTAATCTACTACAGACCAGATCGGTCTGATTTCGTCGAGATTTCGACCATCCAAACGTTTTTTAGTTTCAAGCGTAAGGTTACGAGCCGCTTCCTTGTGAATTTTATGGAAATAATGCCCAATCAAACTGGTCTCAAATCCATGATCTTCACCCAGACTGGCCACATATTCTTCTTTAATCTCTTTCACTAAAGCCGCGCGCTCAGATTTGTTTGCAATTTGACGATTCACAGCTGCAAAAAGTTTACTGTAAGTCGCTGCTCTCATGTGATCGTAAAGCGCTACATCACTTTTCTCGTGGCTGTAAGTTCTCTTTATTTCTTTGCCTACTAGCTTGGTCAATTCAACCTGTGCTTGGCAATGTCTTTTGATTTCTTCGTGCGCAAATTGAATGGCTTCTACCATTTCATCCTCTTGGATTTCGGAAGCTTCGCCTTCCACCATCAAGATGAAGTCCAAAGATCCTGCAACAATAAACTCCAAGGTGGCTTTTGCTAAATCAACCGGCTTGGGGTTGATTACATAGGTTCCGTCAATTTTCGCAACGCGAACTTCTGAAATAGGACCATTGAATGGAATATCAGATACGGACAAAGCAGCTGAAGCAGCAAGGCCAGCAAGTGCATCTGGAAGTACCTCTTCGTCATGAGACATCAAGGTAATCATGACTTGGGTATCTGCATGGTAATCGTCTGGGAAAATAGGACGAATCGCACGATCGACGATTCTACTAATCAGCACCTCGTAGTCAGAAAGTTTTCCTTCTCTTTTTAAAAATCCACCTGGGATTTTTCCAGAAGAAGCAAATTTCTCTTGGTAATCCACAGATAAAGGCAAAAAGTCTACTCCTTCTAAAGCATCTTTCTTCGCAACTACTGTAGCCAACAGCATTGCTTTAC
>JACCDM010557787.1_pt1 | contig 10179 bp, 9 predicted proteins | sample 7445851 | NCBI WGS metagenome assembly JACCDM01 (sample SAMN15323438, study PRJNA562643) | freshwater metagenome | isolation source: river surface water | place: USA:Blue River Watershed | collected 2017-08-16
TCTTCAGACTCGTGGTCGGAGTTTTCCAGCAGCACGCAGTAAGCTGTGTCCTTGTACAAAGGCACGCGCAATTGCGGGTGGTGTTTGTCCACCAAGCTCAATGCAAATTGGCCCATCACTTCAAAACCGGTCAGGCCTGCGCCAAGTCGTTCATGGGCCAAACCCAACAAGTCCACTGCCGCTTGCATGCTGGGCACGGCCGCCCACGTGGTCAATTGCGCTGCGGGTTTGGGATAGAGCTTCATGCAGGCCGCGGTGATGATGCCCAAGGTGCCTTCACTGCCGATCATCAGGTTGCGCAAGTCGTAGCCGGTGTTGTCTTTGCGAAGGCCCGACAGGCCGTGCCAAATTTCACCTCGCGCCGTCACCACTTCAAGGCCCAAACAAAGCTCACGGGTGTTGCCAAAGCGAACCACTTGGGTGCCGCCTGCATTGGTGCCTAAATTGCCGCCCAAGGTGCAGCTGCCCTCGGCCGCCAAGCTGAGGGGGAATAGAAAACCGGCGCGGTCAACGTGCGCTTGCACATTTTGCAAAATGCAACCCGCTTCTGCGATGACGGTCAGGTTGGCGGCATCGACAGACCGAATTTGATTCATGCGCTGCAGACTCAACACCACTTGTTGGCCAGAAGCGTCGGGCACAGAACCCACCACCAAGCCTGTGTTGCCGCCTTGGGGCACGATGCTGGTGAAAGTGTTGGCGCAGGCCTTCACAACGGCTGCGACTTCTTGCACGTTGGCAGGACGAACCACCGCCAAGGCGCGACCTTGCGCGCGTTTGCGCCAGTCGCGCTCCCATGCACTTAAGTCTGTGCTGGGGTCGTCATGGGTGAGGACGTTGGCGTCGCCACAGATGCGACGCAAATTTTCGATCAAAGCGCTCATGGTGTCTGCTCTGGAGGTGCTTGAGTTTCAGAAGATTCTGGCAGGGCATTGGCCTTGGCCATTTGAAAACGCCAACGCACGTGAAGGGCGCATGCTGCAAACAAGCTGATGCACAAAAACGTTTGTGCGCCAGCCAGGCCAGCAGACCAGCCCTTGTCGCCCCAAGCGCGCACCACGCCCTCAATGAAATAAAGCCAAACCAACAAACTGACCCAGCGGTAGGTGTACATCCTGTTTTTCAGCAAACCCGCCAGTGGCCAGCACAAAGGCACCACTTTCAGGGCCCACAAAGAGCCGCCTGGGCGCAGTGGGGCCAGCCAAAGTTCCCATGCCAAACCGACAAATATGAGGGCCACCAGGCTGCCAACGGCCACCCAACGGGTCAATTCGATGGTTTGAGGGCTTAGAAAAGAGGATTTTGTGTGTGAGTCGTTCATGGCGATGGCATCATACCGGTCATGAACCCGATTGAATCTCTTCGTGCCGCATTGAATGAATTGATGCAGTTTCCGTGGCAGCCCATGGGACGCACTTTGTGGCGCCGTTTTCGCGAGGTTCGCTTGGGCATGACGGCCAGTTCATTGACTTTCACGACTGTCTTGGCGCTGGTGCCCCTGTTTACCTTGGGTCTGGCCATTTTTACGGCGTTTCCCATCTTTGCCAAAGTTCAGGACCAATTGCAACGTTGGTTGATTGACAGTTTGGTTCCCGAAAGCATTTCCCGCCAAGTTTTGGGGTCATTGACCCAGTTTTCCAAGAAAGCCAACCGATTGGGCTTGGTGGGCTTGATTGCCGTGGTCATGACCTCTTTGGCCTTGCTGGTCACCATTGATCGCACCCTGGGCCAAATTTGGCGTGTCAACCGCCCCAGACCCTGGGGGCAGCGAGTGTTGATTTATTGGGCTGGCTTGACGCTGGGGCCTTTGTTGCTGGGGGGGAGCCTGGCCATATCGTCCTACCTCTTCACAGGTTATTTGTCAGACTATGCCGATTGGTTACCCGTGACGGTGCGCAGTTTGCTTGACCTGGTTGAGTTTGGCTTGCTGGCCGCAACGGTCACAGGCCTTTATTACTATTTGCCCAACACGCGAGTGGATTGGCGCCATGCATTGACGGGCGGGGTGGCCGTGGCACTGGGCTTGGAATTGGCCAAAAATCTGCTGGCCATTTATTTGGCGCAAATGCCCACATATTCGGCCATTTACGGTGCCTTCTCTGCCGTGCCGATTTTGTTGGTCTGGATTTATGTGGCTTGGGTGGTGGTCTTATTGGGTGCGGTGTTAACGGCCAGCTTGCCAGAGATCGGTCGACAAGCCAAACGCCCCGTCGATGGGCCGGGGTGGTCGTTTCGATTGGCGCTGGAAACCCTGAATCTTTTGCGCAATGCGCGCGTCAATTCACCCCAAGGGCTTCGCCTCAGTGAGATGGCCAGTCAGTTGAAAATTGAGCATCGCCATGCAATTCGTGTGATGGATGCCTTGCACGAGTTGGGATGGGCAGGGCGCATTGAGCAAGCGGATGCCAAGACCGACAGCGCTTGGGTTTTGCTAATCGATTTGTCAACAACGCCCTTGGCACCTTTGGCAGAAAAACTCTGGCTGGCGCACCCAAGCGAGGCTGATGTGATTTGGCAAAAAACCCATTTGAACCAATTGACCGTGGCCGATGTGATCAAAACTTGATCTTGCCTGTCCACATGTCTTTGTACATCACCCAGTCGCCCATGAAACTGTAAAGCGGGCGTTTGAAACTGGCGGGTTTGTTTTTCTCAAACACGAAGTGGCCCACCCAAGCGCACCCATAGCCACACAGCAAGCCGTATAAAAAATACTGCGGCTTGCCGGTGATGGCCAGCATGGCCAAACACACCAATGACAAACTAGAGCCGACAAAGTGCAAACGACGGCAAGTGCGGTTGCTGTGTTCGTTCAGGTAAAAAGGATAGAACGCCGCAAAGCTGTCAATGGCGCTTGCATCTTGGATCTCGTTGGTGTTGTTCATGGTGCCTCCTGTTTTGAAGTTCACAGGCCCGTGGCAAAGGGCGCATGCAAAAAGCCACGAAACCTGGCGCGCCCGCCGCGGGTGGGCGTGGCCGTTAAATGGTAATTGGGAAAGCGTTGCAGAAAACGACCCAAGGCAATGCGGCCTTCTAGGCGTGCCAAACTGAGTCCGGCACATTGATGCACGCCAAAACCAAATGACAAATGGCGATTGTCAGCGCGTTTTAAATCAAGCACTTCAGGGTTTGAAAATTGAGCGGGATCGCGATTGGCAGCGCCAATGCACAAGGTGACGAGCGCGCCTTCTGGCAGGTCAACGTTGCCAATGCGGGTGGCAACAGTGGCTCTTCGATTGCTCAGTTGATTGGAGGCTTCAAAACGCAAAAATTCATCGACGGCCATGTTAAGAATGGGGGGTGCTGCATCTTCATGTGATCCGCTTTGGGCTGCTTGAAGGTCTGACATCAAGGAGGCCTTTTGCGCAGGATGCTCAAGCAAACTCAGGAGGGCATTGCCAATCAAGTTGGTGGTCGTTTCATGGCCTGCGTTCAATAAAAAGATGCAGTTTTGAAGCAACTCCGTTTCGCTCAAAACGTCTGCGCTGTGTTCGGAAGATTCGCCTTGAATCAAGCGCGTCAGGACATCTTGCTCGGGGTTGCCAGGATGCCGTCGGCGGTCGGCGACCAGATCACGCAGGTAGTTTGAAAATTCTTGCACACTGCGATGACCCAAAGTTTCTTGCTCAGCGGTAAGTCGTGGCTCCAAAGCGCCCAAGATGGCCAAGGACCAGCCTCGCAAGGGTCCGCGATCGGCATGCGGGACGTTGAGTAAATTGCCGATCACTTCGACGGGGATGGCCGATGCAAAGTCTTCAATCAAATCACCTTGTTGGCGTGCTTCGAGTTGATCAAGCAAGCTGTCCACCAACTGAATCAAACCCGCCTCCATGGCGTCAATGGAACGACGCGTCAGGGCGCCCATGATGAGCTTGCGCACACGTGTGTGGCGCGGCGCATCGTTGAAGACCAAGCTGTTGGTGTGGTGCTCGAACAGGGGCGCATCTTGGCCAGGCTTGGCAAAGGGGGCTTGGTTGAAAGGCTCGTGGTTGTACTTGGGCGCAAACTCTATGCGCTTGTCTGAACTGAACTTGGCGGCATCTTTGTAAACCGCCACCAAGTCTGCGTGACGGGTGAGAAAAAACGAACCATCCGGCATTTGCTTGATCGGCGTGGTTTCGCGCAAGGCTGCGTAGACGGGGTAGGGATTGGCCAAAAAATCTGCGGGTAAATTTCGCAAATCAAATTGGCTGCAGATGTCTTGCACACGCTGAGCACTAAGAGCTGGTGTTTGCCAAGTGATGCTCATGATTTTTTGCAAAAGGCCAGCATGGCGGCCAAGCATTCTTCGGGTGCTTCCACCATCATTTGATGTCCGGCATTGACCCATGCCACATGGCCGTCGCGTGCCTTTTGAATCAAACTTTGCGCCGCCTTGGGTGGGGTCATCTGATCTTTCTTGGCGAGCATGAACAAGGTGGGGCACATGACCTTGTCAATGGCTATTTCGCCCTGATCGTATTGGTCGCAAGCTTTGAAACCGATGTTGAAAATGTTCTCGTGTGGGTTGCTGGCCAAGACGCGCCGCATGAGCGCTTTGCTGCCGCCCAACAGCCATGTGCCTGGCCCCAAAGCGCTGGGTGGAGGGGCCAAGGTGGAATGGGAAAACACATTCACCATGTCGATGGCTTTGTTCGGATTGCTGATGGAATTTTCTAGCAACGCGGGGGAGACACGCATGGGGTAAGCCGTGCCCACCATCACCAATTGGGAGACGCGTGTTGGGTGTTCAGCAGCAGCCTGCATGGCGATGAGGGAACCCAAACTGTGGCCCATCAAGATGGCCTTGTCGACACCCGCTGCGTCCAACAAAGCGATCACGCTCTGAGCCGCATCTTGCACCGTTGTTGGCGCTTTGCCGCCACTGCGACCATGGCCTGGCAAGTCAATGGCCAGAACATTCCAGCCGTGGTTGGCAAAGTAGCGGGTTTGCAAAATCCAGACACTGTGATCGTTGAGCACGCCGTGAATGAATACCGCAGTCGGTTTGCTGGGGTCAAATTCTTTGCCGCCGGTGTAGGCATACAAAGGGGCGCCTTGAACTGTGTAAATCATGCGGCACCTCCAGATGTTGGTGATGCTTTTTCAGCGGCCCGCAGTGCACGTTTTAAATCGTCGATCAGATCCTCAGGGTCTTCAAGGCCAATCGACAAGCGCACCGTGCCTGGCCCAATGCCAGAAGCTTTCAAGGTTTCGTCATCCACTCGGAAATGCGTGGTGCTGGCAGGGTGAATCACCAAGGACCTGCAATCGCCCACGTTGGCCAAGTGACTGAAAACTTGCAGCGCTTCAATGAAGGCTTGTCCTTGTTGGCGTGTACCTCGAATGTCAAAACTGAACACCGAGCCAGCGCCGCGGGGTAGCAACTGCTTGGCCAGTGCATGGCTGGGGTGACTTTCAAGCATAGGGTGACCGACGCGGCTTACCATGGCATGCGATGCCAAGAATTCCACAACCTTCTGGGTGTTGCTCACATGCCTTGCCATGCGCAAAGGCAAGGTTTCGATGCCCTGCAAAATGAGCCATGCGGTGTGCGGACTCATGCATGCGCCAAAGTCGCGAAGTCCTTCACGGCGTGCGCGAAGTAAAAAAGCCCCAATGGTGCTTTCTTCGTTGAACACCATGTTGTGAAAGCCCGCATAGGCTTGGGTCAGCTCTTCAAATTTGCCTTGCGTATGCGGACCTGACCAATCAAAACTGCCGCCATCGACCACCAGTCCACCAATCACGGTGCCATGACCTGACAAAAATTTGGTGGCGGAATGAACCACCAAGTCTGCGCCATGTGCCAAGGGCTTCATAAGCCAAGGGGAGGTGAGGGTGGCATCGACCAGCAAGGGGACGCCTGCTTCATGGGCAATTTGGCTGACCGCTGGCAAGTCCAGCACATCCATGCCTGGGTTGCCGACGGTCTCGCCAAAAAACAATTTGGTGTTGGGTTGCACTGCTTGGCGCCAAGCTTGCAAATCCCCTGGCGCAACGAAGGTGGTCTCAATGCCAAATCGACGCAGTGTGTAGTGCAACAAATTGTGCGAGCCACCATACAAGGCAGAAGACGCCACGATGTGAGAGCCCGCGCCCATGAGGGTGGTGATGGCCAGATGCAAGGCAGCTTGACCGCTGGCTGTGGCAATGGCGCCAATGCCGCCCTCTAGGGCCGCAATGCGTTGCTCTAGCACCGCATTGGTGGGATTGCTGATCCGACTGTAAACATGGCCTGCACGCTCCAAGTTGAAAAGCGAGGCGGCTTGGTCGCTCGACTCGAAAACAAACGAGGTGGTCAGGTGAATGGGCACAGCGCGCGCGCCTGTGGTGGGGTCGGGCGCCGCACCGGCGTGCAGGGCCAATGTGTCAAAACCAGGATCGGAGTAGCCGGGCATGAGTTGTCTCCAAAGAGAAGCTGAAAGTTTCAGGCAAGAGCCTAAGGGTAAGCTTTTACTATTCTTAGTCAAGATTGTGGGCTATATTCAAACACCCACTAGGAGAACTTCTCATGAAAGTCAGTGACATCCTTCGCGTCAAGGGTCATAGCCTGATCACCGTCACACCCGATGAAACTTTGGCTGTTGCCATCCAAATCATGTCTGAAAAGGACTTGGGTTCATTGGTCGTGATGGAACATGGTGATTTGGTGGGCATGCTGACATTTCGTGAGGTGATGCAATGTTTGGCCAAGAACGGGGGATCCATAGGCAGTGTCTCCGTGCGCAAAGCCATGGACGATGCGCCCATCACCTGCACCAGCGAAACAGACATGGACGAGGTTCGGCGCATGATGCTCAACAACCACGCCCGCTACATGCCAGTCATGGACAAGCGCATGTTGATGGGGGTGATCAGCTTCTACGATGTGGCCAAAGCGGTGGTCGACAGCCAGAATTTTGAAAACAAAATGCTCAAAGCCTATATTCGCGATTGGCCAGAGGGCGATGACAAAGCCGGCAAAGAAGCGCCTACCCTCTGAGATAATGGGTGCCTATGAGCGGTAATACCTTCGGCACCTTATTTTCTGTCACCAACTTTGGTGAATCCCACGGCCCAGCCATTGGCTGCGTGATTGACGGGTGCCCACCGGGCATGCCGCTGTCAGAGGCTGACATTCAGCCAGACCTCGATCGCAGGCGGCCTGGCACTTCCAAATTCGTCACCCAGCGCAACGAACCCGATACCGTGCAAATTCTGTCCGGTGTTTACCAAGGCTTGACCACGGGGACGCCCATTGCACTGCTGATTCAAAACACCGACCAGCGCAGCAAAGACTACGGCGACATTGTTCAAACCTTTCGCCCTGGCCATGCCGACTTTACCTACTGGCGCAAATATGGTTTGCGTGACCCTCGGGGTGGTGGCCGCTCTTCGGCACGTTTAACGGCCCCCATGGTGGCGGCTGGCGCTGTGGCCAAAAAATGGCTGGCGCTGCAATACGGCACCACCTTCAAAGGTTGCATGACCCAAATTGGCGAAGTGCCCATTGGCTTTGAGAGTTGGGACCATGTGCACACCAATCCCTTCTTTGCACCTGTGGCCGATGTCTCTGCACTTGAAGACTACATGAACGCAATGCGCAAATCTGGTGACTCCTGTGGCGCGCGTTTGCGCGTGGTGGCGCAGGGCATGCCTGTCGGTTTGGGTCAACCCCTGTTTGACAAACTCGATGCCGACATTGCATACGCCATGATGGGCATCAACGCCGTCAAGGGTGTTGAGATTGGCGCTGGCTTTGCGTCTGTCACACAAAAGGGCAGTGAGCATGGCGATCCCATCACCCGTGATGGATTTGTGGGCAACAATGCCGGCGGTGTGTTGGGCGGTATCAGCACAGGCCAAGACTTGGAGGTCTCGATTGCTGTCAAACCCACCAGTTCTATCCTGATACCACGGCCTTCCATTGACACTCAGGGTCAAGCCGTGGAAGTGCTCACCAAAGGGCGTCACGATCCGTGTGTTGGCATTCGTGCCACACCCATTGCTGAAGCCATGTTGGCTTTGGTGGTGATCGAGCATGCCCTGCAACACCGCGCACAGTGCGGTGACGTGGTGCCGCCGGCCCACCTGTAAGGGGCCTTCATGCCCAATTCGTCCGCGGCCCAACGCCGTCAATTGATTCCGTTTGCCGCGGTTTCTGCCAGCTACTTTGCGCACATTGGATTTTTCAATCCTTACTTGCCTTTGTGGTTGAAGGAGCTGGGCTTTGGTTTGGTGGCCATCAGCATCTTGACCTCGGTGCAAGCCGCGACGCGTTTGTTTGCGCCCTACGGCTGGGGTTGGCTCAGTGATCACACCGGCGAGCGCGTCAAGTTGCTGCGCTACGGCGCCACCATGGCCTTGATTTGCGCCTGCATGTTGTTTTTTGACCTCGGGCCTTTGGGCTTGGGCTTGGTGCTCTTGGTGATGTTCACGCACACCAGTTCCATGATGCCCATGAGCGAAGCAGCCATGGCCCATTTGGTGAGTCAAGGTGGCGCGTTTGATGCCAAACGTTATGGCCGTGTTCGCCTGTTTGGCTCTTTGGGATTTTTGGTCACCGTATTTGTGGCCGGTGCTTGGTTTGAACACTTCGGCATGAAACATTTTCCAGGCTGGACCGTGTTGAGCTTGGCGGCTGTCACGGCCAGTGTTTGGTGGTTGCCAGATTTGAAAGAGGCAGTACCAAAGCACGAAGCCAAAGTGTCCGTCTGGCCAGTGCTCAGGCAACAACCCGTGATGTGGTTTTTCATCACCGCCTTTTTTCATGTGCTCTCGCACATTGGGGTCTACGTGTTTTTCTCCTTGTACCTCGACGCCTTGGGGTACAGCAAAGTTTGGATTGGCATGCTGTGGGCGGTGTCGGTCATTGTTGAAATTTTTTGGTTTTTCACGCAAGCCAAATGGATGCCTAAGTTGCCCCTCACGGGATGGTTGGTGGTGTGTTCTGCTGCCATGACCTTGCGCATGGGCATGACGGCGCAATGGGCCGATGTGCTGTGGGTTTTGTTGCTGGCGCAAGCGCTACATGCTTTGACGTTTGCGGCCAATCACACGGTTTGTATTGCCTTGTTGTCACATCATTTTCCGGGGCGCTTGCGCGGCCGCGGTCAGGCTTTGTACACCGTCATCGCTTATGGCTTTCCTGGCGTGCTGGGTGGTTTGTTGGGCGGGTTGATGAGCGATCGTTGGGGCTTGCAAAGTGTCTATTGGGTGTCGATGTGCACAGCCGCCATCGCCACTGCAGCCGCTTACAAAGTATGGCGATTGCAGCACCCCAAGCAAAAGGTGGAAAGTCTGGCGTGAGCTATTCCACCGAGCCCATCGTCATAGAACCCTCGGTGCTGACCCTCTTGGATGCGGGCACCGTTGAGGTGTTGCGCACAGGTCAAAAATTGACTTTGCCAGGGCCTATGGTGTGGCACGCTTGGGGCCCGCTTGAGGGGCCTGTGATCTTGCTCTTGCATGGCGGCAGCGGCAGTTGGATGCATTGGATTCGCAACATTGCACCGTTGGTGGCGCAAGGCCATCGTGTGCTAGCGGTTGACTTGCCCGGCTTTGGTGATTCGGCAGCACCGGCGCAGGGTGGTGATGTGGATGCCTTGATTGAACCCTTGCATGCGGCTTGGCAGATGCTTCAAGGCCCAAACCTTGGTGCTGCGTTTGTTGGCTTTTCATTTGGTGGAATGACAGCCGCTTTGTGGTTGGCTGCTTACCCTGAAGATGCAAAGCGATTGGTGATGGTGGGCTCGCCAGGTTTAGGTTTGACGGTGCCAGATCGCATCCCACTCAAAGGGTGGCGGCATTTGCCCACCGAAGCTTTGCAGGCCGAAGCGCATCGTCACAACCTGATGGCTTTGATGTTGAAGCACGAGCGCAGCTTAGACGACTTGGCCATGGCTGTGCACGCTGCCAACGTCAAACGTGATCGCATGCCGCGTCGACGCTTGTCATCAACGCCCATCGTGGCGGGCGCTTTGCCGCAGATTCAGTGCCAACTGCATGTGATCTATGGCGAAGGGGATGCGCTGTACAAAGGGCGCTGGCCGGAAGTGCAGGCCCTGTTTAAAGCCCAAGCGCCACATTTGACTTCATGGCATTTGGTACCAGATTCAGGACATTGGGTTCAATACGAACGAACGGATGCGTTTCAGTTGGCTTTGTTGGCTTGCACCGCAGAAACAGCCGCTCTGAGTCCCAACAAATAACTGTCCA
>JACCDM011713069.1_pt1 | contig 10178 bp, 5 predicted proteins | sample 7445851 | NCBI WGS metagenome assembly JACCDM01 (sample SAMN15323438, study PRJNA562643) | freshwater metagenome | isolation source: river surface water | place: USA:Blue River Watershed | collected 2017-08-16
AAGATAGATATCTGGGAAGATTTTCAATGTCCGGTCTGCCGAAACTTTGAAGCGATCAATGCCAAGCAGATAAAAGAATGGATTGATACCAAGAAGGCGACAGTCGTCTTCCATCCACTCTCATTTATCGGAGCAATAAATCCTTACGAGACAAATGAGTCAGCGTTAATGGCAAATGCTGCAGCTTGTGCTGCCGATGAAGGAAAGTTCTTGCAGTATCACGAAGCGCTTTATGTAAATATGGCAACCTCTGAAAACTCTGGCAAATGGAATCCAATCACATTGGTGGAGCTTGGCGATAAATTGGGAATTTCAAGCGAAGAATTTAAAGGTTGCGTAAACAACGGCAAGTATCAAGATTGGGTTAGAAATGTTGCGAATGACGGTTCAGAAAAGAATGTCAATGCAACACCTACAGTCTTCTTGAATGGCAAAGAGATTGAGCGAATCAATGCCAACTACTTTGATGCCAAGACTTTGGAAAATCTAGTCTTCGGAAAGTAATTGTTCTTTAATTACATTCCTACACCAACAGTCTCTGAATTCTCTGTTGGCCCACTAACTTTCCACGCATACGCACTTTGCATTATCGCTGGCGTGATCGCAGCGGTATGGATTGGCGATCGTAGGTATCAAAAGTTTGGTGGTGCCAAATCAGTAGTTAGCGACCTTGCACTTTGGGTCGTACCTGCCGGAGTAGTTGGTGGAAGGCTTTATCACGTTATAACTACACCCGAGAAATTCTTTGGCGCAAATGGAAATTTGATAGATATCTTCAAGATCTACGAAGGCGGCCTCGGAATTTGGGGTGCAATCACTTTAGGTGGTCTGGTTGCTTATTGGCGCTATCGAAAGTTGCAGAAAGATTCCAATCAAACCGATGTGCCAGCGTTTTCTTATTTCATGGATGCGTTGGCGCCAGGCTTACTTGTAGCCCAAGGAATTGGCCGATTTGGTAATTGGTTTAACGGTGAATTATTTGGATCTCCCACTCAGTTACCTTGGGCGCTTGAGATTCCGAGATTCTTAAGGCCACCAGAGAGCGTTGATATTGCGACTTACCATCCAACATTTCTATATGAAGCGCTATGTAATTTCGCGCTAGCTTTCTTACTGATAAAGATCACCGGGCGGTTCCCATCAGGATCATTATTCAAACTCTACGTAGCAGGTTATTGCTCTTATCGTTTCCTTATCGAAGGGCTAAGAATTGATTCAGCTCACGAAATCGCAGGACTTCGCCTTAATCAGTGGGTGAGTTTGGTTGTTGGTGCCTCGGCATATTCATTATTTTTTCGCCAATTGCGCACCAAACGCTAATTCTTTCCGCTTCGTAAGGTTAACTTCAGGGTAATATGCAATCATGCCTTTAAACGAGACGATGCGCCGTAATCAAGAACATAGAGCACATCGCGCAGGTTGGTTGCGCGCGGCAGTACTAGGTGTAAACGATGGATTGGTCTCTACCGCCTCATTGATGGTTGGTGTTGCGGCTGCCATGCAGAGTAATAGCGTCATTCTCACTACTGGTTTAGCTGGAATTGCAGCTGGCGCACTTTCAATGGCGGTAGGCGAATATGTGTCGGTGTGGTCGCAAGTTGATATTGAAAAGTCAGATCGCGAACTTGAAGCTGATCAACATGCTACTAACCCTGAAGGAGAATTTTTAGAATTAGTGCAGATTTACATGGCACGTGGTTTGACTGAAGATTTGGCTAAGCAAGTTGCGGAGCAGATGCATGCTCATGATGCACTCGAGACGCATTTAAGAGATGAGCTTGGCCAACACGAACACACGAAAGCAAGGCCAGTTCAAGCATCTATTGCATCAGCCCTAAGCTTCACATTTGGTGGACTGATTCCTTTCTTTGGTTTCTACTTGCCATTTATAGAGAGCAATTCGATTCGAATCACAGTGGTTACGATCGTGGGGCTAACAATCGCCGGAATCATCAGCGCCAAGACCGCTGGTACCGATGTATTTAAGGCGACCTCAAGAGTAGTTTTGGGTGGCATCATCGGAATGGCGGTGACGGGGGCTATCGGTTCCTTTGCGCACACTATTGGCCTCTAACGGAACTAGGACAAAGCAGCCCAAACGCTTCAGAAATCTTTACCGATTTCGACCTGCTTCTTGCTAACCTTATCCACTTCAAGACGGGCCAAGGTTGTCCCTCCATGTTGGTTTAGTTAATCAGGGAATCCGGAGACCACCTTGCTTTCAAATAATTATCCAAAAGCAATTGGTTTATATGACCCTGCCAACGAACATGATGCTTGCGGCGTTGCCATGGTGGCCACTCTAAAAGGTAAAGCCGAACATGAAATTGTTGCAAAGGCCTTGCAGGCACTTGAAAATATGGAGCACCGCGGTGCAACTGGTGCAGAGCCAGATACAGGCGATGGCGCCGGAATCTTAATTCGAATTCCCGATGAGTTCTTCCAAGCAGTTGTTGATTTCAAACTTCCTGAGTTTGGTAGTTACGCTGCCGGAATTGCATTTATCGAACAAGGTGCAAATGTCCGCGCGGAGATTGAGAAGATCGCTACCGAAGAGAATTTAGTGATCTTGGGTTGGCGCAAAGTTCCAATCAATCCTGCGCCACTTGGAAAGACAGCAGTTGCGGTCATGCCAAATTTCGAAACTTTATTTATTGCAGGCAAGAATCAAGAGTCAGGAATTGAACTTGATCGAATGGCATTCTGTTTCCGCAAGCGAGTAGAACACTCACTGCCAGTCTATTTTCCTTCACTATCAACTGCCACCATTGTCTACAAAGGAATGTTGACTACTGGACAACTAAGTAAGTTCTATCCTGATTTAAGCGATGAAAGAGTCAAATCGCCTTTGGCCATTGTGCACTCTAGATTCTCAACTAATACCTTTCCTTCTTGGCAACTTTCACATCCATATCGCTACATCGCGCATAACGGTGAGATCAATACCGTAAAAGGAAATCGAAATTGGATGCGGGCTCGCGAAGAGTTACTGAAATCAGAGTTGATCCCAGGAGATCTGGAACGTATTTTCCCAATCGTAGATATGGCGGGCTCTGATTCCGCTTCATTTGATGAAGTGCTAGAGCTGCTCTACTTAGGTGGCCGCACCTTGCCACATGCAGTTTTGATGATGATCCCTGAAGCTTGGGAGAATCACAGTTCGATGCCGAAGAATCGCAGGGATTTCTATGCATTCCATGCTGCACTTATGGAAGCTTGGGATGGTCCAGCATGCGTAACTTTCACAGATGGAAAACAAGTCGGTGCAGTTCTAGATCGAAATGGTTTACGCCCATCTAGATTCTGGGTAACCGAAGATGGTTACGTGGTTTTAGCATCTGAAGTTGGAGTTCTAGATATTCCACAAGAGAAAGTAATTCGTAAAGGACGCCTACAACCGGGCAAGATGTTCTTGGTTGATATCGAAGCTGGTCGCATTATTGAAGATGATGAGATCAAAGATAATCTGGCTAACGAAAAACCATACGGGCAGTGGCTGGAAGAGGGGATGATTCGCCTCAAAGATCTCCCAGAGCGCGAACATATTATTTATCCGCATGCATCAGTTATTCGCAGACAGAAAGCTTTTGGTTATACAGAAGAAGAGATTCGTTTAATCATCACTCCAATGGCGAAAGGTGGCGCGGAGCCACTTGGCTCGATGGGTACCGATACGCCAATCGCAGCGCTATCTGAGAAACCGAGATTGATGTTTGATTATTTCTCACAGTTATTTGCGCAAGTTACCAATCCGCCTTTAGATGCAATTCGCGAAGAGTTGGTTACATCACTTGGTTCGGCGGTTGGCCCAGAATGGAATCTCTTGGATCCAGGGCCAAACTCATGTCGCCAAGTAGGCATCGCATTTCCAGTGATTGATAATGATGAACTTGCAAAATTAATTCATGCCAACGTGGATGGTGATTATCCAGGCTTAGAGTCATATGTTGTGAAGGGACTTTTCCCGGTTGAAGCGGATGGCTCTGGACTTCGTAAGCGAATCGAAGAGATAAAGGCAGAAGTTTCCAAAGCAATTGCAGAAGGTGCACGCATCATTGTGCTTTCAGATCGTGATGGAGATGCAGATAACGCTCCGATTCCATCCCTTCTTTTAACTGCAGCTATTCATCATCATTTGATTCGCGAGAAGACTCGCACCAAAGTAGGTTTGATTGTTGAAGCAGGTGATGTCCGCGAAGTTCATCACGTTGCATTATTGATTGGATATGGTGCAGGCGCTGTTAATCCATATCTAGCCATGGAATCTGCGGAAGATTTGGTAAATCAAGGTGTAATCACCGATATCACTGCTGAGAAGGCAGTTAAGAATCTAATTAAAGCTCTTGGCAAGGGTGTCCTTAAAGTAATGTCGAAGATGGGTATTTCGACCATCGCCTCTTACACCGGAGCCCAAGTTTTCGAAGCAATCGGTTTATCTCAAGAAGTCGTTGACGAATTCTTTACCGGAACTACATCAAGGTTAGGTGGAATTACTTTAGATACGTTGGCAAAAGAGGTTGCTAAACGACATCACGTTGCCTACCCACCAGGTGGAGAGATTCCTGGTGCGAAACGTCTACCAATCGGCGGCGAATATCAATGGCGTCGTGAAGGCGAACCACACTTATTCGATCCAGAGACTGTATTTACATTGCAGCACTCAACACGCAACAAGAGATTCGATGTCTTTAAGCGCTACACCTCGAGAGTTGACGAACAGAGCAGACGATTGATGACCTTGCGTGGTCTATTCAAATTTAAAGATGGTTTACGTCAACCAATTTCTATCGATGAAGTCGAGCCGGTAAGTGAGATCGTCAAACGCTTCTCAACTGGCGCGATGAGTTTTGGTTCAATCTCCCAAGAGGCGCATGAAACTCTAGCTATCGCAATGAACCGTTTAGGTGGTAAATCAAATACCGGTGAAGGCGGAGAAGACCCAGCGCGATTTACACCGCTGCCAAATGGTGATTCCAAACGCTCTGCAATCAAACAAGTTGCCTCTGGTCGCTTCGGAGTTACCAGTGAATACCTGGTTAATTCGGATGATATTCAAATCAAGATCGCACAAGGTGCAAAACCTGGCGAAGGTGGACAGTTGCCAGGAAACAAGGTTTATCCGTGGGTAGCAAAGGTGCGCCATTCGACTACGGGTGTTGGATTGATCTCACCACCGCCACATCACGATATCTATTCAATTGAAGATTTAGCACAGCTAATTCATGATCTTAAGAATTCAAATAAAGATGCTCGCATCCATGTGAAGTTGGTAGCTGAAGTTGGCGTGGGAACTGTTGCTGCAGGAGTATCTAAAGCGCATGCAGATGTGGTTTTGATCTCTGGTCATGATGGCGGAACTGGCGCATCACCACTTACTTCGCTAAAGCATGCCGGTGCACCGTGGGAACTAGGCCTTGCCGAGACGCAACAGACTTTATTGTTGAATAAATTACGCGATCGAATCGTCGTTCAAACTGATGGTCAATTAAAAACTGGACGCGATGTAATCATTGCAGCGCTACTTGGGGCCGAGGAATTTGGTTTCGCAACTGCACCGCTAGTTGTATCCGGCTGCATCATGATGCGCGTTTGCCATTTAGATACCTGCCCAGTTGGAGTAGCTACACAGAACCCAGAGCTACGAGCAAGATTCTCTGGCAAGCCAGAGTTCGTTGAGACTTTCTTTGAGTACATAGCTGAAGAGGTCCGCGAACTTCTAGCGAAACTTGGTTTCCGCAGTATCAAAGAAGCAGTCGGACATGTCGAATATTTGGATACCAAAGATGCAATTGACCACTGGAAGGCAAGTGGCTTAGACCTTTCACCTCTTCTAGTTAGACCAGATGTAGATTCACCACTTCATAACACCAGCTCCCAGGATCATGGTTTAGCAGCGGCGCTTGATAATAAATTGATTGAATTGGCCAAGTCCGCACTTGAAACGGGTGAACAGACAAACATCGATCTACCAGTTAGAAATGTGAATCGAACTGTCGGAACCATGCTTGGTGCGGAGATCACCCGCAGATATAAAGGCGCAGGACTTCCTGACGACTCTATCAATGTGACGCTACATGGATCTGCAGGGCAATCACTTGGAGCATTTATCCCGCGCGGTTTAACAATCCGTTTATATGGCGATAGCAATGATTACGTCGGTAAAGGAATCTCAGGCGGTCGAATAATCCTTCGACCTGATGAGCGCGCGATATTTAAATCTGAAGAGAATGTAATTGCCGGAAATGTAATCGGATATGGCGCAACTAGCGGTGAAATCTTTGTTCGTGGATTGGTCGGAGAGCGATTCTGTGTTCGAAACTCAGGGGCAACTGCAGTTGTCGAAGGAGTCGGTGATCACGCGCTTGAATACATGACTGGGGGCAAAGTTGTAATCCTTGGCCAAACTGGGCGAAATCTTGCAGCGGGTATGTCAGGTGGCGTTGCATATGTATTGGATCTAAAACCAGAGTTAGTAAATACCGAATTAGTTGATTTACTTCCTGTTAATGGCGAACGTGAAGTTGAATTGAAGTCATTAGTGTCAAAGTTTGCTGCTGAGACTGGATCAAAGATTGCCGAAGGCTTAATCAAGAATTGGGATGTAAAGCGATTTACTTTGATACTTCCACGAGATTATGCAAAAGTCCTAGAGGCGATAAAGGTCGCTACCGAAAAGGGCTTAGATGTAGATAAGTATGTAATGGAGGCGATCGCAAATGGGTAACCCGAGAGGCTTCCTAAATGTTCCGCGTGAGACTCCCAAGCGTCGACCAGTGGATGTTCGAATTCTCGATTGGAAAGAGGTTTACGAACCACAATCAATTGATCATTTACGTGGACAAGCATCTAGATGTATGGATTGTGGCATTCCTTTCTGTCATCAAGGATGTCCACTTGGCAATTTAATTCCAGAGTGGAATGACCTGATGTATCGCGGGGATTACGACTCGGCAATTGATCGATTACATGCGACCAATAATTTTCCAGAATTCACCGGTCGTTTATGTCCTGCACCTTGCGAAACTGCTTGTGTAGTTGCGATCAACCAAGATGCAGTTACCATCAAACAAATCGAACTTCGCACAGTAGAAGAGGCATTTGGCAACGATTCAATCAAACCGCTAATTCCTTCACGTTTAAGTGGAAAGACAGTTGCGGTGATTGGTTCTGGGCCAGCAGGTTTGGCAGCTGCGCAACAATTAACGAGAGCTGGGCATACCGTGGCAGTTTTCGAACGTGCAGAGAAGATAGGTGGATTGCTCCGTTACGGAATTCCAGAATTCAAAATGGAGAAGTGGGTGGTAGATCGTCGTTTACGCCAGATGGAGAAGGAGGGAACTCGCTTCCGTCCAAATGTAAATGTAGGTGTAGATATCACCGGCGAGGATCTTCGTAAGCGGTATGACGCGATTGTATTAGCGGTTGGTGCGACCAAGTGGCGAGATTTAAATATTCCTGGTCGCGAACTAAAAGGTGTTTATCAAGCGATGGAATATCTTCCTTGGGGCAATAAGCAAAGTTTGGGTGAAGTTTCAGAGCCGCCAATTAATGTCAAAGGTAAAAATGTCGTAGTAATTGGCGGGGGAGATACTGGCGCGGATTGTCTTGGAACTGCAATTAGACAAGGTGCAACATCTGTTACCCAACTTGAAATTATGCCAAGACCTTCAGATGAAAGACCTTCAACACAACCTTGGCCGACCTACCCGATGATCTATCGAGTATCCAGTGCGCATGAAGAACTTGATAATCGCGTGTTCAGCGTAAACACCCAAGAATTTATCGGTGATGGCGAAGGCAATTTAAAGGCCCTTCGAATTGCAGAAGTTAAATTCGAAAATGGTAAATTCGAACCCGTTCCTGGTACCGAACAAGATCTTCCAGCTGATTTTGTATTTATGGCTATGGGTTTTACTGGTCCAGAACAGAACGAATTGATTAAACAACTAGAAGTACAAATTGATGAACGTGGAAATATAAAACGCGACGAGAATTTTCAAAGCTCCGAAGAAGGCATCTTCGTGGCAGGCGATGCTGGTCGCGGACAGTCTCTGATCGTTTGGGCAATCGCGGAAGGTAGAAGCGCTGCAAGTGCCGTGGATCGGTATTTAACTGGTGGTACTCAATTGCCAGCTCCTATTGAACCAACCTCAAGGCCACTAACCGTTTAACCGTGTAACTTTTGCAATTGAGAATATAGAAGAGAGTAGAGAATAGAAGATGCGCCGCGCGAAGATCGTATGCACTATGGGCCCAGCTGTTGAAGCGCCGGAACGGGTCAAGTTATTGATCGAAGCGGGGATGAATATGGCTCGCTTAAATCTTTCTCACGGAAGTTATGAAGAGCACCAAAATCGATTGGATCGGGTGCGAAGCGCTGCAAAGGAAGCAAATCGTCCAGTTGCAATCCTTGTGGATTTGCAGGGCCCGAAAATTCGATTAGGTAAATTCGCAGATGGTCCTCATGAATTATCGCGCGGTGATATTTTCACAATTACCACTGAAGAAATTGCCGGAACCAAAGAGCGAGTAAGTACAACTTTTAAAGGTCTTCCAGGTGATTGCAAACCGGGAGATCGGCTATTAATTGATGATGGCAAAGTCACTGTCGAAGTAGTTGAAGTAAAAGGTAACGACGTCGTAACTAAGTGCATCGAACCAGGAATGGTTTCTAACAATAAAGGTATTAATCTTCCAGGTGTAGCAGTTTCAGTGCCAGCGCTCTCAGAAAAAGACATGGAGGATTTGCGCTGGGGATTACGTGCAGGTGTCGACTTTATTGCGCTCTCTTTTGTTAGAGATGCTAAAGACATTAACGATGTACATAAAATTATGGATGAAGTTGGCGTTCGTCTTCCAGTTATTGCAAAAATTGAGAAGCCACAAGCGGTCGAAAAACTAGAAGAGATTGTGGCTGCATTCGATGGGATCATGGTGGCTCGAGGCGACCTTGGAGTCGAACTTCCAATTGAAGAGGTGCCATTGGTTCAGAAGCGCTGCGTAGCTTTGGCGCGTGCTGCTGCAAAGCCTGTAATTGTGGCGACCCAGATGCTTGATTCGATGATTACAAACAGCACACCAACTCGTGCCGAAGCAACAGATTGTGCAAATGCGGTTTTAGATGGTGCAGATGCCTTGATGTTATCCGGTGAGACATCAGTCGGTGATTTTGCAATTGAATCTGTCAAAACAATGGCTCGAATCATCGAACACACTGAATCAAAAGCTTTAGATCGGATCACTGCGTTAGATGCCAAGCCAACTACCAAAGGTGGAGCAATCACTAAGGCGGCAACTGAGATCGGAGATACTTTAAATGCCAAATATTTAGTGGCCTTCACTGAGAGTGGAGAATCCGCGAGGCGTATGGCGATGTTCAGAAATGCGATCCCAATCTTGGCACTTACTCCTGTAGAAGGTACTTACAATCGACTCGCGCTCTCTTGGGGAGTTGAACCCGGAATTGTTCCAACTGTTGCTCACACCGATGACATGGTTAAGCAAGTTGATCAATGGTTGATTGAACATGGTGAAGCGCAGATTGGCGATACCGTGGTCATCGTTGCGGGCGCGCCCCCCGGAATCCCAGGTTCCACCAATGCGGTGCGAGTGCATGTAATTGGCGATGCCATCGGTGGTCGCGCTGCTGCATATCGCAATTAGATTTCTGCTGCATTCATCGCATAAACTTCGTTAAATAAGTTGCGCCTCGGTACTCCAACGGTAGAGAGGGCAGTCTCAAACACTGCATAGTGTCGGTTCGAATCCGACTCGGGGCACATGAAGATTCTCGTCGCCGAAGACGAGGCGTTAATTCGCCTAGATCTCGTTGAGATGTTGCGCGAGGCAGGCTATGAAGTTGTAGCAGAAGCTAGCAATGGCCAAGAGGCGATTAATCTAAATCAAAAACATAATCCCGATTTAGCGATCTTAGATATAAATATGCCGATCATGGATGGGCTAGCTGCGGCAGAGACGATCGTTAAATCAACTCCAGTGCTGATGTTGACTGCCTTTAGCCAACGTGAATTAGTCGAGCGCGCTAATGCTGCAGGAGTGATGGCATATATATTGAAGCCTTTTACAATCAATGATTTGATTCCAGCGATTGAGATTGCAGCTAGTCGGTATCTGCAGATGAATGCGTTAGCTGCCGAAGTTTCAAATTTAAACGAACG
>JACCDM010612924.1_pt1 | contig 10177 bp, 9 predicted proteins | sample 7445851 | NCBI WGS metagenome assembly JACCDM01 (sample SAMN15323438, study PRJNA562643) | freshwater metagenome | isolation source: river surface water | place: USA:Blue River Watershed | collected 2017-08-16
CACCAATTTGGGTATCCATCGCGGTGGTTCCTCGCACGAGCACTCCCACGTTTTGCAGCACGCTTTCAGGAGTTCGCCTGTCTCAGGGGAAAGGCGGCACAGACTTTGAGTGCTCTTGGGGAGCAGTACCATCTTACCGTCTATGTAAACGACGATGTGTATGAGGATTTTAAGACACAAGTGGAGAAGTTGCGTGCTGCTAGCATTGCTGTCCATGTGAGCGAAGATGCACTTAGTGTCTCTAAAGACACCCGTACCGGGGAAGGGCGGCTCTACAGCGTCTTTACACCATTTAAGAAATCAGTTTGGAATACATTCGTCTCAAAGAAGCCGCTCCCAGGGATTAATCCGGGAGACATCATGTATCCTGAGAGAGCAGTACTTCAGAATCTCCCTGGACGTATGGAATGTACTGAGTCTCCACTTTCTGAGACGTTCTCCAAAAGCAGAATAGTTCGTGTTGGGACACACGACATTGATCTTGATCTGTATCACCCACTTCCAGCGCTCGATGCCTGGTATGTAGACGAGGAGTCTGCAACCCTCCGATTCCGGGCCTATCTTGAAGACGGATCTCTCGATGCCTATAAAGAAAAAAGAGATTCCCTTGAGGGAGATGTTACCCTGCATGGAGGAGTACGGGGGGAGGGACACACTTCGCGTATGAGCCTCGCGCTTGCGTGGGGGCTTGTATCACCGCGGACTCTCGTTGCACTCATACAGGAACACATGGGGGAGGAGTTTGATAATCCATTTTCAGATAGGGTGAGCCAGGGAGCCCTCACGTATATCTCTGAACTCATTTGGAGGGAATTCTACCGCTATCTACTCTTCCATATGCCACACCTCATGCATACAGAGTTCCAGGAACGGTTCAGAGGTTCGATAGAGTGGGTCGAGGATTCAATTGCACGTGAGCGTTTTCTTGCATGGGTGAAAGGGGAGACCGGGTATCCTATTGTCGATGCTGCAATGAAACAAATTGCTACAACGGGATGGATGCATAATCGAGCACGTATGATCGTGGCGAGTGTGCTTACTAAAAATCTCGGTGTCGACTGGCGATGGGGTCAGGAATACTTCCGCGCAGCACTCATTGATCTCGATGAGGCATCAAATAATGGTGGATGGCAGTGGGGGGCGTCCGTCGGAGCTGATCCCAAGCCGATCCGTATCTTTAACCCAGAGCTTCAAGCGGAATCTCATGATCCCTCGCATGCATACCGTGAGAAATGGTTGCGTCGGGATGGAGGGGTATTGCAGCAGGAGATTGTGCCCATAGTCGACCATCGGGTTGCTCGCGAAGATGCACTCCGCCGGTATGGCCTCACGAAGGTGGCTCCCCGGGATTACTAGTTCGTCCAGAATGCCTCGTCGGCTTGCCGCGGGGATGAATGGACATAAACACAGTAACGACGGAGCTGTTTCATCTGCTAGCAAAAACACCTTGATTCCGCCCGCGTAATGCCCCGTCGGCTTGCCGCGGAGATACGAGGCGGATGTTTTTACTAGCGAGGCTTTGCTTCTTCCTAAAATCATGTATAATCTCGATCGTACTCTTAAAACCGCTGTGTAAGAGTGCATACTCCAAATAACTGCGGTGGTAGCTCAACTGGTTAGAGCACCCGCCTGTCACGCGGGAGGTTGCGGGTTCGAGTCCCGTCCGCCGCGCAGTTTAGGAAAAGCCCGACCTTGTGTCGGGTTTTTTCTATACTCGCGTCAGGGACTCGAAGAGGTCGTCGAGAATTTCGACTAACGGGAGAAATTATCATACGACCTGAACGGAATCTGTAAGATTCGAGTCCCGTCCGCCGCACAATTTGACTTTCAATGAAATAAATGCATAATCAAACCCTACTCGACACAGAGGGTGTTTGAGGGTCCTTGAAGGAAGATCATGGCAAACCAACTTTCCGACAAGCGCCGACAAGCGCTTCTCGAACTGATTCCCGAGGAGCAGGTATGGGGATCGCTTGTCCGTTTCTTGGACAGCGTGGACTCCCTGGAGGAACTCCAGGCACTTTCCCAGCTCTTCCGCAAGCGTGCGAAGGCTGAGGATCTCTGGTTGCTTAGCTACTACGAGCAGAACCTGGTCAGGTGGCCAAAGCCAGAACTGGGAGAGGCGTTCATGAGTCAGTTCCCTTTGGTGTCGGAGCGACTCAACTCGACAACGAAGATTCGCATTTTCCTGCGAGCTGTGGAAGCTCGGAGGATCCCCGGTGATGTGATGGCCAAGATGTTTGAGGAACTCCTCGAGCTCCATGAGATCAGGGGTGAGCTGTTCATTCACTACCCCTCGTTCCGAGGGAATGACTTCTACACGGCCTTGCGCATCCTCTACCACACTCAACTCCAGTACTGGACGGTGTGTGAACTCATTCTCGGGGGAAGTCCGAGGCCGTGGTGTTGTCGCGTAACGTACTGCAGTGGACCCGAAGCCGGACTCCACGTCGTCTGGGACAGGGCGGCATGGGAAGCAAAGTTCGGCAACTGGTAAAGGTCACAGCTGAATGATCTGGAGGCGCAGGGAGTTTCTGCGCCCTTTTTTTGTTTAAGAAGCAAACTGCTTTGCTTCCGTGTCTAACTGCGAGCCGGAGTCGTGTTTCGGCTTCTCTTGTGCCGAAACATACGAGGTGAGAAATGCTGGGAGCATTTCGCAAGACCTTGAGCACCACAGTGCGAAAGGTGTACAGCTCCTGTAAGGAGGTGAGTGCTTATGAGCAAAGCGAATTAGCAAAGTGTGACCAGTTGGAGGTGGTATATTCGAGTCCCGTCAGCCCCCATCTCGGGTTATCTTGTCCGTCTGGGCTAAAGGAGAAAGTGTTGTACTATACAAACTATTACGCATAACAATACATACTATGCTCGCACATATAGGCTTCACGGTTTCAGATATTGAACGAACAAAAGAGATGTATACAAAGGCCCTCGCACCACTTGATATACGTCCCGAGATGGTTGGGGAGGGATATGTGGGATTTGGTCGCGATGGAGATCTTTGCCTTTGGCTTGGAGCTCCGAGCGAGAAGCATACGACTGTTGCGAGTGATGTGCATGTCTGTTTCCTTGCTCCAAGTCGCTCCGCTGTGGAGAAATTTCATACCGCAGGACTTGCAGCAGGATTCCGGGATAACGGAGCTCCAGGAGTTCGTGAGCACTACAGTCCGCTCTACTACGCAGCTTTTCTCTTAGATGCAGACGGCAATAACATAGAAGCAGTTTGCTTTGCTGAGTGAGCATATGTCGGATGAGGCATTTATGAGGCTTGTTGAGGAAGGTGTGGCTTCACTTCGGCCCGATATACAAATGAAGATGAAGAATGTCGCTATTGTGGTAAGAGATAGTCCTTCAAAGCGACAACGAACCGAGAACAATCTTGGCACTGATGATGTACTCTTTGGACTCTACGAAGGGGTGCCGCTCACTGAACGTGGAGTGAGTGACGACATACTCATGCCTGATCGGATCACGATCTTTAAAAAATCGATCTTGGCGGCCTACAGCGACCCGGGGGATATAGCGACGTGTGTAAAAAACACTCTCTGGCATGAGGTGGCGCATCACTTTGGTATGAGTGAGGAGGAGGTGAGTAGAAAGGAGATTCTGAGAGGGAAGACTATCTAGTGTGTCTCTAGTGGCTCCAGAAAGAAAACCCCTTGGCGGGGTTTTCTTTCTGGAGCCATCTCCCGGGATTGGCATCCAAATCTAAGTCATTACATTCTTAAGATTTACCTGCCCGCGGTTTTTTGGTTCAAGACATTATGAATAGTCTTTCACATCAAAAACCGTTCAATCCCGAGAGATGTCTCCCTCGTTACTCTAGTACCTCGTGAGCCATCTCCCGGGATTGAACCGGGGACCTCATCCTTACCATGGATGCGCTCTACCGACTGAGCTAAGATGGCGTATGCACAATGTGATGATTGCGTCCACCAGGATAGCAGATATTTGTTTGAAAACAAACTCTGTATGTACTAGGATATGGGATACCAAATTTCGCCGTCTTAGCTCAGTTGGTAGAGCATTGCATTCGTAACGCAAAGGTCCGGAGTTCGATCCTCCGAGACGGCTCTGAGAAAGGTCCCTGGAATTTTGCTCTTTGTGTTTTATACTGTGAGAGCCATGTGGCCTTGCTGCGTGGTGGTTGTAACGCTCTCTAACAACTCGCTATAGTACGCGAAGTACGAGCTATCGTGGTGGTGTCGTGGTGTCGACTCCATTGCCAATGTAGGTTGTACGATTCTACCGACGATGCGTCGCATCCAGGGGTAGAGTTAGCTGGTCAAATCCCTTTTCACAGCACACACCTTTTGATGCTGTGAGGACGGTCTGTGCTGCAGAACTACGGCAATGTGGCATGGTGGCGGTGGAGTCGGCAAGAATCCCGGCTCCAGTGCGTGCGGCAAATCCCCTACGGGGACACTGCCGCGTGGGACCCTCTCGGGTCCCTAGACGCCCGGGCGAACCCCGGGCGTTTTCTTTGCTTTTCACTAGGTGGGGAGAAAAGGAAGACGGCGCCCCATGTGTGGGGCGCCGACGTGTCCTACTCTTCACGATCCACACTTCATGTGGCTGCTCGAATGAAGACGGTGTCGCCTTTTCGTGAAGTGATGCCGAAGCATTGGAATCCGCTCACCGTGCGCCCGTCTCCTAGTCGTTCGTCCACCGTGACAATAATGAGCGCCTCAATCTTCATATGCCTTGCATATATCGTTTGGGGGTGGCTACCGGCTCCAACACGAATGCAGTAGTGTTGTTCTTCTGGTGCTGCAGTATCGGGATTTGCATAGTAGACAATGAGGGTCGGCGAACCTTGGGTGCGTGCCTCAGACATGTTGGCTCCTCGTTGGAACAGGTTTTGGGTCCGATTTATGAAACTATCATTTTTCCTCCATGGTTTCAAAAGGTTTCAAAATGGTTTTCTTTCTGACGCAGAGTTTAGTACTTTTTGCTATACTCATGGAGTTATGGATGCATCCACGAATGTACGAATACAGGAAATAGAAGACGCAATGCTGCGTCCTGATTTTTGGAGTGATTCACAGAAAGCGCAGGCAATGATCAAGGAGCTCCAGGAGCTTAAGGATGCAGCCTCAGGAAAAGGAAAGTACGATGGAAAGAATGCAGTCGTCACCATTGTAGCTGGTGCAGGAGGAGATGATGCGGAAGATTTTGCACGTATGCTCGTCCTCATGTATCAGCGGTACGCAGAGGGAAGAGGGTGGTCCGCTATTGTACTCGACTCAAATCCAAACGACCATAATGGGTACCGGAATATAGCCTTTGAGATCAGTGGTAAAGGTGCGTATGGGACGCTTCGTGTAGAGTCTGGGGTGCATCGTCTTGTGCGCATCTCCCCCTTCAACGCGAACGACAAGCGTCAGACGTCGTTTGCGCTCGTTGAGGTCTCTCCTCGGGTGGAGAGTCTTGATGAGGTTGACCTCAATGAGGAGGAGGTTGAGGTGACTTATGCAAAGTCAGGAGGTGCAGGAGGACAAAACGTGAATAAGCGAGAAACCGCGGTCCGCGCGACCCACCTTGAGACAAAGATTTCAGTCCACGTGTCTTCAGAGCGAAGTCAGCAACAGAACAAGGAGAAAGCACTCGCGCTCCTTGCGGGAAAAGTATTCGCCTTCCGTGAGGAGCAGCACGCCCGGGAACTCAAAGGCCTTGCGGTAGAGAAGACGGTGAAGATTGAGTGGGGAAGCCAGATTCGCTCATATGTACTTCATCCATACCAGCTCGTCAAAGATCATCGCACGAACATTGAGGTACGAAACGCTGAGCGCGTACTTGAGGGCGATATTCAGGAATTTCTCGACGGAGCAGCTGAGTTGGGATACAATAGCTAGGTTCGAAATCTTCTATGATCTACTTTGATAATGTCTCGAAGATATACAATAGCGGCAATTCAGTCGCACTCCGAGATATCACCTTCCAAGTAGCTCCCGGCGAGTTCCTCTCAGTGGTGGGACACTCGGGTGCAGGGAAGACCACACTCCTTAAGATGATTATTGCAGAAGACCGACCCACGCATGGGAGCGTCTTCTTTCAGTCACTCAATATTCATGCGATTCCTCGCGACTCGCTCCCTCGCTACCGAAGAAAGATAGGGACTGTCTTCCAGGATTTCAAATTGCTCACCAATAAGACCGCTTTTGAGAATATCGCCTTCGCGATGGAGGCAAACGGACGGTCAGATGAGGAGATTGCGGAGAACGTCCCTCAGGCGCTCGCACTCGTCGATCTCGGTGATAAGTCGTGGCATTTCCCGCATGAGCTCTCTGGTGGTGAAAAGCAGCGTGTTGCTATTGCGCGAGCGATCGTGAATCAGCCCGACATCATTATTGCGGACGAGCCAACGGGGAACCTCGATCCCATTGCGACCTACGAGGTGGTCCAGATCCTTAAGAAGATTAACGATCTTGGCACAACCGTTATCATGACGACCCACAACAAAGGTGTCATTGATGCGCTCGGCCGACGTGTTATCACTATGGATGAGGGGCGCATTGTGCGAGACGACCCTGAGGGTCGCTACGTACTGTAATATTAGGATATGATCACGAGCATTAAACGAATCATTCGTTCAGGGTTTGTAGGGTTCTGGCGAAACGCATATGTGTCGCTTGCGGCAATTTTTGTGATGATTATTACCCTCACCGTAGTGGGTGGTCTTATGCTCACAACACAGCTTCTCAGCATATCTCTTGAGCAGATCAAAGAAAAAGTCGACATCAATGTGTACATGGTGACGACTGCGAGCGAAGAGGCGATCTCTGCACTCAAAAATTCACTCGAGGCACTTCCGGACGTCGCCGAGGTGCGCTACACCTCTCGTGAGGAAGCTCTCGAGACCTTCCGCAATCGTCACCAGAGTGATGAACTCACGATTCAGGCACTTGATGAGCTCGGTGACAACCCTCTCGGAGCATCGCTCTCTATTCTTGCCCGTGAGACATCACAGTATGAGAGCATTGCCGGCTTCCTCGAAGAGCAACGCGCGCTCGAAAATCCTGAAGCACCCCTCATTGATCGTATTAACTTCAATCAAAACAAAGTCGCAATCGACAAGCTCACTGGAATCATTGATGCGATTGAGCGTTCGAGTTTCATTGCAATGATTATCCTCATTGCGTCGTCGGTACTCATTGCCTTCAATACTATTCGTCTCGCTATCTATACGACCCGTGAGGAGATTGCCATCATGCGGCTTGTTGGTGCCTCAAATATGTTTATCCGAGGGCCGTTCATCCTCCAGGGCATCATGTACGGGCTTGTTGCCGGTGTCTTTGCGCTCCTCATACTCTATCCGTCATCCCTCTACCTTGGGCCAGCAACTGAGTCATTTTTTGGGCTCAATATCTTCCACTATTACGTTTCGAATTTTCCACATTTCTTCCTCGTACTCGTCGGTTCTGGGGTAGTACTCGGCATGGTCTCGAGCGCACTCGCGATCGCCCGGTACTTGCGAGTTTAAACAACGATTCATACGATTCACACCATGGCCACACAACCGTCCCCGAGAAAGAAAGGAAGTCCGAAGAAGAAGGAATCAAGATACATCTTTGTCGTCGGCGGGGTCATGAGTGGGGTCGGGAAGGGTGTCGCTGCGTCCTCAATAGCGCTCCTCCTCCAGTCACGTGGATTCTCTGTGACAGCACTCAAGATTGATCCATACATCAATGTGGATGCGGGTACAATGAATCCGACCGAGCACGGTGAAGTCTTCGTGCTTGAAAATGGACTTGAGACCGACCAAGACATGGGGAACTATGAACGTTTCCTCAATAAAAATATCCCAGGGATCAACTACATGACGACAGGGAGTGTGTACCAGGACGTGATCCGAAAGGAGCGCAACCTCGAGTACAAGGGGAAGAATGTTGAGGTGGTCCCACACATACCCGAAGAGGTGATTCGACGAATCAAAGTTGCTGCGGAAAAGTCTGAGGCCGATATTGTGATCACGGAGATCGGAGGCACTGTCGGAGAGTACCAAAACGTGCTCTTCCTCGAGGCTGTTCGCATGATGAAGAGTGAGATGCCCGACCGCGTTGCGGTCGTCATGGTGAGTTATCTCCCAGTTCCTGGATCAATAGGGGAGATGAAAACGAAGCCAACGCAGACGGCAGCACGTATCCTCAATAGCACAGGAGTTTTTGCTGATTTTATTCTCGCACGTGGCCCTGTCCCCCTTGATCAGAAGCGAAAGGAGAAGATTGCGCAGTTCTGTAATGTGCGGGCAGAGCACGTTATCTCTGCACCGGATGTGGCAAGTGTGTATGATGTGCCGGTTAATTTTGAACAAGACGATCTCTCGAAGCGTATCTGCACCGTGCTTGGACTGAAGGTAAAGGGAGCTCAGAATCTCACCGCATGGAAGAATTTTGTCGCTCGATCAAAGAATGGAAAAGATACCGTGCGTATTGCCGTGGTGGGGAAGTATTTCAATTCAGGTGACTTCATCCTCTCCGATGTGTACCTCTCAGTCCTTGAGGCAATCAAGTACTCAGCGTACGCCCTTAACTTGAAGCCAAAAATCGAATACCTTTCTTCACATGATTTTAGTGATCCAAAGAAGTTAAAGAAGTTGAATGAATATGATGGCGTGCTGATTCCTGGAGGCTTTGGGTCAACGGGAATCGAAGGGAAACTCAATGTGATCGGCTATGTGCGGAAGCATAAGATTCCCTATTTTGGTATTTGCTACGGGATGCAGCTCGCGGTCCTTGAATACGCGCAGAGCGTCCTTCGTCTGAAGCGAGCGAGTACGGAGGAGATAGATCCGACTGCAGATCACTTGGTAATTGGTGTGATGCCTGATCAGAAGGAGAAGATCGCGCGTGGTGAGATGGGTGGAACGATGCGTCTCGGAGAGTACCCTGCGGCACTCAAGAAGGGAAGTATTGCTGCGAAAGCGTACGGAAAGGAGACTGTTACCGAACGACACCGACATCGCTACGAGGTGAATCCTGAGTACGTCGCTCGACTCGAGGAAAAGGGAATCGTCTTCTCAGGCACGTCTCCCGATAGATCGCTCATGGAGATCATGGAGCTTCCAACCACCGATCACCCATTTTTTGTTGGGGTCCAGTTCCATCCAGAGTTTCATGCAAGACCGCTTTCGCCGCATCCTCTCTTCACGGCGTTTGTGAAGGCCTCCTACGAAAATAAGGGGTGAAATTACTTCATCTACGTCGTTGTCTTCGTCGCGACGGCAGTCACCATATACTAAATATGTCTCCGCCGTCGCTTCTCGACGCCTCGTATCTGAGGCAATTTCACTCCTTATACAACGGGTAGATATTTGTTAGATTCTTGAAGATGAAGACACAGACATACAAAGTAAGTGGCAAGGTGTGGCTCTATCCAGGTGAGTCGGCAAGTTGGCATTTTTTCACTATTCCAAAGAAGGAGTCGAGCGAATTGAAGGAGACGTACAAAGGGCTCAGGAAGGGGTGGGGTTCGCTCCCGGTAGAGGTCGCGATTGGCAAAGTAACCTGGCAGACCTCCATTTTCCCCGATAGCAAGTCGGGGACCTACATACTCCCGCTCAAAGCGAAAGTCCGTAAGGAGGCGGGTATCTATGAAGGGGACACCTGTACGGTCATGTTGCGTGTTGTTGCGTAGGAACCAAACCAAAAACCCCGAGGCTTCGCCTCGGGGTTTTTGACTATGAAGGGTAGGTATCCCTACACCTTGCTCTGCCAGTAGTGAAGTTCTGCAAGCATACCTGTGAGCGCCTTGAGGAGATCCATAATCATCTGACGGATCTCAGAGGCATGGTCAGCAGGTGTCACTTCGGTGATGCCACCATCAATGCCTTCCGTATTTCTGAGATCCTTAACGAAGTCCTTTCCCATCTCAGAATTGGCATCGAGTGTCTGTGAGACGTTGAATCGACCGTACTGATCAAGATTCACGAGGAATATTGTAGATTTTCCTGCCTTCGCTGGTCCATTGCTACAGAAGTAGTTCCAATCCGTGCTGTACGGATGTGTCACCCATATCTCTGGCGCAACCCATCCCTTGAGGCTTTCACTCACCGTCACTACCTGGGTGTGATTCTTTACCTCAGTTGCGGTACCGATGAATACAAACGTGTTCTCGTCTGTGGGGACAGTATCAAGGTACATGTCGATAGGGAGACAGCTAAGCGCTGAGGCTGAAGGCA
>JACCDM011833847.1_pt1 | contig 10176 bp, 11 predicted proteins | sample 7445851 | NCBI WGS metagenome assembly JACCDM01 (sample SAMN15323438, study PRJNA562643) | freshwater metagenome | isolation source: river surface water | place: USA:Blue River Watershed | collected 2017-08-16
CGCTAGTTAATTAACCCTTAAATAGACCGTGCTGCCGATACACTGGTAGCACGGTCTATTTGTTTTTAGGAGAGTCATGGCGAATGAAGGTGTGCCTAGAGGCGCAAAATACCCTTCTCGTGGTGAAACTGCCGCACTCATGAAATACTTCACGGGTGACCCTGCCCAGTTGTTTATAGACCGTAGAACTACTCCTGGCCGTTTGGCTGGTCGAGTGTACAGTGACCAGACCACTGCTGCTGACCAGGAACAAGGGTTCCAAGATTCAGGACAGTTTTACAACCCTAGGTCGTATGACCGTAGCCAAGACTACACACAGGCGCAGGCTGACGAGTACGGCACAGAGTCCGCTTTTACTCGCAACGTTGTGCAGTGGGACATCCCAACCTCTTCGACAAACTACAAAAGACCAAGAACTGTAGCCGCTGGATACAGCCCAGACCCTAACTACCCAGAGAGCGATAAGGGTATTCTTACCGTAGTTTTCCGTGATGGCACGTTTTACAACTATTACGAGGTGACCCACGGTGAGTGGGCTAACTTCCACGCCTCGTATTCAAAGGGTCGTCCATGGCTAAACAAAGCCAGTAAGTCACAGTCTGGTGACGGCCTGTTCGTCAACAAGCCTCGAGGCGACGCTGGGGACATGGAGAACGTCGACCCCGCTATTCGTGCCGCACTTTACCGTGTTGCCCGTACCAACCAACTCATGCCCTTCCGTCAGCCTAAGAGGGGCCGTACTACTCAAACTGCTACATTGTTCCAAAGCAAGTCGCCTGCGGGTACAATGGAAGTTAGAAACAGGGTCAGGTCAGATAAACCTAGAACTTCTGCTAGAAAAGCAACAGCACGTCCATCGGCAAAAGGTAATCGGAAAGCAAGTTAATTAATGCCAAAGGTCCACAACATCGGAAAACAACACTTCGTCCAATACTTCAGACTTCCAGTCAAGTGGGGGTGGAAGTTTGCTGTACGTGGCGAAACTCAAGAAATTGAATACCCCTTCCGCCTTTCAAAACCACTTATGATTAGATTGCCGTTTTACCGAGTTTTAGTTATCGGTAAATGGACAGGAACACAACCAGATGAAGAAACCGCACTCAATACCGCTATGCAAGGACGGGTACTAACAGATGAAGATTTTTCGGAAGAAAAAGGATGGCAACCAGCCAAAGTCCCGAATCGAGAAGAGGGTCTCGACTATTGGGACGTATGATTTGATTCTTTGGGCGGAGAACGCCCTATACGTAATCGGTAAAGAGATTACTCACCACCAGCGGGACAAGAACGCAAACGCCTTGTATGAGGCGGAACTAGGCGCAGAAGCGCTGTTGGCGATTGTCCGTGAACTACAGAAGAGGTCTAATGACTAACGAGGGAATGACCGAAGAAGAGTTTTACGAGAAATTCGAGGAAATCACCCCTGAGTTTTATCAGGAGGAGCACGATGACGAAGAAGACAACATTGACCTTCTCAACGCTGCAGAAGAAGTAGACGAACTTACTCAAGACTTTGTAGACAGGCTCGTGGACAAAATCATGGATTTCATGGTTGTTCTAGTTGGTCACGACCTGCACCCGTACCAGAAGCCTTTGGCTCGTAGAGTTATGGAGTCTGTCATTGTGAATGACGGCTCCGAAATAACCGCCCTGGCTGCACGTCAGTCAGGTAAGTCCGAAACTATCGCTGACACAGTAGCCACCCTGATGGTGCTGTTACCTAGACTTGCCACCTTGTACCCAGACCTATTGGGGCGTTTTAAGGATGGCATTTGGGTGGGGTTGTTTGCCCCTACTGAGGGTCAGGCTGAAACTCTATTTGGTAGAACTGTGAACCGTCTGACCTCTGAAAGAGCCCTTGAGGTTCTGGGCGACCCTGAGATTGATGACCAAGCCGCACGTATTGGTGGTGTGACTAAGACCATCAAACTGAAGAAGTCTGGTTCCACCATGACCATGATGACTGCTAACCCTCGAGCCAAGATTGAGTCGAAGTCGTTCCACCTTATCGTTATTGACGAGTGTCAGGAAGCGGACGACTTTGTAGTGGACAAGTCTATTGCTCCGATGATGGCGTACTATGCGGGAACCATGGTTAAGACTGGCACACCAACAACTTCGAAGAATAACTTTTACCGCTCTATCCAGTTGAACAAGCGTAAGCAAACTGGGCGCAAAGCAAAGCAGAACCACTACCAGTGGGACTGGAAAGAGGTTGAGAAAGTTAACGCTAACTACGGTAAGCACATTCGCAAGGAGATGCTACGTATTGGCGAGGACTCTGACGAGTTTCAGATGTCGTACAACTGCAAGTGGCTTCTTGAGCGAGGCATGTTCGTTACGTCAAGCGTCATGGATGAACTGGGCGATACTTCACAGGAACTTGTGAAGCAGTGGCACCAGACACCTGTGGTGGTTGGTATTGACCCTGCCCGTAAGATGGACTCCACTATCGTGACTGTAGTGTGGGTTGACTGGGACCGCCCTGATGAGTTTGGGTATTTTGACCACCGTGTACTTAACTGGCTCGAACTTCAAGGCGACGACTGGGAAGAGCAGTACTACCAGATTGTTAACTTCCTCAGCAACTATGACTGCCTTGCTATTGGTGTCGACGCCAACGGTGTTGGTGACGCAGTAGCGCAGCGACTTAAGGTGCTGATGCCTCGTGCCGAGGTTGTCTCCCTTACTTCGAGTCAGTCGGAGCAGTCTAAGAGATTCAAGCACCTGCAGGCACTAATCCAGCGTGGCTCCTTAAGTTACCCAGCACATGCTAAGACTCGTCGCCTACGTATTTGGAAGCGGTTCTACCAGCAGATGACTGACGCTGAGGTGCAGTTCAAGGGTCCAAACTTCCTAGTTTCCGCTCCTCAAGAGGCGTACGCCCACGACGACTACGTTGACTCGTTGGCAATTGCTTGTTCTTTGACTCAAGAACTTGTTATGCCGAATGTAGAAGTTTCTAACAATGTTTTCTTTTAGCCAGACATACGGGCTCTAAATAGCGAAACTAGTAACTGGAAATACTCGAGTTTTCCATTTCAACCTTTAAGGAGTACCTATGGGTATCGCCCCAGCACCCCAGTTCCCTGAGAAGTCGCCACAGGTTTACGAGCGCAAGATTGCCGAGAACCTAGAGCGTCGTGGCCCACTACGTTTTGAAGAAGGCGTAGCAACAGACACTGACGTTCCAACCGACTTCGAGAACGGCATCATGAGCGGCTTCGCTGCTGCTCCTGGTCGCCCAAACCGCAACGCACCTGTATGGCAGAAGACCGCTGCTGAGACTCTCTCAGAGCGTGCCCACGTAGGTTCGGCTGCATGGATTGAAGCCCCAACCTTCCTTGGCGAGTTTGCACACGGTTCGTTCTCGAACAACGCTGAGCAGGTTGTTGAGACCAAGTTGGTTTCGGGTGGACGCACCATGCGTATGAACCCAACTGTCGTTCAGGACTAGTCAATTCCGTTTGCCCTCCCCGTACATGAGTTCTCTGTGCGGGGAAGGCTTTCGGTTATCGTAGGAGTTAATCAATGGCAGAAAAGCCAGTAAATGAAAAACTCTGGACGATGGTCATCTTTCAGGCTAAACTGAAGTATCATCCTTATCCATCTCCAGGTGCTAGTGCATGGGTTCACCAGCGCTACATCGAACTTGGTGGTAAGTTTGAAGATAGCAATGACCACACACGACGTAAGCGCATACTTCAAGAGATGTATCAGCGTAGACTTAAAGAGAAGCGTGCACACAATAACCACGATGCACGTGACCACAAAAAGGATGAGGGCAAGAAGAAACATGGAGATAAGTAATGTCATTCGCTGACTTTTCTGCTCCTTCTTATAGGGCGGCATCATCAGACCTAACAATCTCTATTTCTCCGTTGGGTCTGGTAGAACTCGCTGACGAAGAGTTTGAGGTTCACGGTCCTCGTCTAAACCGTTACTCGCTCAACTGGGCTATGTACCTTGGTCACCACTGGGGTTACCGCCGTGAGCAGGGCGAAATGCAGATGTCGTTTAACTACTACCGTGCATTTACCGACTACCTAAACAGATTTACTTTTGGTAACGGAGTTCACTTCCGAAGCCCAAAGGCTACTGGGGCTATCGTCCCAAACAGACTTGAAAGAGTCTGGGAGATTGACAACGACAAGCAGCGTGTCCTACTTGAGATGGGGCAACTTGGTTCCATCACTGGAGACTGCTTTGTAAAGGTCGCTTACGAAGAGGCGTGGGAAGACAGCGTTGGTCGCCTACACCCAGGCCGTGTCCGTATCCTACCTTTGAACTCGGCGTTTGCTTTCCCAGAGTTCCACCCACATGACCGTAGCCGTCTACTCAGATTTAAGCAGAAGTACCGCTTCTGGGGAACCTCGCTAGAAGGAACCCGTCAGGTCTTTACTTATGTTGAGATTCTTACCGATGACATTATCGAAGAGTACATCAACGATGAACTTATCGACAGCCGTCCAAACCCACTAGGTAAGATTCCTGTCGTACACATCCCTAACATTCCAGTATCTGGTTCGCCATGGGGTCTGTCGGATTCACAGGACATCATTACCCTGAACCGCTCGTACAACGAAATCTCGACTGACGTTGCCGACATCATCAACTACCACGCTGCCCCTGTGACAGTTATCGTTGGTGCTAAGGCTTCGAACCTCGAGAAGGGCGCTAAGAAGGTTTGGGGTGGTCTACCTAAGGATGCACAGGTATTCAACCTAGAAGGCGGTGGAGCAGGTCTACAGGGCGCTCTACAGTACCTTGAGATGTTGAAGCGTTCGATGCACGAAATCATGAACATCCCAGAGACTGCTTTGGGTCAGGTTCAGCCGATTTCGAACACTTCGGGTGTTGCGCTTTCGATTCAGTTCCAGCCTTTGATGAACCGCTACTCGCAGAAGATTTCTCAGTACGGTAAGGGTCTGCAGGAGATTAACGAACTAATCCTCCTTAACCTCGCCATTAAAGAGCCACAGACTTTCGTTTACAACCCAGACGAGGATGGACCTATTGACCAAGGTCAACTTACTCAACTGGACCCTAACGACCCACTAACTTACGTAACCTACGCACACTTCCCACCACCGCTACCTCTAGACAAGATTGTTCTCTTGAACGAGTTGGCGCAGAAGATGTCGATGGGTCTCGAGTCTAAGGAAGGCGCACTTCGTGCCCTTGGCGAAGAGTTCCCTGAAGAGAAACTTGAAGAGATTCGTCAGGAACTTATCGAAGATGCTCAGCACGAAGGCTCAGTAAACCTTGTTAAGGCTCAGATTACTAAGCAGTTGATGGACCTAACTGGAATGATGGTTGGTCCTGATGGTTCGGCTACTCCTATGGACCCAATGATGATGGGTAACGGAGAAGTCCTAGGCGATGGTGTTGGCGGTACACAAGGCTCCGCTACACCTGAACAAGACCAGAGCGCTATGCAGAACCTGGCCGCTGAAGACCAGATAAGAGATTCTTTGTTGCAGGGTGCCTACGGCACTCAAGTTCCTACCCGTAGGACAGTCGACAAAGATTAGGTAAAAGTTTTTCTTTTACCGAGACAAGGTTCATTTATACAGTGAAACTTGTTATGTAATAACTGACAAGGTCATGTGACACTCATACGGAAAACGACCACGACGATGAAAAGAGGTTAGCCTTATGGCTGATTTGGAAAACACCCCAGAGGTAACTGAAGTTACCGAAACCCCTGAAGCATTCGCTGCTGAGGAAGAACTACTGCCAAACACCACCGATGTCGCTGAAGCAATTCAGAAGGCTCGTGCACAGGAGAAGGCTAAGTTGTACCCTCAGATGGAGAAGTTGCAGGAGGAACTTGCTCTACTCCGTTCTAAGGAGCAGGAGCGAGAGGCTAAGGAAGCCGAGCGCAAAGCAGCCCGTGCAGCCCGTGAGGCTGAAGCAGCCGCTGAGCGTAAAAAGCAGGAGGAAGCCGAACTTGAGGTTCGTGACTTACTCGCTAAGAAGGAACAGGAATGGCAGGCTCAACTAGAGTCTGAACGTGCCGAGCGTGAGAAGGCTTTTGCTCTTCTTGACCAGGAACGTAAATTCCAGGAACTTCAGCAGTACCGCTCTCAGCGTCTTGAGGCTGAGCGGAACAACATTGTTCCAGAACTTATTGACCTGATTTCTGGTAACACTAAGGATGAGATTGAGCAAAGCATCGCTGACCTCACCTCTCGTTCTCAGAAAATCTTCGAATCGGTTGCAGCAGCATCGCAGCAGACTCGCAAGGAAATGGTCGGAACTCGCATTACGATTCCTTCCAGCGGCCCCCTAGACAACGACTCGTCGCAAAGCAACCTCACCCCTGAAGCCATCGCTAACATGTCTCAGGCTGAGTATGCAAAACACCGTGCCAAACTACTTGGCTCGGCAAGTAACAACCGAGGTCAGGGTCTTTTTAACTAACCTCCCAAATAACCGTCTCTGAAAGGACACACCCTAATGGCATCTGCTATTACAGGTTCGAGCCAACTCGCATCGGCTCCAACCGCTTACTCGGGTTCGAACAGCCAACTATCGCAGGCTATTCAAACCATCTGGTCGAAGGAAATCCTATTCCAGGCCATGCCAATCCTACGCTTCGAGCAGTTCGCTGTTAAGAAGACTGAACTTGGCGTTGCCCCTGGTCTACGTGTTAACTTCCTCCGTTACAAGAACTTCTCGGTGGACCCAACTCCACTAACCGAGGGTGTTCGTATGACCACCAACGCTCTGACTGCAGAGCAGATTGCTATCACCGTTGCTGAGCACGGCTACGCAGTTGCAGTTTCTGAACTGCTTCTGAACGCTTCGTTCGACGACGTTATGGCATCGGCTTCACGTCTTCTAGGTCGCCACATGGCTCAGTACCTAGACGTTCAGGCTCGTGACACCCTGTCGGCTGCTACTTCGGCAACCTTCGGTTACGACCGTTCGGGCATCTCTGGTGGAGCATTCACCAACTACGACGAAGGTACCGTTGGTTCGGGCATTGCTGCTCTTGACGGTAACTTCAAGTTGACCACTGGTGCAATCAAGGACTCGGCTCTTGTTCTAGCGAGCAAGAACATTCCTCGTATTGGTGAGACCTACGTACAGTTCATCCACCCTAAGCAGAGCCGTGACCTTCGCTCGAACCCAGAGTTCATTGAAGTCACCAAGTACGCTGCTCCAGGTAACTTCATGCTAGGTGAAATCGGTCGTCTATACGACGTCGTATTCATCGAGACCACTCAGGTCAAGAAGTTGGCTGCTAACGCTGGCTACACCACCTCGGACCTAGTTGGCGCTCCTGCTAACGCTGGTTCGGTTCCAGTGCTTCCAAACACTGGTCGTGGTCAGGGTGGTAACCCAGAGAACCCAACTGAGGCAACTGGTTACCTAACCAACGCCACAGGCAACGCTGCTGAAGTCTACGAATCGATTATGATTGGTGACAACGCATTTGGTCACGCTATCTCGCTTCCAGTTGAACTTCGTGATGGTGGTGTTCTTGACTTTGGTCGTGAGCACGCTCTCGCTTGGTACTCAATCTGGGGTCTAGGTATCATCACCGACCAGGCTATCAACAAGGTTTACACCAACTAATAGCCAAACCTCGTGAAGGGGGCGGGGCTTCGGCCCCGCTCCCTACACAAACAAATAAACAAATAACCAAACAGGAAGACAAACATCGTGGCAACTAAACCAACTAGTCCTCAGGACATGACAGGCCGAGCAGCAGAGATGGCTGCGAAGCAGAACGCTGAAGAACTTGCTAAGCGTAAGGACGAGATTTCTATTTCTCGTGCTCAGGAGGCAGAACTGCTAGAGACAGCAGTATTCGACCCGAAGAAGCCAGACGCTCCACTCTTGATTGATGAGATTGAAGAAGTCGGCGTATCGGTCAACAACGACAAGGTAGTTATTCGTACTATCTCGGACATTGAAGACATGACTTATGGTGTAATCAACGGTACTCCGCAGAGTTACACCTTTAAGGCTGGAGTTAAGTACTCGGTTCCTCGTGACCTCGCTGTGTACCTTGAGCGCCTAGGTTACACCTGGCGTCAGTAATTCTCCGCTAAGTTGCCCGTTCTGCTGGTCCCGCCCTCCTCACCAGCAGGACGGGCTTCCTTTTACCCTGTATTTAGTCGTTAAATAAGCGACCATTAGTAGAGAAGATTTCGGAGGATGTATGGCAAGCATCAATACTCTCGTCAGTAGAGTCCGCCTTGAACTAGGTGACATGGGCAAGTCGTTCGTCACACAGTTCGTGGCCGATGGCAGCACCAACCGCTTTAAACTTCACTACGCCCCTCTAGACGCCCCAAGCGTTGTCGTTTACCAGAATGGTCTGGAGATTACCGACAACTGCTATGTGGAGGAATCCACTGGTGTGTTAGTCACTGAGGATGTCCCTGCCGATGGCGCAGAGATGACTGTTAGCGGAACTTACTACCGCTATTTCACTAACGCTGAACTTGCCACCCTTGTCGAAGACGCTGTATCGCAGCACTCCAATGGTGGTGTGGATTCTCTAGGCCGCAAACTAACTGCCGCCACCCTGCCTTCTATTGAAGAGTACCCTGTCGCTATTTATGCAGTTACTCTTGCCCTTTACACTCTTGCTACTGACGCCTCGTTTGACATTGACATCGCTGCACCAGATGGTGTGAGCATCCCTCGTGCTGAGCGCTACCGCCAACTTATGGACATGGTGCAGGCACGTCAGGCACAGTACCGTGACCTGTGTGTTCACCTTGGCGTCGGTATGTACAAGATTGACGTGTTCTCGTTCCGTCGAATCTCCAAGGCTACTGGTCGCTACATCCCTGTTTACAAGCCACAAGAAGTGGACGACCGTTCGTACCCACAGCGTGTGGACATGCCAGCCCCAACTTATGGAGACAAGCCTGTTGAGTGGCCTACAACCTCGAGCGAACTTACCGCTTACCAGGGTCGTGCGTTTACTACTACCCTCACTTGGGATTACGAGACTGGTACGACGTTTAAGGTTGTTCTTCTTAACCAGCGTTCCAGCGTACTAGTTGTTCGAGAGTTTGACGCTGTCATCACTGACAACGAGGACGGTACGTACGAGGCAGAGATTTCACTTACTGATGAGCAGACGCTTCGTTTGGCTGAGCGCACTTACTGGTCTGTTCGTGTAGACGACGACTCTACTATCCCTCTCGAAGTTAAGGGCGGTAACTTCTTCACTGCACGTTCGAGCACGATAGTTATCTAATGCCCACATTTCCTGTCTATCCTGAGAAAGATGTAAATCTTCTTCAGCAGCCTGATGAAAGTATTCTGGACCCTGTAGCCTACCCTGACTACGGTATCCCGAATGACCAGGCGCAACCAATTGTGGACATTAACCTACTTCCTGGCGTACCTGGGCAACGTGGCCCACAGGGACTGCCAGGGGCAACAGGTCCGACAGGCCCCACTGGAGCACAAGGGCCTCAAGGAGCACAAGGAGAACCTGGACCTTCTGGGCAATCCTTTACATACACTCCAGACGACTCGCTTGCCGTCTGGGAAATTGACCACAATTTGGGATTTTACCCTAGCGTTCGGGTAATCAACGCACTTGGCACTGAGTTTTTTGGTGACATAACCTACACTAATACTGACCAGTTAACCGTCACATTTACCGCCCCTGTGTACGGCACTGCATACCTTTCTTAAGGATAAATCATGGCTAAAACCTTTTTGACTTCCATAAACCTCAGCAACAACTCGTTGCTGAATGGTCGTATTGACGCCCGATGGGCTTCTACTCCTACTGGCACTACTAACCCAGACGGCACTGGTACTGCTGTTGCTGGTCAGTTGTCGTCTTACGCTGGAACCATCTATGTCTTTAATGGCACAGCATGGTCTGCTCTGTCTACCTCTAGCGGCACTGTAAGCAGTGTTAGCGGTACTTCAGGCAGTATTGATGTTGCTAACGGAACCAGCACACCAGTAATCTCGCTGGCTACTGCTTACGGTGACTCCGTAAACCCTTACGGCACCAAGACCATGAACTATGTTCTAGCAGCCCCTAACGGCTCCAACGGTACTCCGTCATTCCGTGCGATAGTTGCTGCCGACATTCCTACACTTAACCAAAACACCACTGGCTCTGCCGCAACGCTGACCACCTCCCGTAACATTAACGGCGTGGCGTTTAATGGTTCCGCCGAC
>JACCDM010021188.1_pt1 | contig 10173 bp, 7 predicted proteins | sample 7445851 | NCBI WGS metagenome assembly JACCDM01 (sample SAMN15323438, study PRJNA562643) | freshwater metagenome | isolation source: river surface water | place: USA:Blue River Watershed | collected 2017-08-16
CTGAAAGGTAAACACGTGCTACTGCACATTTACGACGACCTGAAGTATTGGTGTATTGGGTAGTTGCCATACCGATGTATTATCCTTTAATCTTGTATTCTGTTGGTTGTTGCGCTTGTTGCTTGTGGTCTGCTCCTGCATAAACAAACAAGTTGCGGTAAACTGCGCTACCCAAACGGTTCTTGGGAAGCATTCCACGAACGGCCATTTCAACCATCGCAGTTGGGTGCTTGGCCATCATTTCTTTTGGCGTAGCAAAACGTTGTCCACCGGGATATCCTGTGTAACGGATGTAAACTTTCTCATCCCATTTCTTTCCACTCAACGCTACTTTGTCTGCGTTGATGACAATCACATTGTCTCCACAATCTGCGTGTGGAGTAAACAATGGCTTGTGCTTTCCTCTCAATAAGGAGGCTACTTCAGAACTCAAACGTCCTAAGTTCACTCCTGCTGCATCCACTACCAACCACTGCTTGTTTGCAGTTTCCTTGTTGGCAGACAATGTTTTATAACTTAAAGTATCCATGTCGTTACAGTTTATCCGTTAAAAACGGAGTGCGAAAGTAATACCTTTTTTTCATTCTACCAAGACTTTTCAACAATGAAATTATAATTCATTGATTTTCAAATTCTTATTAATATGGAAAATCATTAAAAAGCCAATCGAATTCCCATCTGCCCGGTATGAATGGCCTTATGATCTCCGCTTTTTCTTCCGTTGTAATTCACCGTCCACTGCCACCTTCCCCCAATGGTCTGGTACTGCATCATCCACGTCCAATTGGTGCCGGGCAGCAATCCCTCCAACAAATCATACGTATAGGTATTGTATCCGCTTCCTGTATATTCCAAATGGTGCCAAGCAACATCCAGCGTATAGATAGACTTGCCCAATTCATTCCACCTCAATTGAAAAGGCCATTCCAAAGCCGTCAATCGTTCGCTATTCTCAGCAACCAATCTTTTTTCCTTCCAACGCGGCTTCATTACCAATTGGGCTTGTTTATTGGGCGTTACCGCAATGTCCATCTCCAACTCTTCATAGTGTATTTGATAATTGCGTCCTGCTAAAAAATCGCTGGCTACTTGCTTCACGCCTTGCTTGTAACTGGGCTGCAATTGTGTCTCACTATTCCATTGATAGCGAATCAAAGGCGACCAGTAGGCATCACTTCGTCGCTCATACCCCAATGATAAGGCCTGCAAAGCTGTTGTCTCTTGCTGCTGCATGCCCCATGTCCAACGACCATCTTTGGTGGCATACAACATTTGATTGCGCAACGTCAAATGTTGTTGTACCAAAATACTATCTCCTTTTTCAAAATTTCTCCAACCCAGTGATTGCTCATTCAAGTTTTGTTGATCGGCTACAATACTTCCTTGATAATTCCAACCGCGGTAACGCTCTCGATTGCCGCGCATCTGCATATTGAGCGACAACTTCTGTCCATGCACCGGAACAAAATCATTGTTGGGAACAGCTGTTCTTATATAATTGGCATCATACCCAAAGGCTGACATTTCAAACTCATTCAATTCCTTCACCCCATTGTCATTGTAATCGTTCCAAACAAAATTTCCCTGTCCCGCAGGAACTTCAACATATATATAACTCTTGCGCTGTTCTAGGCCTGAACTCAATTCATAATATCCGTTGATGTTCCATATCCGATTTTCGCTCCACCACTGTGTACCCGCGCGACCCACTGCATTCTTCTCGGGTTCGGCGTTAAAAACCGATGACGACAAGACCATCAGTTGACGCTGGGCCAAAGTGGCATTCACCCTCCATCCCGAGGTAACCTGCCATGCGGCATCCAAGCCCCACTGCTCCGCCCTTGCTCCGCGCAGCAAGTTGCCTTCCGTGACAGAAGTCAAATGATCCAATCGGTTGCGATAAAAAACAACCAACTTTTTGGTAGTCGTGTCTTTGGTCCCCACTCCAGTCATGTAATCATAAAAAACATAGGGCAATGCTCCATTGCTCATTTGGCCCTTGTTGCTCTCCCACTCATCTTGGAAATACCAGCGCATCTTGCCGGGTGTCCAATCTACCCTGTTCTTGTTTCGGTAAAAATTAGTTTGACGTATCCCTTGTGTATTCAGCGCCCATCCATCCCATTTCCATGTGAAATTTTTCTTGTTCACGGGGTATCCCGTCCACCGTAGTCTTTGCGCGGCATATTCATTGGACCAACGCAATTGCTCCGCGCGCAGCAATACCGGACGATCCTCGGATTGGAATTGTACCTCTGCTCCCAAACGTTGAAAATCTCCTTGCAGACTCAACCCCAATAAATTCCAGTTCCGCTCAAACTCTACTTCTCGAAATCGTTCGATTCGATTAAAATACACTGAGTTGTATTCTAAATCAACCAGTGTTTTCCATTTTTTTCGTAGCCACCTGGCTTCACTCTTTATCGCCCAACCTTGATTATCACCATCGTTCCGATTGGAAAACAAATTGAGGTCCTGATGACTCATGGCCAGTTCATTCTCCCATTCCCATTGGCCACGACTGGTAGAGTCTGTCCATAGGTATCCCATGACCCACATTTGCAACGCCTTGGGAGCCGTGAGTTGAGCCCTGTCCATGTAGTTGCCTTGCTTTACCCATTGTGCACCATCCCAAACAGGCGCCACCCATCGGTATACCTTTCCGCCTGCATTGAATCCCGACTCAATATAATTTCCTTGACCCATGCCCACAAAACTGAATATGACTTGATACAATTCCTGTGACGTGTCTTGACTCACTTCCCATACCCATCCAAAACCCAAGGTGTCTTTTTTCATGTAGGCCACCCCATTCACCGGCCCCTCCCATGGCCTAGAACCATCGACAAAGGCTTGGGATACATTATCACCTGATTGACTTAAAAGATAACGCGAAGAATCAGATAAATTCAGCTGAAGAGGCTGGTTCTTGGCATCCCATTCGTTAAAATATCGCCAATAGATTTTTTGTCCATCCCATTTTTTCTCCGCACCCGCTGTGACCAGAGGTCTAAAATATTGCTTGTCTGAATACTGAAACTCTACCACCAATCGTTTGTCCTTGGTCAATTGCCGCGCAGGTGTAAAGGTGATGGTCCCTGAATTGTAATCAATTACATAGTCCTTGTCTTGACCGCGCTGCAATTTCACGCCGTCCATAAACACCTGTTCCGTTCCAGAAAGAACAATGATGAATTGTTCGCCATTGGCGCCCTGCAAACGATACGGACCCTGGTTGCCTTCTATGGCAACAAAGGATTGACGGGCAAACCTTCCTTTGGATAAGGAAAAGGCCACATCAGTCTTCCACTCATCCCCTTGATGCTGGAAAGACATCCCTTGTCCACGCTTGAAATAACGCATAAAATATCCTTCCTTTTGTTGTGCTGTAAAATCTCCCGCCAAAATCTGAGTGGTCTTATTGTACAACACGATATTCATCACATCAAAATCTTCCAGCTTGGATGAATACCCTCCTGCCTGCATGGGCAATTGTGCATCGGACAATTGACCCTTGATGCGCCAATCTCCGCTAATGCGACCATCCAGTTGGAGATTCAATCCAGATTGCAAACTCAAATCTTGATTGTTGCCCACCTGAATGGTTCGTGTCAATGCCCCGGACTGAATGATGTCTGTCATGCTCTCTGGGGGTCTTGGCACCAAACGCTCTCCCAAAAGAGAAGGGCGATAAGTTGAACGCGTTCTTTGATAGGCCTTGTATTGTCCCCATTCCACTGGATAAGGACGGCGCTGAAATTCCCATTTCAATTGGGTTTGATCCAATCCCTTTGGGATAATGAGCATGGCCTTGTGTGGAATAAGCTGATAGAGCGAATCGGGAACAATTGAAGAATCTTGTTTCAAGACAAAAGTTGTGGGGTCAATGGATAGGGTATCCAAAATAAGGGTGTCCTGTTCTGATTGCGCTAGAGAACCCAGCGCAACGCAACATAACAGCAACATCCATCCAACCTTTTTCATCGACAAAAGCCTAACAACAAAGTTTGGCAATTTATATTGCTTTTTTCAAGGCTTTGTCGATTAGTTTCGCACCATGCGTACCTATTGGAGAATCATACTGGAAAGTGTAAAAATGGCCTTCCAAGCACTGGTGAGCAACAAACTGCGCACGGTGCTTTCTTTATTGGGCGTCACAATTGGCATTTTCTCCATCATTTTTGTCTTGGCTGTAGTGGACAGCATGGAAGCAGACATGCGCGAGAGTTTGGAGTCCGTAGGGTCCGATGTCATGATGATCAAAAAATGGCCGATGGGTCCTGAAGACGGAAAAGAGGAATATGAATGGTGGAAATTCATGTCCCGCCGGGAGCCCTCCACCAAAGACATGGCCCAATTGGCTTCTCGATTAACTACTGCCCAAGCATTGGCCTTTGAATCGGGAACAAATCAAACAGCCAAATTTGAAGGAAACTATTTGGAAGATGTTTGGGTCAATGGAGTTACTTTTTATTACAACCAAACCCGGACAGTAAAAATCGAAAAAGGAAGATATTTCACCGAACATGAATGTGATGGTGGAAGGGCAGTCTGTATCATTGGCAATACAGTTGCACAGCAATTGTTTGGACGAGGTGAGGCTTTGGATAAAGAGATCACCGTTGCAGGATTAAAAATGAGGGTCATTGGTCAAATGAAAAAAGAGGGGGCTTCATTGTTTGGCAACGGGATGGATCAAACCATCATTGTTCCCGTTGGCTATGCGGTTCGTTGGATGAATACCGAAGAAGTAGATGGCAGCATCATGGTGAAAGCCAAATCATCTTCTTCAGCAGACGATTTAAAAGGTGAAGTGATTCAACAATTCCGCGCCATTCGCGGTATTAAACCTGGAGGAGAGAATGATTTCTCCATCATTGAAGCCAAAATGATTAGTGATGTTTTGGATCAAATTGTTGGGGTCTTCAATACCGCAGGAATGTTTATCGGCATATTTGCCATCATCGTTGGCGCCTTTAGCATTGCCAACATCATGTTTGTGAGCGTCAAAGAGCGAACCAATCTCATTGGCGTTCAAAAGGCACTGGGAGCCAAGAAAGTATTCATTCTCATTCAATTTTTAACAGAAGCCATTTCCCTTTGCATCATTGGAGGTTTGATGGGATTGGGAATGGTCTATTTGTCCATCCTAGGATTGAATGCCGCGTTTGAAATGTCCTTTATTTTGCCCGTGGAACGAATCTTCATGGGCATAGGTATATCTGTCGTTGTCGGTTTGATTGCTGGTATTTTACCAGCGTGGAGTGCCGCTAACCTCGATCCTGTAGAAGCGATGAGAAGGTAATTACTCCTTGACCAAAGCCGCCGCTACACCATTGACCACCACCTGATACAGCCCTGGTGAAAGCCATTCCAAATTCAATTTACTTTCTGTCAAATTGGCCTCAAGAACTTTAGATCCCATTTGGTTATATATGACAACAAGCCCCTTGTTTGCATTTTTGAAATAAACAACATCCTTAACAGGATTGGGATACATCCAATACTGGTCATTGTTCAATTCATCGATGCTGGTTACACTTCCAGCACATTCACAATTGCTGTTGTATACATCATTGAAAGTGGCCATGTTACCATCGTCACAAGGGTCACCAACAAAGTAACAACTGCCATCATTGTTATTGGCGTTGGGATTGTAATTACAAGCTGAAGCGTCTGTGCAGCCATCTACCAAAACCACATCACCCAAATGATAACGTGCGAAAGCAAAATCGTTGTTGGTTTGTTGCACGAAACCGCCGCAAATCACTTTAAAATCATTGGTCAAGGCCAATCCATTGGCGTCCTCAAATCCTGCCGCCATAGCGGTTACAACCAGACCATTGGTCCCAAAAGTGTTATCTGTCGATCCATCCGCATTGAATCGCATCACACAAAAATCTCGTGCGCCTCCAAATCCACCAGCTCCTGTTGTCCCACATGACAAAATCTTTCCGTCACCCTGAAGTACAAGGTCGTACAATACGTCTATATTGTCATTGTCCACGATGGCGTAACCACCGTTGGCAAAAGTGTTGTCTAAACTGCCATCAGCCAAGTGCGCAGCGAGCATAAAATTGTACTCACTGCCATCGTTGTTACCACACGCCAAAACATGACCATTCTGATAAACCGCTCGGTAATAACGCCCGTAGCTGGCATCTATCCAAATGCCATCGACATCAACAGAAGTCTGTGGTGTGCCATCTGCAGCCATCACGGCCAACATAGGATGATCCATGTTGTCCATCATGCTATAACTAGAGCCAACAATAAAAATACTTCCGTTGGGCAATAAGGTTGCACCTCGCGCAACAACATCTTCTTGATTGGTGGCAGACATCATGGTGTAACCCGCATTGGTTCCAAAGCTGGTCATCATTGTACCATTCAAATCCCATTTGGCCGCAACAATGCGCTCATTGGAAAAACCAGCGGGCATCGAACCGCCAATCACCAAATATCCATCGTTCTGAACAATCACTTCACGGGCATAATCCTCTCCACCTTCGATTTCCCATTGCACCACACCGCCGTTGCCAAAAGACGCATCCAAACTGCCATCCGGCAAAAAGCGCCACAAGGCCCATTGGGTATTGGCAGCAGAAAGGGATGTGGCACCGCAAATCAAGATTTTGTCATCACTCAAGATCTCCAAATCATACATAAAATCACCTCCCAGTGTATTGCTGTATATGAAGACACCATTGGTTGCAAAAGATGCATCCAAACTGCCATCTGTATTGAGGCGACCGACAGTCGCTTCAAAATTGGACCAATTCCCAGATACACCGCAAAACACAGTCTTTCCGGTGCTTTGCACACCTACCGCTTGACAATTATCAAAAGAGTTGTCCGCTACAGGGGAAACAATGACCTGACCGGTACCGCCGAAAGTAAGATCAGGGCTGCCAGGAGTTTGAGCCAACAAGGAGAATACAGCCAAGCAACTGGCTGCGCAAGTGAATAGGTTTTTGATCATGTTCAAATATAAACGAAAAAGATAAACGCTAAAGCTTCAAGAGCTCAATCATTTTTTCTCCCAACTGATAAACATCCTCGAAAGAGTTGTACAATGGGACGGGAGCCAAGCGGATGGTGTCGGGCTCGCGCCAATCGACAATAATTCCGGCTTGCGACAATTGATGGACAATCGACTTGTCACGGCCCAATAATCGAACACTGATTTGACAGCCTCTGTCATCAGGAGAAACAGGTGTAACTTGCTCCATGGCTTGACCTGTAACCCGAGAAACTTCTTTTAAAACAAACTCTAGATATCCGGTAAGCAAAAGAGACTTACTTCTCAAATCGGCCATGGTTGTCATTGAAAACAACGACAATGAAGCGCTGTGCGCTGCCATTGATAATACTGGCGCATTGCTCAATTGCCAAGCCTCAGCAGAGGGAATGGGTTGAAAGCCCGGTTGCATTAAAAACCTACTTTGTTTATCATGACCCCACCATCCGGCCAAACGAACCAAATCAGCGTGGTGGTGTTTCTCATGAACAAATACACCGGAAACACCTCCTGGCCCGCTGTTCAGATATTTATAACTGCACCAGCAAGCAAAGTCAACGTCCCAATCATGCAATTGCACAGGAACATTTCCAGCCGCATGGGCCAAGTCAAAACCACATGTCGCTCCCACTGCGTGGGCCGCAGCTGCAATGGCTTTCATGTCAAACCATTGGCCCGTATAATAATTGACGGCACCAAAACATACGGTCGCCAACTCCTCACCACACTCCTGTATTTTAGCGATGATGTCCTCCGTACGCAAGAGTGTTTCTCCTGAACGGGGCTGCATTTCCACCAATACATCTTTTGCCTCCAAACCATGCAGTTGAGCTTGAGATTCAAAGGCATAATGATCGGAAGGAAAGGGTTTGTGCTCGAACAATATTTTGTTGCGCCTTCCTTTTGGTCGATAAAATGAAACCAACAACAAATGCAGATTCACCGTGAGTTGGTTCATCACGACCACTTCCGATTCCTTGGCTCCTAAGATTGGGGCAATCATTGCGGCAAAGGGCTCGTGGTAACTGAACCAAGGATTCTTGGCTTCAAAGTGGCCTTCCACGCCATATTGCGCCCAATCGGCCAATTCTTGGTCGATGGTTGCTTTGACTCCCTTGGGCTGGAGACCCAAAGAATTCCCTGTAAAATAAAGGGCGTCTTGACCTTGATGTTGAGGAAAATAAAATTGATTTCTAAAAGATCTCAGGGGATCTTGTACATCTTGCGCCTGGGCCCAAGACAAATCAAATTTGTATTCCGTCGACATGGTCAATTAATGCATGTGTTGCGCCTTGTGCAAGAACTCGTCAAAAGGCAATTTCACCTCGTTGATGGTGCAATTGGATTTGATCAATTCCATGACCTTGTCTTCAAACAACAAGTCATAAACATTTTTGGCCTCTTCACGCTTGGCCAATAATTCCTTTGCCATGGTTTCCAAACGCTCATCTTCAACGGGCAACCCGTATTGGGCAAAGCGCTCAGCATATTGCTTCTTCACGTGATCCACAGCTTCTTCCATGGTCACTTTAATCTCATTCTTCTCAATAATGCTGGACTCAATCAACTGCCATTTCAAACCTTGGGCATAAGCGGGGTATTCGGCTTCCACCTGCTCCATGGTCAATGGTTTCTCATTGCTCATGGCAATCCAACGCTTCATAAATGCATCTGGCAATGCTGGATTGATGGCATCACTGATTTGACGTGCAGCGGTTCTTTTGAACATCCAATGGGCATCACGCGCAAATACTTCTGTCATGTTCTCACGCACCTTGACACGCATCTCGTCCATATTGGTTACCGTTCCTGCTGGGAAAAGTTTGTCGTACAATTCTTGATTGAATTCTGCCACTTCTACATGGTGAATGTTGTTCACGGTCAATTGCACGTTTCCTTCAAAGTGATGTAAATCGTGGTGGGTAATGCCCAATAGGCGAGCCAACGCCTCATGATCGGCGCTCAAATGATGGGGATTCACAATGACTTGGTCCTCCTTGCTTAAACCCACCAATTGCTTTTGGGTTTTGGCATCGGTGACATCTTCGATGGTAATGGTGGAATTACTGTTGATGCCTCCTTCAATTATATTTCCATCTGCATCAACCGCCTTTACTGTAATGTCCAACAAATCTTCTGCACCACTCTTCTCTGGGTTAGACATTTTGCCAAAACGGCGACCATAATCGCGAATTTGCTTATCGATCAATTTGTCATCTACGTCAATCACGGCGAAGTCAAATTTCATTTTCTTGTCTAAGCTCACCTCGATTTGAGGAGCCAATCCCATTTCATAGGTGAAAGAAAAATCAGTTGGGTTGTCCCAATCGCCTACATCATCTCCTTCCTTAGGAATGGGGTTGCCCAAAACAGGAAGTTTGTTGTCTGCGATGTGCTTGTAAATGGCATCCTGCAATATTTTGTTGATCTCCTCTGCCAACACCGCTTTACCATAACGTTGTTTTACTACAGATGCAGGAACATGGCCTGGTCTAAACCCTGGCATTTGCATACTTTTTCTGTAGTTCTTCAAAGATTTCTCAACGGCTGGAGCATAATCTGCAGCGGTGATGTCAATCTTGATTTCTGCATTCAATGCATCGATGTTGTTTTGGGAGATTTGCATAGTCTTAAAAAAAGAAATACCGACTTATTCGGTATTTATGTTACATATTTTGTCCGGATGGAGGGACTCGAACCCCCACGCCTCACGGCACCAGATCCTAAGTCTGGCGCGGCTACCAATTACGCCACATCCGGAATTGAGAATTAAATAACTCCCAAAAGGGATGCAAATATACAGCCTTATATGAAACTTTCTAATAAAAAATGATGGATATAGTTTGGCAACATGAAAAAAGTTTATGCCTTCTTGGCTTTGGTCTTCCTGAGTGGGATACAAACCCAAGGTCAAGGCTTGCAGCCCAATTACTTTATGCCCGATGGACCTCGTCAACATCAACAAAAACGATGTTTAGAGGCATTGATTCAAAATCACTACTTACAAAAGAACATCAATGATCTTTATGTCGGCTATTGCCATCCTTTGCGACACCATACGCTCTGGGCTAACGGACGTTGGAGCAATCAATCTTTGATTCAAACCAAAAGTATTGGGGCTGGTTGTCAAATATGGATGGGGGCTCAAACCC
>JACCDM011032030.1_pt1 | contig 10172 bp, 9 predicted proteins | sample 7445851 | NCBI WGS metagenome assembly JACCDM01 (sample SAMN15323438, study PRJNA562643) | freshwater metagenome | isolation source: river surface water | place: USA:Blue River Watershed | collected 2017-08-16
CTGCTACGACCAGCTGCAGGGCTATGAATTCGACAAAATTTTCCCCGGCTGCCGTATCGTCGACATTCATGAGTACCTGCTCGAAAAAGGCGTCAAGCTCGAAGGCGTCACCGGCACCCGCTACATGTATCACGACCCCTGCCACAGCCCGATGAAACAGCAGGATCCACTCAAAACAGTCAACAGCCTGATTACGACGGTGGATGCGCAGAAGATTGAAAAGAACGATCGCTGCTGCGGCGAATCCGGCACGCTCGCCGTCACCCGGCCTGATGTGTCCACGCAAGTTCGCTTCCGCAAAGAAGCCGAAATGCGCAAAGGCGCAGACAAGCTGCGCGCTGATGGTTTTACAGGCGATGTAAAAATTCTGACTTCTTGTCCATCCTGCCTGCAGGGTTTGTCACGCTTTAATGACGATGCAGGGACTGATGCTGATTACATCGTCGTCGAAATGGCAAGGCATCTGCTGGGCGCTAACTGGATGCCCGACTATGTCGCCCGCGCCAACAACGGTGGCATAGAGCGCGTGCTGGTGTAGCCATGAGCATCCGTGTATCAGGTTGCGAACTGTGTGAATCCCCGGGCGGCGAAGTGCTGCATCAGGGTACGCAGTTTCGCGTCGTGCTGGTCGATGATGACAACTATCCGGGATTTTGCCGCGTCATTTGGCACGATCATGTGAAGGAAGTCACCGATCTCAGCGAGCTCGACCGCATGCTGCTGATGGACGTACTCTGGCAGGTGGAGCATGTGGTGCGCGAGGTGATGCAGCCCGAGAAAATCAACCTCGCCAGCTTCGGCAACATGGTGCCGCATCTTCACTGGCATGTGATACCACGCTACACCGACGATGCACATTTTCCCGCGCCAGTCTGGGCTGAGGCAAAGCGCCAGCCGACGGCGGTTTCGCGTCAGGCGCGGACCGAGCGCCTGCCTGCGTTGCGCATGAAGATGCAGCAGCGGCTGTCCACGTATCTTTAGCCGGTCGCTTGCCTGCTGCAGCGGGCGGCATATCGCGGCATAATCGCCCGCGTCCTCATTTTTACCGGATCCCGCATGTCAGAGACCTCAGTACCGACCGAAATCGCCCTTCGCAAAGCCTCACGCGTTCTTGAGCTGAGTTATGGCGACACCCGCTATCAGCTGCCTTTCGAATTTTTGCGTGTGCACTCGCCCTCGGCAGAGGTGCGCGGTCACGGCCCCGGGCAGGAGGTACTTCAGACAGGCAAGCGCAATGTTGAGATCACCGCGATCGAGCCCGTCGGCCACTATGCGATACGCATCGTGTTTTCAGACGGGCATGACAGCGGGATTTATTCGTGGGATGTGCTGCAATCGTTTTGTCAGCGCCAGCCAACGATGTGGGACGAGTATCTGCGCAAGCTGCAGGCCGCCGGGCATGCGGGCGACAGCGGGCGGGATGTGCCGATGGCGAAGTCCGGTGGTAGTGGTTGTGCGGTCTGATCGAGCCACTTTGAGGTACGTCTCATACGTCCACTTTCAATTTTTTTCTGGCGAATTCTTCATTCCTCTTTGCATTTTGTGCCCGGATTTGTCCCCTTTCGCTCATATCAAACGCCGTTTGTGCTAATGAAAGCTCATCGATGCCCTCCGGTAACTCAAGTCTGATTCTGAGACCCGGGTGTTTCTTCGTCCACTGATCTATTGCTTTCATCAACGCTTTCATTACTAAGTCTTTTTCCGGTTGTTCCAGAGTTGTCTTTTTAAAAGGATTCAGGATGGGTAAATGCACAATGAAAAATTGATCGGCGGTTAAATATCCTTTGCTCGATTCAGGGGTGGCCGATTTAATTTTTTCGTCGATTTTTTTGCCGATTTCTTCGTAAAGAGTATCAAGTTCAATGGATCCAATTGGTTGTCCTAGTGGATAGTTGATTTTTAATCCATCTGCACTTCCGCCTACTACAGTGACGTCGCTGTAGCCCGATAACGTAGTTGCACCATAATCACTGTTGATGTTTTCGACAAAAGTCGGTACTTTTTGGCCCGCTGAAAGGGCTATAAAAATAGACGATAGGGATGAGCCGTCAACGATAACTAGGTCGGCATGAGATTCTCCGACTTTTCCGCCTTGAAAATCAATGCGGTCCGGTACGTTCCACTTTTCGATTCGTTTCGAAAAATCTGTCAATCGATTTATCAGGTCACTTTCATGGTTTGCAGGGCTTCCAGTAGGACTAGTGACGTTGGAATTTAATTTTCTGAGTGCTCCGGGCAGTTCCTTGAGCCAGGCTCGGGAAAAATCTCTCGCGTTGCAGTAGTCAACTCCAGTGGGATATTCTTTGGTGTCGATGCCGACTAAAACTTTTGTTAACGCCTCAAAATTTTGCTGAAGAGTTTTTCTGTCCTCGTTATCTTCAACGGCGTTTATGATTTTTGAGACTTCTTTTTGTCCTTCCGCACTTCTTAGCAGTGCCTTCGTTGTCTTGTCTTTATAGCCCGCACTGAAATTAACTTTGACTATGACTTCTGCATCTTGACTTTCCTTGAACGGATTTTTAGAAGGACCTTTATTAGTGTTGGTGACGACACTTGCCTTGCCGCTTCCCTGAGACTGACCTTGGACATCTTCTATAGCTTTTGATAAAGCATAGGCTTCAAAATGAAGAGATTGTCTATTTAAGGGGCTAGATATTTTGGAAATTGTTTGGTTTCCGTTTGGGTCAAATTTTTTAACAATCTCTAAAATCTGATTCTTGGCTGCCTGATAATCGCGCTTCACGAAGTACTCAAGTCTTAGCTTATCGGTAAAAAATTGCTTGAACGAGTCTTTGCGAACGTAGAGTTCGATCTTGCCACCCCCCAGATCTCTCGCTCTAATCTCCCGTCTTGTGTTTTCCTTAAAATAAGTACCAACTTCCTTGAGCGACGTGCTTTGGTTGAGAGTCAATTTAGTGGCCATAAGATTTTTTTGAGTTAACCTGACATAAAATTCTGCTTAAAGTATTTTGATCAGTAACCGACGTTCAACCGCTGTTCGCGCCACGAGTGCATTTAGTGCAGTGGCACTACAAATCGCAGCCAATCCGAGTTGTGCGAGTCGATCAGACCCAAGCATGCAGGGGTCGGGAGCCTCGCAGCCGCACTTGTATAATGCATTTCCAACTCACCGAGCCCCGCTATGACCCAAACCCATTTCGGCTATCAGCAAGTCCCTGAAGAACAAAAGGCGCACAAGGTCGCTGAGGTGTTTCATTCAGTGGCCGCCAAATACGACGTCATGAATGATCTGATGTCGGCAGGTCTGCACCGGGTCTGGAAAGCATTTACCGTTGCGCAGGCCGGTATACGTCCCGGTTTCCGCGTACTGGATTTGGCGGGCGGCACCGGCGATCTGGCGCGCGCCTTTGCAAAAAAAGCCGGCCCCACCGGTGAGGTCTGGCATACCGATATCAATGAATCCATGCTGCGCGTGGGGCGTGACCGGATGATCAATGACGGTCTGCTCTTGCCCACCTTGATTTGTGATGCCGAGAAGCTGCCTTTTCCAGACAATTACTTTGACCGGGTGTCCGTGGCCTTCGGCCTGCGCAACATGACGCACAAAGAGGCAGCGCTGGCAGAAATGCGCCGTGTGCTCAAGCCCGGCGGCAAATTACTGGTGCTGGAGTTTTCCAAAGTGGCGGCGCCCCTGCAGAAGCCTTATGACCTGTATTCCTTCAAAGTATTGCCCTGGCTGGGTCAGAAAATCGCCAGTGATGCGGACAGCTACCGTTATCTCGCGGAGTCCATCCGCATGCACCCGGATCAGGAAACCCTCAAAGGCATGATGCAGGATGCGGGATTGGATCGGGTCGAGTATTTCAATCTCACGGCTGGTGTCGCGGCTTTGCATGTGGGTGTGAAGTTGTAGGCGCAAATACCTGCCAACTTGAAAGACCATGATGAGTCCCGAACGTCCTCTTGCCGCCGCACTGAATCACCTGCTATCGCGCCAGCCGCAACTGCGTGAGGTATTGTCGGCACACGCGGGCAAGTCAGCGCGTATTGTGCTCGGCACTGTGCAGCTTGAGCTGATGGTGGCGACGGATGGTCTGCTGCAAGCCGCTATGGGTGATGAGCCCAACGTCACTATCCGCATCAAGCCCGCCGATTTGCCTCAGATACTCGCCAACATGGATCGCGCGTTTTCTTATGTCAGCCTCAGTGGTGATGCCGAATTCGCCAAAGCGATCTCGGAAGTGGCACAAGGTCTGCATTGGGAGGCGGAAGAAGATCTGGCGCCTTTCGTGGGTGAGATCGCCGCAGTTCGTATTGCGCAGGCTGCGCGGTCGACGGTGCAGACTGTGCGCTCGGGTGGCGGCAAGCTGGTTGAGCAAATCGCCGAGTATCTGCTGGAAGAAAATCCGCTACTTCTCTACCGCAAAACGGGTGAAGATTTCGCCGCGCAAGTGGCCGCATTGCGTGACGATGTCGAGCGACTCGGCAAGCGCATCGGCCTGCTCGAAACACGCTTGGGGACAAGCCCAAGCAAAAGCACAAATTCAGGCACAAGTTCAGGCACAAGTTCAGGCACAAACATGAGCGCAGGGAGTGCCCGATGATGTCGCGCTTGTTACGTGTATTCAAAATCACCCGGGTGGCGCTTCGCTACGGGCTGGATGAAATCATCTTCTCCAGCGCCCGCATACCACCGCATGTGCGGCTCTTGTCTGCGCTCTTGTTCTGGCGTGACATCAGCGCCCCGCGTGGCGAACGTTTGCGTCGTGCGCTGGAAGAGCTGGGCCCCATTTTCGTGAAATTCGGTCAGGTGCTCTCTACGCGCCGTGACTTGCTACCCGCTGATGTCGCCGATGAACTGGCGCGGCTGCAGGACCGGGTACCGCCGTTTGCGTCGGATCTGGCGATTGCCGAGATCACGCGCTCGCTCGGTCAGCATCCTGACCAGTTGTTTGCCAGTTTCTCGCGCGAGCCGGTAGCGTCCGCATCCGTTGCGCAGGTGCATTTCGCCGTGCTGAAAAATGGCACCGAGGTGGCGGTCAAGGTGTTGCGCCCCGGCGTGCATCAGGCCATCGATAAAGACATTGCACTCATGCGCGTCATTGCCGGCTGGGTCGAGCGCTGGTGGTCGGATGGCCCGCGGCTCAAGCCCCGCGAAGTGGTGGCCGAGTTCGACAAACACCTGCATGATGAACTCGACCTCATGCGAGAAGCAGCCAACGCCAGTCAGCTGCGCCGTAATTTCGCCGGTTCGCCCTTGCTGATGGTGCCGGAAATGTTCTGGGATTATTGTGCTGAATCCGTCATCGTGATGGAGCGCATGACGGGCATACCCATCTCGCAGACACAGCGACTGATTGACGCGGGCGTTGATCTTAAAAAACTCTCGCGCGATGGTGTGGAGATATTTTTTACGCAGGTGTTCCGTGACGGATTTTTTCACGCGGATATGCATCCCGGGAATATCCTGGTCTCCACGGCGCCCGAGACTTTCGGACGCTACATCGCGCTGGACTTTGGTATCGTCGGCACGCTCACCGATTTTGACAAAGACTATTTATCGCAAAATTTTCTGGCGTTTTTTCAGCGCGATTACAAACGTGTGGCGCAGGCTCATATTGAATCTGGTTGGGCACCCAAAGATACGCGCGTCGATGAACTCGAAGCGGCAGTGCGTGCGTGCTGCGAACCGATTTTTGATCGACCCTTGTCGCAGATCTCGTTTGGACAGGTACTGCTGCGATTGTTTCAGACCTCACGTCGTTTTAATGTTGAAGTGCAGCCGCAGCTCGTGCTTTTGCAAAAAACCCTGCTCAATATCGAGGGGCTTGGGCGCGAGCTGGATCCGGACCTCGACCTGTGGGCAACCGCCAAGCCCTCACTGGAGCGGTGGATGAAGGAGCAGGTAGGCTGGCGCGGTTTCATTGAACGTCTGAAGATCGAGGCGCCACACTACGCGCAAATTCTGCCGCAACTGCCGCGCCTGCTGCAGCAGGCACTTGAGGCGAAGGCACAAGGGCAGCAAGCGGATGACAGCGTTTTGCTTCAGCGCCTGTTGGCCGAGCAGCGGCGCACCAATCTCTTGCTAGGTATCGCTGTGTATTTTGGTGGCGGACTTATCTTGGGCATTGTCGTGGTTCAGCTTTTTCTGCGCTGGCATTACGGGCTCTGAGTCGCCTTGCAAAGTGTAGCGGGGGTCGCATGCAGCATGCTACTTCGCGTGGATTGCCTGGTTGAAGCTTCTTCGTCAATCGCGCCATCGTGCACACCACATCAAATAATTGATGTCATTCCGACATTGACCTGAAACGAGTCGTTCGCCGCTATAATCGCGCCTGTTTTTTCTGTGGAGACGTCCGCGCGATCGGAGATGGCATGAACACCTTGATGGCTTTTGTCGGACTCTATTTGTTGATCTCGGTGGCGCTCGGGCTGTACGCGGCCAGGCGCGTCAAGACTGCTGGCGATTACGCGAACGCCGGGCGCTCGTTGCCGCTGCCTGTTGTGATCGCGACCGTTTTTGCGACCTGGTTCGGCTCTGAGACGGTGCTGGGAATACCCGCGCGTTTCGCCGAACATGGTCTGGGCGGTGTCGTCGAAGATCCGTTCGGTGCATCGCTCTGCCTGATCTTCGTCGGCCTCTTTTTTGCCCGACGCTTGTACCGAATGAACCTGCTGACCATCGGCGACTACTACAAGCAGCGCTATAACCGGCCGGTCGAGATCATGGTGTCTCTTTGCATCGTGATCTCTTATCTGGGATGGGTCTCGGCGCAGATCACCGCCATGGGTCTGGTATTCAACGTGTTGACTAACGGCACCATCTCTTTGTCAGCGGGCATGATCCTTGGGGCAGCCATCGTGCTGACCTATACGCTTTTCGGTGGCATGTGGGCGGTGGCACTGACGGATTCATTTCAGATGACGCTGATTATTGCAGGCATGTTGTACATTGCCTGGGTCATCGCTGGCGATGCCGGCGGGGCGCAAGTTGTCATTACCCATGCGGCAAATGCCGGCAAACTTGATTTTCTGCCTGAGCTCTCCTTACCCACCGTGCTTGCCTTTGTCGGCGCCGCCGTCACGATCATGTTTGGCTCCATCCCCCAGCAGGACGTCTTTCAGCGAGTCATGTCGGCGCGCTCCGAAAATGTCGCCGCCAGTGGTGCCGTGGTCGGCGGCTCCCTGTATTTTGTGATTGCCTTCATTCCCATGTTTCTGGTGTATGCGGCGCAGCTGATCGATCCGGCGATGTTTGCTTCGCTGATTGAAGATGATCCGCAAAAAATCCTGCCCACGCTCATCCTGACCCACACACCTGTGTTCGCGCAGATATTGTTCTTTGGTGCGCTCTTGTCGGCCATCATGTCTACCGCCAGCGGTACCCTGCTCGCGCCCAGTATCACGCTCACAGAAAACATCATTCGCGAAATCCGGCCGATGTCGGACCGTCAGCTGCTGCTGACCACGCGTATCGTCGTTGTTTGTTTCACCATCGTCGTCACCACTTTCGCACTGGTGTCGCAGGGCATGCCGATTTACGAAATGGTTGGCAACTCTTACAAAGTGCCGTTGGTGGGTGCCTTCATTCCCTTGGTGATGGGCCTCTACTGGAAGCGTTCGAATACGCAGGGTGCGCTGTGCTCCGTGATCGGCGGCTTGGGCAGCTGGTTGCTTATGGAAGTCTTTGGCAGCGAGTCCATCTGGCCGCCACAGCTTGTCGGCCTGCTGGTCGCCTTTCTAGGCATGATTGCCGGCTCTCTCCTGCCGCAGCCCAAAAAGCTCGCCCACTGGGCCTGATCGCCCGGCGCGATTACGACGAGCCTCCCCGGAAAACCCTTATAATTCAAGGTTTTCGAAATTTTGCAGGGAGGGAGCAATAATGCCGATTTATGCCTATCGCTGCGAAGCATGCGGCTTCGCCAAGGATGTACTGCAAAGCATGTCTGCCGCGCCGCTAACCGATTGCGAATCCTGCGGCAAACCCGAATTCCGCAAACAGGTCACGGCGGCTGGGTTTCAGCTCAAGGGAAGTGGCTGGTATGTCACCGATTTTCGTAATGGCGCGACGCCCGCTGCGAAGGGCGATGCCGGTTCCGGCACCGCGAGCGCCGGGGCGAGCGCACCCGCGGCAACTGCCGATTCCACAGCAACACCCTCGGCACCCGCTGCCGCACCCGCAGCAGCCAGCACAAGCGCCACGCCTGCGGCCAGCTAATTCAATCATTCATGCGTAAATATTTCATTACTGGCCTGCTGGTTCTCGTGCCACTCGTGATCACCCTGTGGGTGCTCAATCTCATTATTGGCACGCTCGATCAGTCCTTGCTGCTCCTGCCGCCGCAATGGCGCCCCGCACTGCTGCTGGGTTTCAACCTTCCCGGTGTCGGTACGATACTCACGCTGCTGATCATTTTTATCACCGGGGTAATCACTCGTAACTTCGTCGGCAACCGGCTGGTGAAACTTTGGGAGTTACTGCTACAGCGTATTCCCGTGGTCAGCTCCATCTATTCCAGCGTCAAACAAGTCTCCGATACGCTCTTTTCCTCATCCGGCAATGCATTTCGCAAGGCACTGCTAGTGCAATATCCGCGTGAAGGTATCTGGACCATCGCCTTTCAAACCGGCGTGCCGGGTGGCGATGTGAAGAACCACCTGAGCGGCGATTATGTCAGCGTCTACGTGCCAACCACGCCCAATCCCACCTCCGGATTTTTTCTGATGCTTCGGCGTGAAGACACCATCGAACTCAGCATGAGCGTCGATGAAGCGCTCAAGTACATCGTCTCCATGGGCGTGGTCGCACCTCCTGCGCCAAATGGCAAACCTGTACAAAAAACGGTTGCCAGTGCCGTTACTGAATCAAGCAATCACTAATCCATTACTGAAACACGATAGAAGCGAGACCGAACAAGATGTCAATGCGAACACACTATTGCGGCCTAACCAACGAGACACTGATGGGCCAGACCGTCAGCCTGTGCGGCTGGGTACACCGCCGCCGCGACCACGGTGGGGTCATCTTTATTGACCTGCGCGACCGCGAAGGTCTGGTGCAAGTCGTCTGCGATCCGGATCGTGCCGACATGTTCAAGGCTGCCGAATCCGTGCGTAACGAATTTTGTTTGCGCATCACCGGCCTGGTACGTGCACGTCCTGAAGGTACCGATAACGCTAACCTCACCTCCGGCAAGATCGAGGTCTTGTGTCATGAATTGGAGGTGCTGAATCCCTCGGTCACGCCGCCGTTCCAGCTGGATGACGACAATCTGTCCGAAACCACACGTCTGACACATCGCGTGCTGGATTTGCGTCGTCCGCAAATGCAGCACAACTTGCGACTGCGTTACAAGGTCACGATGGAAGTGCGCAAATTTCTCGATGAGCACGGTTTCATCGACATCGAAACACCGATGCTCACCAAGTCCACGCCCGAAGGCGCACGCGATTACCTGGTGCCTTCGCGTGTGAATGCGGGCCATTTCTTTGCGCTGCCCCAGTCGCCGCAGCTGTTCAAGCAATTGCTGATGGTGTCGAACTTCGATCGCTACTACCAGATCACCAAATGCTTCCGCGACGAAGATCTGCGCGCCGATCGTCAGCCTGAATTTACCCAGATCGATTGCGAAACCTCGTTCATGAGCGAGCAAGAAATTCGTGATCTGTTCGAAGGCATGATTCGCAAGACCTTCAAGAACACCCTCAACGTCGATCTGCCCGATCCTTTCCCCGTGATGGATTTCGCCACCGCCATGGCGAAATACGGCTCCGACAAACCCGACATGCGCGTCAAGCTCGAATTCACCGAGCTGACCGACGTAATGAAAGACATCGATTTCAAAGTCTTCTCGGGCGCTGCGAATATGGAAGGCGGTCGCGTGGTTGGTCTGCGCGTGCCCGGTGGCGCGAATGAAAACGGCGGCATGCCACGCTCCGAAATCGACGCCTACACGCAATTCGTCGCCATTTATGGCGCCAAAGGTCTGGCTTACATCAAGGTCAATGAAAAAGCCAAAGGTCGCGATGGTCTGCAATCACCGATCGTCAAAAACATCCACGATGCTGCGTTGACGCAGATTCTGGAACGCACGGGTGCGCAGGACGGTGATCTGATTTTCTTCGGCGCCGACAAGGCCAAGATCGTCAATGACAGCATTGGTGCTCTGCGCCTGAAGGTCGGTCACAGCGACTTTGGCAAGAAGTCTGGC
>JACCDM011919369.1_pt1 | contig 10172 bp, 11 predicted proteins | sample 7445851 | NCBI WGS metagenome assembly JACCDM01 (sample SAMN15323438, study PRJNA562643) | freshwater metagenome | isolation source: river surface water | place: USA:Blue River Watershed | collected 2017-08-16
ACCCCAAGCATCGGCGGACATATCTTCATCCCCGCTGCATTTATCGGTTGGTGTATCCTAGTCCCTGAAATCGATGCTAAAGTCATTAGCCTTACGATTTCAGCAACTATCCTATACATTATGGGAATCATTGATGACGCGCGGAACCTTAGCCACCGCGTTAAGCTGCCCTTTCAGGTAGCAGCAAGCACTTTAGTTATTTACACCTGGAACCTAATCCCTATGGATTTTGGTGGAGCGTTTGGTATCCACCTCGTCCACAGCTGGTGGGGGTGGCTACTCATGTTGGCCTTCTTTCAATTCACCATCAACGCTATCAACTACACCGACGGTGTAAATGGTCTTCTTGGAAGCTACACTCTCATCAGCTTCGGATTCTTAGCCTGGTTCACTCAAGGGGGAATGTACCCCCACATGAGTCCCCTACTCCTGACCGTGGCTGCCGGAGTACTCGGGTTTCTTCTATTTAATTTTAGGAAGACGGCCCGCACCTTTATGGGCGATACTGGCTCTACGGTAATTGGCCTGATTGCAGCGATGACGACTGCACGGATAATTGGCAAGCAGCCGCAGCTTGAACTTGGCAACGGAACCCTATTTCCCACTTTCTTTATGCTGGTCGCGGTGTTCTGGTACCCTCTATTTGATTCGCTACAGGTCTATATTCGCCGTTTAAGTCGAGGAAACAGTCCTTTTGTGGCCGACCGGTCACATGTGCACCACAAGTTGTTGGCCGCGACCGATAAGAACCACCTTTTGGTCACTGCTATTATTGCAGGAGTCCTACTTGTAGTTTTGGTATTGAGCGTCTTAGCTCTTTAGAAAATGCCTGCAGCCCGCAGTCATTTTTCATAAACTTTTCCTTTGTCAACCCCTAATTTTCCTGAAAACCCCCGATAATTAACGGAAAAAGTAACGTAACTTCCTACCTGGGAGGATACACTTTAATGGGAAGATTAGGGACGAATGCCTGTCGATGAATTGGTTTATGGATCTAAATAATGCTTGAGAGAAGAATGAGGAATTCCGCATCGATTACAACACAGAGATACCACATTCGTCCATCTTCGATTTGCCACCCGAAGAATTAATATATTTACATCAAGCTAACCCCGAATTCTATTGTTAAAAGGGTTACTAATAAGGGGAGCACCTCATTCATTGGTGATATTGAACAAATCCTCTATACTGTAGTTCGAGTAAACCACTTCTTGCACCATTACTTTTTGATCTAAAGTTGTTTTATCCAAATTATTAATTAACATAGCTAAATCCTCACGCGATCTATACACATGCGAATACGGCACCCTTCGAATTACCTCAGGCAGTGCATCAACATCAGTAGTTAGACTCGGACATCCAAAAAATGCGGCTTCTAATACTACTAAGCCGAAGCCTTCTAAGTAAAGAGTTGGCACAACGTTCATATCCGCCCAACGATAATAATTGTTCCTTTCCAAATCTGATAAACTACCCAATAACTCTATTCTTAAGTATTCATCACTATATGACTTCAACTTCCTCTTTTCGGGTCCATCTCCAATGATTTTTAGGTGTACCTTCTTTTCTAAAATACCCGAACTTGAAAGATATTTTAGGTCCTCGCAAAACTTAGCGACACCCGTTCTCCGTACCAATCTTCTTACGCAAACAAGATTAAGTGAATCGCTACTATCAATCTTAACAGGACTTCGATTCGTTACAACTACAATCGGCTTGACAACACTTATATCCTTATTTCTAACTTTACTTTGAAGTTTGTTCTTAAAAAATTCTGATGCAGTAAAAAATTCTTTCGAACGTTTGAGAATGAAACGCTCTACCAATATCGTGATTAGAATGTTAAGCCGACTACGATTCTCAACCCTTGCCTCTTCAACAGCAGGACCGTGAAAAAAATAAATTGGCTTCTTCCAAAACCACAATGGCAGACCAATCGGACCATTGTGGATTTCTATTGTCTCTGGCTTGTATCGAATAATGAATAAGCAGAGTTTTATCCATGCTAGAAAATATGATTTTAAAGATAATGACTTTCCAAGTGATATAAAATCATCTTTAGTTTCTCCAATACCCAGAACCCGAACTTTAATATTCTTGGATTTTAAATATGTATATCGACCGTCAACAAAAGTTGGCACTCCACCTTTCTTAAACCTACTAAATGTGCTAGTGACTAAAACATGCATATCTCCTGTATTAGCGTTTTTGCATTCTTTCCGTTTACTAAAATATTTTGTTGTTGCCTTTTCCACAATCTCTCTCTAACTCCTAAAGACATTATCTTCTCGTACAAAGTGACAATGTCACCAGCAGTATTAAAGAACATCAATGGTTCATCTCCCAGCAGTCGCCTTGCATATTCGTTGTCTTTGTGTAAAAGCAAACCTCCATAAAAAGGCACCAACACCGATCTACTTGTCACCACATCCCCTTGGCCATGTGATCTCAAAGGACCTTGTAACAGACCTAAAACGAACACGGCACTTTGATAGAGCATATTCACGGCATCACCATAAACTTCATTCAAGACTTTTACCTTATCTTGTATTAAAAAGTCGTCCCAACCTCTACCGACTATTGTTAACTTAAATGGAGCTAAAGCGACTAATTCCTTCAAAAAAATACTCTTCGACACCGAATAATGGCCGACAAATAAGACACCCACTTCAGAATTTACTGCACGAATACACAATGGATTATCTGATGGATATATGGGTGATATTAATCGAGAATTTTGAGAAATTGCCTTAAAATATTTCTGTTGGTTCGGTTTAGTAAAATATACACGAGTAAAGAGCTTTAAATTATTACAAAAATCCTTACCATGAATAAATGGATCCAAATCTGGATATATCAACACAGAATGATAAACTTCTTTCAAGATCAATGGCAAGATTCTTTGATCTAAATTGTGGCCTTTAAAGACAATGAAAACATCTGGACGAAACGATAATACCTTCTTATAAATATCTTCTGTCAAGCTTTTCCTGCGAGACTTACGCTGAAGAAATCTTAATGTCCTCTGAATAACACCTTCCGTTTTATATTCGACCCACATCCTATCGTCGTAATTGATGAGCGTACTATCAGGTTCTTTTCGAAGTGAAGATAACAACATATAATCGTCTAGACCCTGCGATTCTCTCAAGATAGAAATTATTTTCATACCAATTTTTTAATAACTTGCTCCTCTAATTCCCAAATATAACTTAACATTTCATATCTAGAACTATGATCGAAGTCAAATCGATGACCAAATAATTCATACTCAATTAACAACTCTTTTAACTGGGAACGATTAGTGTAGAAATAAACCCCTGGTAAACTAAAATCAGCTAATCCACCAGCCTTTCTAGCAAAAATTATACAGCCACTTACAAGAGCTTCATAATAAGCCAAGCTATTCACCTCTTGATAGGAAGTCGTTATATATACAGAAGCCCTATGTAATTGCCTTAGGTACTCTTGTCTCGGCACAGACCCTGACCAAATCACATTAGATAGTTCTACTCGCTTATACTTCCTTGAATACGCACCGTGACCAAATATTTGAAGACTCATTTTTGTAGAAACACACTTCCAAGCATTTAGTAATTCTATTAAATTCTTTCTGTATATAAATGAACCCGCCCATATCATTGAATGCGAATGTTTCCGACCTCGTTCACAAAACTCTAATCGAGGGATTTCCGAGATTCGAATGCTGTCAATACCCAGACTGTGTAAAAATCTAACATCAGCGTAGGTTGCCCCATTAATCTTCATTTTCCGAAAATAGGACAAAATGTAAAATGAAAATTGACCTGTAATAACAACTAAATTAGTTTTAAAATGATACCAAGAAATACCACGAACTATACTAAGACCAGATATTATTCCTATTGTCACATTTTTTAAAGTTAACAAGCAAAGTAAATTGAACGACCAATGAGGCTGTCCAAAGCGAATTATCCTGTCACTACCAATGCCTTTTTTCACCCAACGATAAAATAGATAACACTCATAGAAAAACTGAAATTTTGAATTGTGATCTCCTATGTCGTTTGCAAATCTCATCGGATAAAAGCATATCTCAACATTATCATTTAAACCAAAAGTCTCAAGGTAAGTAACAATATTCGACTTATTATCAGATCTTAGCATTGTATACAACCTGTAAGATTTTCTTTTATCAATATTCGCTATCAACTTATTAAAAACTATGAACTCGCTACCTTTATTAGGATCCCAAAGATCAGTAAGTAAATTAACCAATTCTTTTGATTTTAGGCGCAACGTAAAACGCTTCTTCAGGCACACCTGAAGATACTCGTACTTCTAAACCAGCCAATGACGCTTCAACTGGAGCTAAACCAAAGCCATCATAATTACTCATGTGAATAAAAATGCCTTCACAATGCTCCATCCAATTCCTTCGATAACCACGAAACTCAACAAAATCAATAATGTCATAACTGCCGGGATATGATTTTAAAAAGTCAAAATCAACATTTCCGTAATGAATAACTTTACCGCCATTTTTCTTTACATCGCTACTAAAGTTTATAAAGCCTGCAATATCTCTAGACTGAATTCCCTTCTCCCTTGTTAAACGGAAAGCAAAAACAAAAGTCTCACTACGGCCACTATTCAATGATAATGACTTTAATTTTTCAACTCTATTACGACTTATTGGAAATAGAATCTTTGCACCTTCTGTTTTTATGTGTGATATACTACCATAATATGTTGGAAACTTTCGACTCAACCAATAAAATAAGCTTACCAAAAATCCCATTAAACCAATGAATTTTATATGATACGGGACCTGTATGTAGACTATTACTTTTGACCTATATATAAAAGTTAAAAATATCAATAGCGGGATGTCGCGCAACCCATTGACTAATAAAATATGATCAGCCTTCCGCATTAAACTAAGCGAAACATTTTCCTCTACTTCAAAACCTTTCATTTTGGCTATTTCAACAAAATCCGCCTTAAACGTTTCCCCTCCTCCATATGTCTCGATAGTCCTTGGTAAAAGCACATTCTTGCCTTTCAAACTATCAATGAAATCTTCTAAATACATATTCAGAAATAATATAAATGAGTTGAAATATGATAATATCTCGAATGGTTTCATATACAATATAAGACCATGCGCCTGACAAGCTTTTCGCGTGAATATTAACCAATTTTATTACGAAATACATGGAATAGTACTCTCCAATACCAACGGCATATCTAGATAATAACTTATCAATTATAACTACCAACAAAGAGACCATCCCAATAAAGATAGCTGCACCGCTAAAACCCAACCACAACCTTCCCTGTCCTATTAAAGTTATTGGTAAACTCACATTTTCCTTCGACTCAATATTTAAAATTTGTTCAACGTAAAAATCATGTCCATCGATGCTACCAGATAAGCCGAAAATATTAATCCTGGTTATAGCCCACGAAAGGCGCATTAGTACTTCATCTAGTCCAATAGAATATAAGTTTTTCGATGCATAATACCAATAAGGTTCTGAAAGTCTAAATAAACCACTGAATAGAATAGCACTTCCCTCCCGTAGCGCTCCCCACAAGCCAAAAAGGAAGGCTCCACTAACAACAAGAACTATTACCTTTAAAACACTTAAACCAGTAGACGTTTGCCTTTGCTTCAATAACAATAATGGAAATACTGACATTATTAATAGTCCCCTACTATCAGCCACAATCATACAGACACTAAAAAAGAGAACATTTATATAGAGCATCCAACTTTTCGCGTTAGAAGAGAATAAACTCAATAATACAGCTTGAGGAAACAAGAGGTTTACCAGTCGCTGAACACTTCCATTTGCCTCCCGAAAATTTGCAAACAGTAATAAAAAAAAATAGCATACAGCTAAGTAAAGTAACAAATCACTCCTTTTCTTTATTGACGATTTCGACCTGTGTTCTGGAACGAAAGTCAGGAAACATAATGGTATTAAACTCAATGCTAAATTTTCATAAATCAATGTTGATTCTACACTGGAGCTGTAAATGACCTTTGACAGTCCCAATTGATTTGAAATCAAAGGGACTGCCACATAAGTTAAAAGGATGCTAAAACTAAATATTTTCAGCCCTAATCTTACCATGAATCCAATTCAAAACAACGCCAATAAAATAATAATATATGATAAAAAGCAATTCAATGCTTATTATGCCTATTGATCCCAAAAACATTGATAAGAGACATATAGACAGAGAAGCAAAATAATAAGAATAAATTGTGTCTACCGGTAAAATTTCTAATAACAATGAGCCAGAAGTCCAGACACTCGCAGCCAAAATAATTAAACCAAAAATAATCGTTTCCCGTAAGTCTGATTTAAATATTAATAAACTAATATCCAACACATAGCTATTATATTTCATAACTATAAAGTGCATACATATAGCAAAAGTTACTAGAACTATTGAGATTATATTAGGCAACCTTTTAGTGTCCCATTTATTGAGAAATGACCTTATTGCAATTCTACCTGAGTTCAGATAAGGCAAAGTTATTGTGTAACTAGATTCCGGGAAAACTTTGGTTTGAAAAACACCAAGCACAACCAATATATGATATTCATGATCAGCTCTCAATGCTCTTGCTAATCCATCGAGAAAGTCACGATAACTAATGCTAATCTTTTCTTTATACTTTGACGCCATATTCAAACCGTTATACTGAACATATATTACACCATGAACGAGAACTGATACTATGCTGAGTTCTAAGAAATTTATAGAAAATAAAAAATGCATTAATACTAATATTATTGCCCGAAATATTGACCCAACAAATTGAACTCTCCAAAATAAATCATTTCGGTAAATTTGTGCTTTGAATGAAACTAACAAGTAACCACAGCTAATAGGAACAGAAAATAGCATTATAGAAAGCAATTGATAATCAACAATAAATGCTACAATAAAAACTATAAAAGTATATAACAGAATTTTCTTAGAATAGGACAAAGATATCCCTTTAATCTCGTCGTCTTCTAAATCTTGAATTACTTGTTTGTACTTACTAATAAATACGTGTGAGGTTAACATAATTACAGATACAAGTGCGGCACTAAACACGTACGTTGTTGCCGCTTCTCGATCCGAAGTTAAAGCCAGACTATATCCTAAAAGACCAGAAGCGAGTGACAGTATTGGAGTCATTATCCTGTAAAAAGCACCAAGAATCATCTATCGTCTAACAACCAACTGCTCGATTGAATTTTATCTCCTAGTCCATCAATGAGGGCGATACCCATTTTTTCACAGATTGGGCGTTCTGGTATGATATCGTTCCTTTGATCACCTCCACTAGCAAAAGCTAAGTGATGACTATGACCAAACTCTTGAGCTATTTTCTCGAGGGTTGCACACACAGTTTGATCTTCATCAATAGAAAGAATGGCATGTTCAACAGCTTTGATATTGGAGACAATAATCATTCGCTCGTCTTCCTTCTGGAATTCTCTACTGCCTTTTAAAGCTCTTTGGTGGTCGTTATTCACAATAACGAATAACTCATCCGCCAATACTTTGGCATTGTTGAAGTATTCCAAATGTCCTTTATGGATGGGATTAAAGTATCCCGAAACTATTACTCCTTTTTTCTTAATGTTACTTTCTGTCAAAATCGTCTTGTACTCTTACTATATCTGATTCATCCGAAGGAATATCGTTAGTGTGCTGCCAGATTTCAGCAACGATGCCGTAATCCGATAACCCTATCAATCGATGTCTTTCACCTTGCGCAAGCTTAACCTGAGCTCCTTCAGCGTACTGAACTAAATCACCCTCATTATCATCATTGCTACGAATAATTCCAACGGTTCCTCTAAACACCTGCCAAATTTCTGCGCGGCGGTGGTGGTATTGCCAAGAGAGTCTGGCCTCGGGCTTTACAATTAATATTTTCGGACTTAGTTTCCCTTCGATACGAAGGGTTTCCACGTCAATGCCGTCAAAGAACTTGTTCGAAAAAGCTTGGGCCTTGTCTTCATCAATGACTAAAAACCCGCCCCAAGGACGCAAAAAATCACTATCAGCTACAGTAAACCCGTAGCTTACAATTTCTGCTTGTACTGTATTCAAAAACACGTTACTCATTCCATGTCATTTTTATGTCTTGCTCACCGTAATTCACCGTAAAATACGACTGGATTGCCTGCAACCGGGCAATCATTCCCCAATCAGTTTTAAGACATTTTCATAACCCTGAGCAATAAAAGAAGCCTCGTCGTCAAAAACTCTAATCTTTACTTTTCGACTTAACTCCTTCTGGGCACACTTGGTAAGTCGTTCCAAATACTCACTATCAACATCCCCCACAATCGCCACCTCAATCGTACCGGTATCCAAGCCCTTGGCATATTCGCCCACGACATATGCAGCGATTAACTCCCCTACCTGATCCAGTACCCGCTCAATGAGGTGATCAAAGCCCATGTGCTTGGACACCAAGCCACAGAGCTCACGGTAAAACGGATTTTGAATATTGGGACGGTACAGCACCTTTTGCCCGTCCTGCTGGGCCACAATAAGACCTGCCTCGTGCAACTTGCCCAGCTCAATGCGGACTGAATTGGTGCTCTCCTCAAATTCTTGGGCAAAGCCCCTTAAATGGCCTTGAGCCTCGGGGTGGCTGAAGAGCTTTAATAAGAGCTTGAGCCGGGTTTTACTGGTAATTAGAGCGGATAGTATGGCTAGGTGCGCTTTTTATGGCTTGTCAATGGTTCGAAGCTTTGACTGATACGGCTTCGCCCCGTCACTCACATCAAAGAATTCAAGTGAGTAACTAACTTGAACACAAAGTACGAGACTGTGACCACAATTAGGAAACATAATCCTAAAAACTTTTGGGCAATGATTCCCACATTCTGCGCAAACACGGTTTGTACGTGACCTTAGCCTACTATTACACACTTAATGCGAGCCTTACTCCGTAATTTTACCCCATGAACGAAGCCCCACGCCCCGCTGTCGACGACGAGATCACCCTGACCGACATCTGGATTAAAGTCCAAGAGTGGTGGTCCTACCTATGGAAGCGCAAGACGTGGATTGTGGGTATCGCCTTTCTTTTTGCCGTGGGCGGTTATATAAAGGCCAAACTCGAGAAGCCTTCGTATTCAGCTACCCTGACTTTTGCTTTAGAGCAGGGAACTAAGGGTGGTGGACTTTCAAGCTTGGCCTCTCAATTTGGCATGTCGTTAGGTACTGACGGTGCAGGCTTAGCTGGCGACAACTTACTCACCTTGATGAAGAGCCGCCGTATTGTAGAAGAAGTACTCTTGAGCCCAGTTTATGTTAACGGGGATTCTGTGCTTCTGATTGATCAATACGTGGGCACATGGCCTGACCTCGAGGAATCATGGGACAGCTTGGGTCTGTACCCCATGACAGGTCGAACATGTTGTAGCAATGCGCAGGATTCAGCTCTTGGCGTCATTATCAAGAGAATTAGTGAAAAGATGCTGGGGGTATCTAAGATTGACGAAGAGCAGAGCTTTGTCACCGTGAGCTATACCGGCCACGACGAGGTCTTTGCGGGCCACTTTGTGGAATTGCTCACCCAAAAGGCCACTGAGTTCTACATCGCCAGCAAAATGGCCAATAGCCACGCCAACATAGCCAAGCTACAGAACCGCGTGGACTCGGTATCAGCTGAGCTGCAAATAGCCATGGTGGGTTACGCCTCGTCTCAAGACCAAAACTCCTTCACCGTGCAGAGCACGGCCAAGGTACCCTCGGTGCAAAAGCAGATGAAGGTGACGATGCTGACCACACTGTACGGCGAGCTGGTGAAAAACCTCGAGCTGTCGAAGACCATGGCAGCCCGCGAGGAGCCCCTGATCACGGTGATTGACCGCCCCCACTACCCCTTGCGCGTGCGCGAGTCCAAGCTGAAGTCGGCCGCGATCGGCGGGGTGCTTGGTGTCTTCTTGACCCTAGTATTCTTGGGTGCCCGGGCGTTTATTCAGGATTTAAATAAGCAGGCAGCTGCGCTGAAGCAAGAGGCCTAAGCCTTGCCTAAACGTTGGTGGCCACCAGCTGCGTCTTGTTGACGTCCACGCTCACCTTGACCTGCAGGTCTTCGAGGTAGAGTTCCAGTTTGGTTCCGCGCTGTTCGAGGACCCTGGCTTCGCGACCTTGTA
>JACCDM010536969.1_pt1 | contig 10168 bp, 7 predicted proteins | sample 7445851 | NCBI WGS metagenome assembly JACCDM01 (sample SAMN15323438, study PRJNA562643) | freshwater metagenome | isolation source: river surface water | place: USA:Blue River Watershed | collected 2017-08-16
TCGGCCTCGTGCCGGGGAATCGAGTGCTCCTGCGCGGCTTCAACGGGCGCTGGATGGCGGTCGCCTGGCTCGCCGTGATGAAGGCGGGTCTCGTCGCCGTGACGACGATGCCGCTCCTCCGCGCCGCGGAACTGCGCGTCTTGCTGGAGCGGGCGCAGTGCGCCGCCGCGCTCTGCGACGCCCGACTGCTCGCGGAGCTCGAGGAGGCGGCGACCGAACGCGGCATCCCCGTGCACGCCTGGGGCACCGTGGATACGGTCGGTCTCGAGGCCCGGATGGCGCACCACCGGCGTCCGTTCGCCGCCGCGGACACCGCGAGCGACGATGTCTGTCTGATCGCCTTCACCTCCGGGACCACCGGCGTCCCCAAGGGGTGCATGCACTTCCACCGCGACGTGCTGGCGATGTGCGATGGCTTCTCGGCACAGGTGCTCCGGCTCACGGCGGCGGACCGCTGCATCGGGACGCCCCCCTTCGCCTTCACCTTCGGCCTCGGCGGACTCCTCTGCTTCCCCCTCGCGGCGCGCGGGAGTGCCGTGCTCCTCGAGAAGGCGACCCCCGAGACGCTGCTCGACGCCATCGCGGCGACCCGCGCCACGGTGTCCTTCACCGCGCCCACGTTCTATCGGATGATGGGGCTCGCGATCCGCAAGGAACCCGGCCGGTTCTCGACGGCCTCGCTGCGCACCACCGTCTCCGCCGGCGAGGCCCTCCCCGACGCCACCCGCACCCTCTGGCGTGAAGTCACGGGGCTCGAGATGCTCGATGGCATCGGCGCGACGGAGCTCATCCACATCTTCATCGCCGCGGCCGGTGCCGACGTGCGGCCCGGCGCCATCGGTCGGCCGGTGCCGGGGTACGAGGTGGCGATTCTCGACGACACGCTCCGACCCGTCCCCACCGGGACCATCGGCCGCCTGGCGGTGCGCGGGCCCACCGGCTGCCGCTATCTGTCCGACCCGCGCCAGCGCACGTACGTGCAGGATGGCTGGAACCTCACCGGCGATGCCGCGCTGATGGATGCCGACGGCTATGTCTTTTTCCAGGCGCGCACCGATGACCTCATCATCTCCGCCGGCTACAACATCGGTGCCCCCGAGGTCGAGGCTGCGGTGATGCAGCATTCCGCCGTCGCCGAATGCGCCGTCGTGGGTGTCCCCGACGAGGAGCGCGGACAGGTGGTGAAGGCGGTGATCGTCCTCGCGGCTGGGCAGCAGGCCTCGGACGCGCTCGCCGTGGAGATCCAGGAGTTCGTGAAGCGCACGATCGCGCCGTACAAGTATCCGCGGCTCGTGGAGTTCACCGCCGCGCTCCCCAAGACCGACACCGGGAAGCTGCAACGCTTCCGCCTCAAGGAGCCTCGATGACCCTGCGCATCCTCCACCCCGACGGTTGGGCTGCACCGAAGGGCTACGCGAACGGGATCCTCGCCACGGGCCGTCAGCTTCACGTCGCCGGCCAGATCGGGTGGGACGCCCAGCAGCGGATGGTGCCGGGCGGCCTCGTGTCGCAGACGCGTCAGGCGCTCGAGAACATCGTCGCCGTCTTGGCGAGCGGTGGGGCGCGCCCCGAGCACCTCGTCCGCCTCACCTGGTATCTCACCGACCGGGCCGCCTACCTCGCGGCGTCGAAGGAGATCGGCGCGGTCTACCGCGAGGTGATCGGCCGCCACTATCCGGCGATGACCGCCGTCGAGGTGTCGGCCCTGATGGAAGCAGAAGCGCTCGTCGAGATCGAGGCGACCGCCGTCGTCCCGTGAGTCCTGTCGTCCCGTGAGTTCTGTCCTGCTGCACACCCTTCTCTCCCCGCATCGATGACCTTCGCCGCCATCACCGGCTGGGGCGCCTGTATGCCCCCGGCGGTCCTCACCAACGACGACCTCTCGACCTTCCTCGACACCACCGACGAGTGGATCACCTCGCGGACGGGGATGAAGGAACGCCGCATCTCCCACGTCACGGCGGTGGAGCTCTCGACCATCGCGGCCCAGCGCGCACTCGCCTGCGCCGGGCTCGACCCCGCCGACGTCGACCTCATCATCTACGGTGGTGTCAGCAACGAGGAACTCTGTCCGAACAGCGCGTCCGGCGTGCAGCTCGGGCTCGGGGCCACACGCGCCGCGTCCATCGACCTCAACACCGCGTGCACGAGCTTCTGCTACGGGCTCGCCACTGCGACGTCGATGATCCGCACCGGCGTCGTGCGGAACGCCGTGGTCATCGGCGTGGAGCTCATCAGCCGCTACATGGACTGGTCCAACCGTAACGTCGCCGTCCTCTTCGGTGACGGCGCCGCGGCCGTCGTGCTGCAGGCGAGCGAACAGGAGGAAGGGATGCTCGGCGCCGTCCTCGGCTGCGATGCGGAGGCTCGCGCCACGCTGCGCGTCCGCGGCTTCGGCTGCGGCTATTCGGGCCACGGCATCACCTATGGTGACACCCTCTGGGATTTCGACGGACAGGTGATCTTCAAGCGCGCCGTGGGCGCGATGGCCGCCGCCTCCACCAAGGTCCTCGCCGACCACGGCGTGACCGCCGAGCAGGTTGGGCTCGTCGTTCCGCATCAGGCGAACCTGCGGATCATCGAGGGGGTCGCGAAGCACGCCGGCATCCCGATGGAGAAGGTGATGCTCACCGTGCAGAAGTACGGGAATATGAGCGCGGCGACGGTGCCCGTCGCATTGGTGGAGGCGCTCGAGGCCGGGCGCGTCGCGCCGGGAAGCTGGCTCCTGATGCCGGCCTTCGGCGGCGGGCTCACCTACTGCTCCCTCCTCGTGAAGTGGGGGCAGCGCGTCACGCCGCTCGGCGTGAGCGACGCCGCACTCCCGCCCTGCCCGGAGACCGCGCTCGAGATGGTGAACCGGGTCCGGGCGAACCAGGACCCGCACGGCCGGTCTTTCGCCGGGCTGATGGCCCCGGTGTTCGCGGAGGGACGCGTCGGCGCCGCGTCGTGACGACGGTGGGGGCACGTCTTGCCGGGGCGTCCCCTTCTCCCCTCCTTTCACCCACCTCCCTCCGAACCCCCAGATGCCGATCGGACGCTCCCTCCTCCTGGCCGCCGCGCAGAACAACACGCTGAACCAGTTCGCGCTGAAGAGCCCCATCGTGAAGCGGGCCACCAAGGCCTTCATGCCGGGGGAGCGCCCGGAGGACGCCCTGGATGCCGGTGCGCGCCTCACCCGCGATGGCCGCTCCCTCATCTACACGAAGCTCGGCGAGGCCCTGACCGCGCTCAGCGACGCCGATGCCGTGCGGGACCACTACCTCTGGTTCTTCGACCAGATCGCGGCGCGGCGCCTGCCGGCGCAGGTCAGCATCAAGCCCACGCAGTTGGGCATCGATCAGTCGGAGACCGCCTGCCGCGACCATTGCCTCGCGCTCGCGGCGAAGGCCCAGGCCACCGGCTCCGTGCTCTGGCTCGATATGGAGGACACGGCGTATGTGGACCGTACCCTCTCGCTCTACGAGGCGGTGAAGTCGGCCTATCCGGACACGGGGCTGGCGCTACAGGCCTATCTCTACCGCACGCCGAAGGATGTCGAACGGCTCCGCCCGCTCGCTCCGGTGATCCGGCTCGTGAAGGGCGCTTACGCCGAGCCCGCGTCGCACGCCTTCCCCAAGAAGGCGGACACCGACGCGGCGTACGAGTCCATCGCCGGCACAATGCTCGAGATGGCCGCGGCGGGGAGCTGCCGCGCCGTCTTCGGGACGCACGATGTGCCGCTCCTCGGCCGGATCATCGGCCGCGCCGACGCGATGGGGCTCGCGAAAGGGCGCTACGAGGTGCACATGCTCTACGGCATCCGCGAGCGCGAGCAGGCGCGGCTGCGGCGTGAGGGACACGCGGTGACGACGCTGATCAGCTACGGCGACGCGTGGTACCGGTGGTACATGCGCCGACTGGCCGAGCGACCGGCGAACGTCTGGTTCGTGGCGAAGTCGATCTTCGGCTGAGCGCGCGCGGAACCGCCACGTCCGTGACGGGCGTTCGGTGAGGATGTCCGTCCGACACCTCGCCTCCGCCCTCCGCCGGTCCTTCCCGCTCGTCGCGGTCCTGGCGCTGACCGCGACCATCGGTCGCCTCCACGCCCAGACGCCGCCGATCGCCAGCGGACTCGTCACCGGCCGCGTCATCGACGCCGTGACCGAACAGGGGCTCGGCGACGCCACAATCCGCCTGGTCGGTCAGACAGCCACCGCCACCACCGTGGCCGATGGCAGCTTCACCCTCCGTGGGGTCGTGCCCGGGATCGTCCGGCTCGAGGTGCGACGCATCGGCTACCTCCCGCTCGTGCGTAGCGACCTTGCCGTCAGCGCGGGCAAACCTGTCGTCGTCACGCTCGCGATGCGACGCGTCCCCGCCGAACAGCTCGCGGAGGTGACGATCCGCCCCTCCGCGTTCCCCGCGCTCCCCGCGGCGGGGACCCCGGTCGCCACGACGACGCTCACGAGCGAGGAGCTGCGCCGTACCCCGGGGGCGCTCGAGGACGTGGTTCAGGCACTCGCCGTGACCCCTGGCATTGGCACCACCGGCGGAGGACGCAACGACCTCTTCGTGCGCGGCGGTGCGGCCTACGAGAACCTCTTCGTCGTCGACAACATCGAGGTGCCGAACATCAATCACTTCGGCTCCCAGGGCTCCACCGGTGGACCGCTCTCCTTGATGAACGTCCGCTTCATCGAGGAGGCTACGATCTCGGCCGGCGGCTTCGGCGTCCGCTACGGGGACCGCGTGTCATCGGCGACGAGCCTCACGCTGCGCGAGGGGAACCGCGAACGTCTCGCCGGCGAGCTCAACCTCGCCGCCTCACAGTTCGGTGCAATCGTCGAGGGTCCGATGGGTCGCACGGGGTCTTTCCTCCTCAACGTGCGCCGCAGCTACCTCGACCTCCTCTTCAAGGCCCTCGGCGTGGCGTTCGTCCCCACCTACACCGACCTCACGGCCAAGCTCGCCTGGCGCCCCTCCACCCGGGATGCGGTCTCGTTCCTCACGGTGGCGGCGATCGATCAGATCGCGTTCAACAACGACTCCGCCGAGAGCCGGGTCTCGAACAGTCAGATCCTCGGCACCGCACAGGACCAGTACTTCTCGGGTCTCACCTGGAAGCGGCTCCTCGCACGGGGCGTAGTCACCACCACCCTCGGTCGTACCTGGAGCCGCTACCGATCGGTGCAGAACGACTCGCTCGAACCGCCATCGCCGATCTTCGCGCTCCGCTCTACCGAGGGGGAGACCTCCCTGCGCAGCGATCTCACGCTCAAGGCCACGCCGTCGTGGACAATCGACGCGGGCGTGATCCTCAAGCGCGCGCCGCGTCTCCAGTACGACCTCGTCCTTCCAGGCTTCCTCCGCACCGATGCGACTGGCTCGGCTCAGGCGCTCACGGTGGACACCACCATTGCCAGCACTCGCCTCGGTGCCTACGTCCAGGCCACGCGCCAGGCCACCCCACGGCTCCGAGTGACCGGCGGGCTCCGCGGCGACACGTACGGCTCGCTGGGTGACGCGCGCACCCTCGCGCCGCGCCTCAGCGCCGTCTATCAGCTGAGCGCGCCGACCTCGCTCACCCTGAGCGTCGGTCGCTTTTATCAGGCGCCGAGTGCGATCTGGCTTGTCGGCGACGCGGGGAACGCCGGTCGCCTCGCCCCACTCCGTGCCGACCAGGTGGTGGCTGGCTGGCGCCGGCTCATCGGTGACGACTGGCGGGTGCAGGTGGAGGGATACGCGAAGCGCTACGCGCAGTACCCCACACGCCTCTTCCGCCCGAACGCGGTGCTGCAGCCATCGGGCTTCGATGATGCCACGCTCGACATCCCGTTCGGCCTCGAGCCGCTCGCGGCTACAGGCACGGGACGCGTCTGGGGGGTCGAGGCCCTCCTGCAGAAGCGGCTCGGTGTGATCCCCGTGTACGGCCTCGTCGCGCTGAGCTACACCAAGACCGCCTTCACCGCCGCCGACGGTTCCACCACACGCGGCGCCTTCGACACGCCGCTCATCTTCAACGTGGTCGGCGGCTGGCGGCCGTCACGCGTGTGGGAGGTGAGCGGTCGGCTCCGCACCTCCACAGGGCGTCCCTTCACCCCGTACATCACCGCCGGCGGGGCTGCTGGGCAGCTCGATTTCTCCCGGTACAATACGGAGCGCCTCCCGACCTTCGTCTCGGTCGATGCGCGCGTGGATCGGCGGTGGACCATCGGGCGGACGCAGCTCGTGACCTTCATCGACGTCGGCAACATCAACGCCCGTGCGAACGTGAATGGCTACCGCTGGAACCCGCGCACGCGACTCGTCGAGGCGCAGTCGGGGATCGCCATCCTCCCCACCATCGGGATCAACTGGGAGTTCTGAGGCGCGCGGGGCAGCGCCCGGCGGCCACATAGGCCGGCGGAACCGTGCCCGTGGAGAGGAAGCGCTTCACGATGGCGATGGTGTCGTCGCGCATCATGATGAAGGTGTGGCCCTCCGGGACCTCGACGTGTGCGCGGGCCCCGGCGAGACAGGTCTCCTCGAGGCTCACCGTGCGGTCGTCACTCCCTGCCACGATCGCGAACTCGAGCCCCGTGGGCGGCGCCGGGAGCGACGCCACCGTGCTCCCGGTGGTGGTGAGCTCCGTGATGGGCGCGAGGAGCCAGCTCACATAGGGCGCGAAGGTGTCGGCCACGCGCGCGCCCCGATTCGGCGGGGCAAGCATCACCATCCGGCCCAGCGGGGCGCGCATCCGGTCGTTCGCCAGCATCCACCGGACGACGATGTTCCCGAGGCTGTGCCCCACGAAGTGCACCCGCGCGACCGGTGCCGCGGCCACCTCGGCGTCCACCGCACGGCTCAGCTCGGCGCCGATCTCGGCGATCGTCGGGCCGTAACTGCTGTAGAAGAAATTGAGAACGCGGTAGCCGTCGGCCTCGAGGGCACGCTGCATCGGCCACATCGACATCGATGTCCGCCCCATCCCGTGCACGAGGACGACGAGAGCGTCAGGTCGGCGAGCCTGGGCATTTGGCTGGGCGTTTGCCTGAGCGTTCGCCTGAGCGTTCGCCCGGGGCGTCGCCTGGGGCGTCGCTTGGGCGTCGGCGGCCGCGGCGACGAGGATGGTCAGGAGCACGATGCGGAACAGCCGCGAGCGGAGATGCATATTCCAAGTCTCACCTCCGCCTCCCACGGGAGCAACAGCCCCTCGCCGGCCGCCTCCCTTCACTGAACGCCCCGATGCGCCTCGCGCCCGCCGCTCGCCTCGTCGCTGGCCTCGCCGTCGGGCTCGTCGCCTGCGAGGCACGTTCACCCATGACCGATTGGCCCGCCCCCACCCTCGGCCACCGTCGGCCGATCGTCATCGCGCATCGTGGAGCCTCGGGAGAGCGACCGGAACACACCCTCGCCGCGTACGAACGCGCCATCGACCAAGGCGCGGATTGCATCGAGCCCGACCTCGTCCTCACCACGGACGGCGTCCTCGTCGCGCGGCACGACATCTACCTGTCGACGACGACCGACGTCGCGGAGCACCCGGAGTTCGCCGCACGCCGCCGCCCCGCGACGGATGCCGCGCACGCCGGGCTCGAGGACTGGTTCGTCTCCGACTTCACCCTCGCCGAGCTCCGCACCCTCCGCGCCCGTCAGGCGTTCCGCGGGCGCTCTGCGGAGTACGACGGCCAGTTCGAGATCCCGACCTTTGACGAGGTGCTCGCGCTCGCCGTGCGGCGCACCACGGCGCGTGGCGCACCGGTCTGCGTCTACCCTGAGGCGAAGTCGCCCGCGCTGCACGCTGCACTCGGTCAGGACATCGGTGGCGCGATCCTCGCTGCGCTCCGCACACACGGCCTCGACCGCGCCGACGCGCCGGTCTTCATCCAGTCGTTCGAGCCCGACTTCATCCGGGACATGGCGGGGCGCACGGAGCTCCCGCTGATCCTCCTCGCCGGGGACCACGCCGGGCTCGCGGCGGCCCGCGCCCTCGATGCCACGCGGTACTGGGACGGGCTCGGCGTCACCCACGCGATGCTCTTCGATTCCACCGGCGTGTCGAGCGGCCTCGTGGAGACGGCGCACGCCGAGGGGACCCCCGTCCACGTCTGGACCTATCGTGACGACGCCCCGTTTCGACCCGAGGAGACGACCGAGGCGGCGATGCGCCGCGCGCTCGCGCTTGGGGTGGACGGCGTGTTCAGCGACTTCCCGGCGACGGCGGTGCGGGTCGTCGACGCGCTGCAAGCAGGAACAGCAGCCCCGTCACGAGCAGCGCCGCGCCCCACCAGAGATTGATGTTGAGGCCGCCGGACTTCACATAGCGCGCGGTCTCACCGCTCGTCATCGCGCCGAAGCCGACGAGGAGCGCGCCGAGGGCGGTGAAGAGCCCCCCGATGGGGAGCCGCAGGTCGAGATGGGCGTCGGGCTGGGACATATCCGGTCTCCGATCAGGCGAAGATGACGTTGAGCGCGCCCATCAGCGCGAGAATCGCGACGGCGAGTACCGCAGGGCGCTGCCGCCAGGGCAGCGCCGTGTCGACGGGTCGCAGCGTGAGCGAGTGGACGAGCCCGGTGAGTTCCGCGTCGGGGCGGGGCCGAGTGGCGAGGCTCACCACGATGGTGACGACGGTGCAGGCCACGAAGGCGGCGATGGCGGTCCAGAAGGTCTGGGCCATCTCGCTCGGATACGTGGTGAGGTGTCCGAGGAAGCCGCCCTTCACGCCCGGCACGGCGCCGAGCGGGAGGGTGAGGCCGTGGTGCAGCGCCGCGCCGACCATCCCGGCGGTGAGCCCCCAGAAGGCCCCGTGCCCGGTGGCGCGCTTCCAGAACATCCCGAGCGCGAAGGTCGCGAAGAGCGGGGCGTTCACGAAGGCGAAGACGAGCTGGAGGAGCTCCATGATGTTGTTGAAGGCACCCGCCACGTACGCCGCCGCCACCGAGAGCAGGACGCCGCCGACCGTCGCGACGCGTCCCATCCAGAGGTAGTGCGCGTCACTCCCGTCGCGCTTGAAGTGGCTCTGGTAGATGTCGTAGGTCCAGACCGTGTTGAATGCGGTCACGTTCCCCGCCATCCCCGACATAAAGGAGGCGAGGAGCGCGGTGAGGCCGAGCCCGAGCATCCCCTCGGGGAAGAGCTTCACGAGGAGCATCGGCGTCGCGAGGTCGTAGTCGAGGACCGCGCGGCCGGCGGCGTCGACCAATGGGAGCCCGTCAGCGCCGAGCTTGGCGGGGATAATTCCGCTCCCCGCGTCCCCCGCCCCGCTCGTGAGGGCGAGGGCGATCATCCCGGGAAGGATGACGAGGAAGGGGAAGAGCATCTTCGGCAGCGCCGCGATCAGCGGGGTGCGCCGCGCGGCGGTCATCGAATCGGCGGCCATCGCGCGCTGCACCACGAGGAAGTCGGTGCACCAGTAGCCGAATGAGAGGACCACACCGAGTCCCATCACGAGGCCGAACCACTCGACGCCGAAGGCATTCGTGCTCGGGTCGGTCATCCCCTGCCACGCGTTGGTATACGTCCCGGCGGGGAGCCCACGCGTCGCCGCGGCCTCGGTGAGCCGCGCGGTGAGGCCCTCCCAGCCGCCGACGGCCTTCAGGCCGATCCCCACCAGCGGGGCGAAGCCGAAGGCGATCATGAAGAACTGCAGCACCTCGTTGTAGATGGCGCTGGTGAGGCCGCCCGCGAACACGTACGCGAGCACGATGAAGGCCGACACCAGCACGCTGACGTCGAAGCTCCAGCCGAGGAGGAGGTTGAAGAGCTTCCCCATCGCGTACATCGAGATGCCGGAGGAGAAGATCGTCATCGCGGCGAAGCTGAGCGCGTTGAGCGTGCGGGTCTTCTCGTCAAAGCGCAGCGCCAGATACTCCGGGACGCTCCGGGCGCGCGAGCCGTAGTAGAACGGCATCATGAAGATTGCGACGAAGACCATCGCAGGGATCGCGCCCACCCAATAGAAGTGGCTCGTCGCCATCCCGTACTTGGCGCCCGAGGCGCCCATCCCGATGACCTCCTGCGCGCCGAGGTTGGCGGAGAGGAAGGCGAGCCCGGTCACCCACGGGGGGAGCGAGCGGCCCGACTCGAGGAACTCCGAGGCGGTGTCGGTGCGGCGGCGGAGGGCGAAGCCGATGCCGAGGACGACAGCGAAGTAGAAGCCCATGACGGCATAGTCGATCGCCGTCAGCTGCGTGGCGGGGGCGAGGGGCA
>JACCDM011953768.1_pt1 | contig 10168 bp, 10 predicted proteins | sample 7445851 | NCBI WGS metagenome assembly JACCDM01 (sample SAMN15323438, study PRJNA562643) | freshwater metagenome | isolation source: river surface water | place: USA:Blue River Watershed | collected 2017-08-16
GCTGCTGGGGGTACTGGTGGCACATTCTTCATGTCTGTTGGGTTGAGGTACATAAAGGTACTCAGAGTGCCAAATATGAATAGTGCAGCAACACCAATTTTAGTTTTCGTGTGCATAGGTACAGTAATTAAAATAGATTAGTACGCGTGTTGGTGGTTGGTGTTTCGGTCCAAATTTCAGTCTTATTTTGGTAGGTGCGCGTCGTCGGTGTTTCCTCAAACGATGCATCCTCACCACGATACGTTTTTGTCGTTGGTGTTTCAATAAGGTTTTCAATTCCGTCATCGAACGTTCGTGTCGTCGGTGTCTCGTCCAAGTACAGTTCGCCGTCATCGAACGTTCGCGTTGTTGGCGTTTCCATCCATTCCCCTTCAGGTCCCTCATATGAATATGTTGTTGGCGTCTCGATCCAAGATCGGTCTTTGGTCTCGTAGGAGAATGTGGTTGGGGTGATCATCCACGAAAGATCGGCGCTCGTGAAGGAAAGTGTTGTTGGTGTTTCTTCCCAGGTGCCGCGATCGTCACGGTATGAACGCGTTGTTGGGGTGGATTCGGCAACACCGCGGGCTGCTCCCAGCGTGAGTGCACCAGCAGTGAGTAAGGTGACGCAGGTGAGGATAATAAGCGATAGTTTCATGGCTGAAAATAAGTTAATAATGCTCCAATTGGTATACTATTAGAAAATAGTTTGTGCAAGCGTAGAAAAAGGCCCGCGGCTTTGCCGTGGGCCTTTTTCTAGAGCGCTTCTTTCTCCACATCAATGAGTGTGTGGAGGTATCCCGTAATACAGTGTTGTGTGAAGTCGATTCGTTGTGTTGGTTCTGCATCCCCGGTGAGGAACCCACCGATTGCTGCTTCAGGCGCGGTAAGAGTCCCGAGTCGTGGCACACCTTCCTCGAGTACGAGGCGCACCGCGTCCCCTTCCGTAAGTTGGAGTGCATGATGATTTCTATTTCGTGTTGCCAGTTCAGTCTGTAGACGTACTGATTCCTCGTTCGTGAGTACGGGTGAAATAAAGGAAAGTGCGCTCGCGAGCCCTTCCGTATATGCGCAGTAGTTGCGCGTCGGGTTCGTGAGTGATGCTGCCATACCAACACGCCATGTGGTAAATCCTTTTGCGTATGTCGTGTATGTGCTGCTTGGCCAGAGTGTATACATGTCTTTTGTTGCGGCCATAATCCAGAGATAGAGATTTGGATCATACGGTTGCGCCGTAAGGTATGTGAATGCACGATCAATTGCGTCTTTGACCTCGGGCTCTGGTGCGTACATATATGTACGCACCAGAGCGAGGAGCGCCTCCCCGTTCGAGAATGAGGATTCTTTGTCGCTTTGCTTCGTGCTGCCAACTGTATAGAGGTCACGGAATCCCCCGTTTTCTTTCTGCATGCTGAGTATATATGCGCTGAAGTCACTAATGAGCGGCGCATATTTTTTCGCCTCGCGCGGATTGCTTTCAACATATGAAAGTGTGCCGACGAGTGCAAGTGCTGTTGCGCCGAGGGGGCAGCGGGTACTCGCCTCGCTTTTCACAATGCACCGAAAGGTGTCATCACCCGCCTCGCCTTCACGCGAAAGTGAGGTGAAATACGCAATTGATTGCTTCATGGTTTGCGCCACGTAGAGTGCGTCGTCGTCAGTATGACGAATGATTTCTCCAAGCGCATAGAGCGCTCCTGCTTGGCGAACGATATTGTCGTCGCGCCTATACGTTCCCGTGTACGGGACATACTCATATTTAAAATGACCGTTTACTTCTTGTGCTCGTGTGAGCCAGAGTGCGCCCGCCTTGATTGACTCGCGTAGTTCGTCGGGGGTAAGCGCGGTGCGTGACGGTACGGGGTAGGTCCGTGCGAGATAGGAGCGAAGTGCTCCGAGCTGAAGCATGAGATCAACAGTAGTATTCTCCCCCGTTGCTGCATGCGCATTCCCGAGCGGTGCACCAATAAAACTGAGTACTAAAAAAAACGAAATCAATATCTTAATCATCCCTCGATTATGCGCCCTCGTCTTTAAAAAGCAACAAGCACGTTCTTACGGACACGGAGTGAACTCACATCGGGGGCCCGAGCGGCCAACGGCGGTGCCGTCGGGGCAGATCTTTGCGTCCATGGTGCAGGCGACCATATCACCCTCGTCCCCTGTGGGGAGTGGTGCGGGTGTTGGTGTGATGTCTGTACGTGCGCTCGGTGTGGCTGCCCCGTTTGTTCCGAACATGATGGGTACTTCGAGGGCGTCATCGTGTTCGGGGAGTCCTGACGGATTGTCTTTTTTAAGAATGATTGCGCCACGGAGGTACGGCGTGTCTGTGGGAAGTGTGTAGGTGATTGTTGCTTTAAACGGTACAAAGTCCTCGGTCATCCATTCGCCTTCTGCCTCTGCAATCCCCTCTCCGATAATGAGGCCATCCCAATTGACGACGCTAATAGGAAAACTCGCTTCAAAGAACCAAGAACCGCGCGCCTTCCCGGTGATGGTGACCGGTGAGGTAATGGTGCTGTCGCGGAGCGGTGTGTCCATGACAATGAGATTTGCCTTTGACTGTATGTGCTCACCAACATCATCCCGGACGGGATTGATAACGACTTCGGGACATGGGGTGAACTCACACTTTGGGCCCGAGCGGCCGACGGCGGTACCGTCGGGGCAGATCATTGCGTCCATGGTGCAGGCCACGGGTTCGGGCATGCCTTCTTTTTCGAATGAGCGTGTCCAGAGATAGCCCAAGAGTGCGAGAACAAAGATGGCGATAAAAAGTACGTGTATAGATTTCATATAATAAAAGTATGCGCTTCTTGGAGGTAAATGCAAGAACACCCCACGGACGGCATAGCCGTCCGTGGGGTGTTCTGTCTACCTCTCGATTAATCGTCATCGTCATCTCTGCCGCCGCGGCGGTCTTCCTGCTCGTCGTCGTCAGAGTCATCGTCATCCTCCCATTCATCCTCGTCCTCCCTATCTTCTGAGTCGTCACGATCTTGGTCGTTACTGTCCTCGTCATCTTCGTACTGCGAGTCGTCACTGCTGTCATCGTCCTCGTCTTCGAAAGAATCATCGATGGGCGCTGATCCGATTGTATCGTTTGTTCCATTCCCTTGCGTCATGCGTGAGTCATTGCCTCTCTCGTCATCGCGCGAATCTGAATGTGAATCGTCTTTTGTGCGAACACGCACTTCCCCATCTTTTTCTTCAATACGAACGCGTCCCGAATCAGTACGTATTTCTATACGCTTCTTATGGTCATTATTTTCGATGCGAACACCCGCTTCTTCAATGCGTCGGCGTGCACCGTCTGCGCGAACATCAAGTGTATCCACCTCACGAAGTGCTGATTCAAGAAGGCGTGCACGTGCCTCGTCGTCGAATTGTGAATCATCGAGGAATGCAAAGACTGCCTCAATTGCATGTTCGACACGTTCCTCACTCGTATCGTCGAGCGCAACGCCGCGATCCTTTGGTCGACTCGCTCGATCTTCTTGTTCGATATCAAGTACACGAATGATTTCGTCGGTGGTGAGACCTGTCTTTGTTACCAAGAACGCAATGAGTGCATCAGTTGTGGTTGCGTCAGTTTCGAGAAAACGCACCGTGTCAGTGTGTTCAATTTTAATAATGGTACGGTCGCTAAAAATATCCGCTTCAATATGTGTAATTGGTTGTGTTGATGATGCTTCCGTTGTGCTCGATGCGCTGTTTTGTGTACGTGCCGCTTCACTCAAGATTTCACGGAGTTCAGAAATACGTTCGTCGGCGAGTTTTGTGCGGAGCACATTGCGTGAATCGTCGCTCAGTGCGAGGCGCAATTGTGTGTTCTCAAGCGCACGCTCAAGTGGGAACAGTGTGTCGCCAGGGCGCGCTGCGTTCGCGGCGTACGTGGTACCGCTTCCCCCAAGAATGAGTACGGCAATAAGTATAAGTGCAGACATAGATTTTGTTTTTGAAAAAGTGAATGTGTACGGGGATGGTATGGATGTCTGCGGAGGGAGTTTCTTCTCGAGTGCACTCCAAAGCACCTCACGCTCGTGCGCAGTCAGTGTCGGCGTATGCGCGGTGAGCATCGCTTCAATGTGAGGGTCTTTATCCATGGTATACATTCGTTAGGTGGGCTTGTAATATTTTAAGGGCGCGGTGGTGCTGTACACGAACGGCAGTCTCTGTCTTGTCGATAAAAGTACCAATCTCTTTAAAGGTGTATCGCGACCAGTGATGGAGTACGACAATCTCACGTGCTTCAGGGTCGAGGAGGTCGAGCGCGCGTGTGAGCGCGTCGCTGTCCTCGTTCTCGCCTTTCTTGTTGGCATCGACAATAGTGTTTTCGTCCTCAATGAAGAGTGTTTCTTTTCCGCGTCGTCCATAGAGTTTGATGAGTTTTCGGCGCGCGATAATAAACACAAACGCATAGAACTGTTCATTAGTGTGGTAGATGAATCGCGGCAATGCTTGCCAGAGTTCAATAAACACTTCTTGAGTGAGATCGGTTGCCTGCTCTTTGGTGCCGGAACGAGAGTATAGATATGCAAACACACGATCGATGAGGTGCTCATAGAGCCGCCGAAAACTTTCGGTATTACCTTCTGCACTTTCAGTAATGCAGATACGTATGTCTTCTGGACTTATTTCCATATCTCTACTCTATACCAGAATGGAGTGGAAATGCCAGAATGTTACATATCCCGCCTTTGCTTTCGTTGTTCAAAAAACCAGACTACATATATGAGTACGAGAAAGGCGACATTGGTAAAAAAAATATACGGATGGCCCCAACTGATACCGTCTATACGGTAGTCAGAGAATGGCCAGAGAAACGGTGTTGGAAAAAATGCAGTACTGTGGGTAAACATGTCGAGAAAAATATGGAATGACCAGGCGAAGAGTGCAGTGAGCGGGCGTTTCCTCAGTATCCATACGAGCCCAAATATAAACGCAAAGACGAAAAAACTATGGGTTATGTTGTAGAGTGAACTTACGTATGCCGGAATGGTTGCCAGGTCGGGTGGCCCACTGTGCTCAAGATTGAAGCCGTCGGTCAGCAAGCGCTGTATAAAAAAGATGCCAAATGAAAAAAGGTCAGGCATGACACCAAAAAAGAATGCGAGCCAAAAGGTTTGTTTACTCTTTCTTCCAAACCCCACTCCTCCCCATAGGCCATGTGAAATGATATCCATACGGTCAGTGTATCACTCCCTATGTGCACTGTGCGCGGTGTATTGATACAATGAGTGTTAATTTATAAGGTTAGCCGTGAATCATGATAGTGGAAATTCCCTCACAAAGGTTTACGACGCGTACCGGCGTGCACGTGCTTCTCGGGATCACTGTTTCATGCACGATAGCATCGGGTACATCATCCGCGCCTCGCATAGAAGAAGTGATAATCCAAACTACCGAAGAGGCAGTGCGCACTCTTGTGAAAGAGGAGGATCCGAACGATGTTATAGGTGATCGAGATGTTATTGCCGAGAGGGTGGGCGTTATACTCCGTGCACAAATGAGTGCTGCGGGCGTTGTTGTCGAAAAAGTGGTGTTTACGGGGATGCGCATATGATATTCCGTGCATATGAATTTTCTGTGAGAAAGTGATACGCTAACTCTATTAATACTAATAATTAATTTTTCTATGTGGTCCGCATTTCCACTCTTTGTTCTTGGCCTTTCGATTCTTCTCGTGAGCATTAAGCAGATTAATCAATATGAACGTGGCGTACGGTTTACGCTCGGTAAATATACCGGCCCCATGGAGCCGGGATGGCGTCTTGTGCTCCCCGTCATCCAGTCGTATCAGAAGGTTGATATTCGCACGAAGGCAGTTGATGTGCCTGATCAAAATGCAATCACACGCGACAATGTATCGGTCCGCGTAAATGCCGTTATCTATTACAAAGTGAGTGATGCGTCAAAGGCAATTCTTGAGGTAGAAGATTTTAAGTATGCGATCTCGCAGTACGCACAGACTACAATGCGCAATATTGTGGGTGAAGTAACGCTCGACGAACTCCTTGCAAGTCGTGACAAAATCGCTGACCGTATTCGTGAGATTGTCGATAAGGAAACTGACGCATGGGGACTTAAGGTGCAGAATGTGGAACTTAAAGATGTGAGCCTCCCGCCTGATCTCGAGCGAACCATTGGTAAGCAGGCAGAGGCTGAGCGTGAAAAGCGAGCAGTCATTATTACCTCTGAGGGTGAACTCGCGGCGTCGGAAAACATGGCAAAGGCAGCGACAATGCTCGCCTCCGCACCGGGTGCACTCCATCTCCGTACACTCCAATCGATTAACGACATCGCCTCAGATCAATCAAATACGGTCGTGTACATGGTACCTATGGAAATCCTCAAAGCACTCGAAGGATTCGCGAAGAAGTAGTGATATCACGGATTGAAAAAGCCGCATGCGTCCCATGCGGTTTTTTTGCATATAAAATATCGCCGGCAAAAACTGCCGGCGATGCGATGGGTGGAACTACTCCTTGTGTACCCGTATCTATGTGAATGAAGAACGTGATGGTGTAGGAGACGTCACCTTAGGGGTGCGATCGTTCCCCGAACAATTGTCGCCACGTTTCGCAGCAGGAATGTCTTCGCTGTGATGTGTCGGAACTGTATACCCGAAGGTAGTGCTACCTCCAAGGTGAAACTCCTTTCCACATCCACGACAGATTCCTGTACGTGGTGTCATAACTGCTAGTGCTGAAGAACTCATAAACCCCCACCTTTCTCCTTAACGAGATTTCATTTTATACCACAGAGTGACCGTGTGTGCACCCTATGCGGGATTTGATGAATCTCGAGGCACATCTTTAAAAAACCCTCTGTGAGTAAACTTTTTTATACTACAGAGCGAGCCAATACGGGGCGAAATGAACATATGGACAATTGCTATTTTATGTTATATTATAGCGACATTAGTACTATTTAGTTTGGAGGAATTTTGTATGTTAAACCGTCTCTATGGCTGGTATGGTAAGCGCGTTGTCCACGGGGCACTCGCTGTTTTAGTGGTACTTAGTATCACTGGGGTGTATGTAGTAAGTAAAAATAGCGGGACAGATGACAGTACTGCTGTCGAAACGAAGAAACCATCAGTGACACTTCGTGCGGTAGGTGCACTTCAGGGCGAAAGTGCCTTTTCTGTGGTAGGTACCGTGCGTGCTGTTTCAGAAGCGAAACTTCAGGCGGAAGCAAATGGTCGCATTACGAGTGTCCCGGTCAACATCGGTGACACCGTGGGCGCAGGCACGATTCTTGGAACACTTGAAAATAGTAGCGAACGCGCTTCCCTTCTCCAGGCGGAGGGTGCATATGAATCTGCGCTCGCATCTTCACGTGGTGGCGATGTTGATCTTGTGGGAGCAAAAACAAGTGTACGTAATACGTACCGTACCGCATTTGCAACGACCGAGGGGGTTGTACGCAATCTTGTTGATGAGTTTTTCTCAAATCCAACATCGGGTATCGTTGGCTTTAAGCTTGATGGTGGTGGCGATGCACCACAAATTAATGCGACACGCGTAGAAATTGAAACTATCCTCACCGCGTGGTCGCTCCATATTGCAGATGATTTTACCGGCCTTACTGAAGAGGAGATGCTTGCCGATGCCACTGAGCAGGTAACATTCGTGAATAATTTTGTGACACAGCTCGCACTCATTGTGTCCGAGGAGGATCCAACATCACAATTTACTGAAGAGGACCTTGCGGCATACGAGACACGTCTTGCGACTGCACGCGCATCACTCGATGGTACGCTCGCAACGATCTCTGGTGTACGTAATGCGTATGAGCAGGCACAGATCTCAGGCGCCGCAGGCACCGATTCGCAGAGTGAAGCGCGTATTAAAAGTGCACTTGGCACACTCCGCGCCGCACAGGCAAACTATGAAAAAACACTCGTGCGTACGCCGATCTCAGGTGTCGTAAATGCACTCTATCTCACCGTGGGTGAATACGCAGCACAGGGCCAGCCTGCAGCGGTTGTTGCAAATAATGGCTCGCTTGAGGTAAGTACAGCACTCGGTGAGTCAGACCTTGATACGGTTGTTGTCGGTGACGTCGTCACTATTAATGAATCTGCGACAGGCACGATTACAACAATCGCGCCAGCAGTTGACCCGCTTACGGGAAAGGCTGAGGTAAAGATAAGTGTTGATGGTGTAACTGATGTAAAGAATGGGAGTACGGTAACAGTGGCGTTTGTACGCAACACCGACGTGAAGAAAGAAACACAACGCATTCTTATTCCGCTTGCGGCACTCAAACTGCTTCCCTCGGGCCCGATTGCGTTTGGGGTACATGAGGATGGTGTCCTTGTTGCATACCCGGTAACGCTCGGCGAAATTATGGGTGACACAGTGGAGATTATAGACGGTCTCACATCCGCAAGTATCATCGTGACCGATGCACGCGGTCTTCGTGCAGGAGACAGTGTAGACGTAATTCAGAAATAATATGCACGCAATTTGGTTTTTCTTTCTTAAGAAGCGTGAGTTCAGTTGGCTCTTCATTGCGGCGCTTATCGGTATCGGTATTGTGTCACTTATCGCGATACCAAAGGAATCGTCGCCAGAAGTTATTGTGCCGATCGGCATTGTATCGACGGTTTTTCCGGGCGCATCGGCACTTGATGTTGAAGAACTTATTACGAACAAACTTGAACAAGAGATCGCAAATGTTGATGATCTTGATTCACTCACCTCAACATCACGCGATGGTGTTTCGGTCATTACTGCAGAATTCAGTGCGAGTGCAGACATCGACAAATCAATTCAAAATCTCAAGGATGCCGTTGATGCGGTGAAAGGGTCGCTTCCACGCGACGCACAAGATCCGCTCGTGAGCGAGGTGAACTTTGCGAACCAGCCGATTCTTATTATCTCGGTATCATCGACGCTCCCCCCGGTTGCGTTTACTGCACTCGCTGAGTCACTCTCTGATGAATTGAAGGGCGTGAGTGGTGTATCTGATGTCGGGATTAAGGGTGCGCGTGAACGCCAGGTGCAGGTGGTGCTCAAGGAGCGAGCGCTCGCTAACTATGAACTTTCGGTAGCAGGGGTTGCCGCTGCACTTCAGGGTGCAAACCTCACCCTCCCTGTCGGTACGGTTGTCACTGATGGTATTGAGTACGCGGTACGGTACGAAGGAAAAATTAACGATGTGCGTGAGATTGAAAATATTCCCGTTGGCACATATGGCGGTAACCCCGTCTACCTTCGTGATATCGCCGTCGTGCGAGACAGTGTAGAGCGTGAAGCAAGTATCTCGCGTGTATCAATAGGTGGTGAACCCGCAGAGTCTGCTTTTACACTCTCTGTGTATAAGCGTTCGGGGTTTGATGTGACACAGATGGCTGATTCTGTGCATGAGAAACTCGACGCTATGCAGGCTGAGGGCGGCATTCTCGAATCGTCACAGGTGCTCGTCGTATTCGACCAGGGTGAGCAGGTACGTAAGGATCTTAAGGATCTTATACAGGCTGGATTTGAAACGGTTGCGCTCGTGGTTCTTACCCTCCTGCTCACTATCGGGTGGCGCGAGTCACTCGTTGCGGCACTCTCGATCCCGCTCTCATTCGTCATTGCGTTCATTGGGCTCTATGCATCGGGAAATACAATCAACTTCATATCACTCTTCGCACTCATCCTCGCGGTGGGTATTCTCGTTGACTCCGGTATTGTGATTACTGAGGCGATCCATACGCGTATGCGCAAGCTCGGTAACCCAGACGAAGCGGCGCGTGCAGCAATCAAAGAATACGCGTGGCCGCTTATCGGTGGCACGATGACAACGGTTGCCGTGTTCGCTCCCCTCTTCTTCCTCTCGGGGATCATCGGTGAATTTATTTCATCGATTCCGTTTACGATTATTTTCGTACTCCTTGCATCAATTGTGGTAGCGCTCGGCATGGTGCCGCTCATTGCGATTTACCTCACAAAGCATTCAAGCGCAAATCGTTTCGAAGAACTCCAAGAAGAGTACACGCATAAAGCGCAGGTATGGTATCGCGAGAAACTCGTTAGGTTTCTTATGAGTAAACGGGCACAGCGATTCTTCTTGTGGGGGCTTGCGGTGAGTTTCGTGCTTGTACTTATACTTCCGATCACGGGTCTTCTCAAAGTTATTTTCTTCCCTCCCGAGGACGTGAATTACGTATATATAGAAATTGAAACAAAGC
>JACCDM011150435.1_pt1 | contig 10167 bp, 9 predicted proteins | sample 7445851 | NCBI WGS metagenome assembly JACCDM01 (sample SAMN15323438, study PRJNA562643) | freshwater metagenome | isolation source: river surface water | place: USA:Blue River Watershed | collected 2017-08-16
AGGCGTACAAGGCCCGGGCATCGCCGCCGGGGAAATCGCAACGGGCGGTGCCCACATCGGGCATGAACAAGGTGTCGCCCACGAAGACGGCATCGCCCACCTGGTAGGCCACGCATGCGGGGGTGTGGCCAGGCACCGCCAAGACCTTGGCGCTCAGTTCGCCAATCTGGAACACCTCTTCGTCCTGGAGCAAGACATCGAACTGTGAGCCATCGGGTTGGAAACCGGGCTCGAGGTTGAAGAGGTTCTTGAAGACCTTTTGCACCCGCGTGATCTGGTCCCCGATCGCGATCTTCCCGCCCAGCTGTTTTTTCAAGTACGGCGCAGCGCTCAGGTGGTCGGCGTGGGCATGGGTTTCCAGGATCCACTCGACGCTCAAGCGCTGCGTCTGGACGAACTGCACCACCCGATCGGCGGAGGTGTGGCGGGTTCGGCCGGATTTGGGGTCGTAGTCCAGCACCGAGTCAATGATGGCGCAGGCCGAGCCCGGCCCGCTGTGCACCACATAGGTCACGGTCCAGGTGGCGGGATCAAAAAAGCCTTGCACTTGGGGCTTCTGGGATGAAATGGCTGCAGTGGTCATGGACGCTCCTTGATGGGGTTTCACATAGTCTATTGACAAATATATTGTTAGTCAATAAACTATCAAGCAATTAATCGTAGGAAGGCGTGCCCAATGAGCGATGTGACATTCGAGCTGAGCGACATGCGGCTGGCGGCGGGCCGCGCCTGCAATTTGATGAAGGTCTTGTCCAATCCGGACCGGCTGATGATCCTGTGTCAGCTGTCACAGGGCGAAAAGCGGGTCGGCGAGCTGGAGGCCTTGCTGGGCATCGTGCAGCCCACCCTGTCGCAGCAGCTGACCGTGCTGCGCGAGGAGCAGCTGGTGAGCACACGGCGTGATGGCAAAAACATCTACTACAGCATCAACAGCCCGCAGGCCCTGGCCCTGATCCAGACCTTGTACGAACAGTTTTGCAGCGACCCCTGCAAATCCACCCCCTGAACCCCTGCCCCCCCAAAGGAGACCCACATGACGATCGATTGGAACCATTTCACACCCTGGGCCTCGCTGGCCGGCGGCATTCTGCTGGGGCTGGCCTCGGCCCTCTTCATCCTGGTGAACGGCCGCATCCTGGGCATCAGCGGCATCCTGGGCGGTTTGCTCCGGCCCCAGCGCTCAGACACCGGTTGGCGCGTGGCCTTCATGCTGGGCATGCTCGCAGCGCCGGCGACCTTGGCCTGGATCGCCCCCGCCGGGCTGGTCTCTGCCCCGCGCATCGACGCGGGGTATGCGGTCGTGCTCATCGCAGGCTTGCTGGTGGGCTATGGCACGCGCCTGGGTTCGGGCTGCACCAGCGGTCACGGGGTCTGCGGCTTGTCCCGACTGTCCCCGCGTTCGCTGGTGGCCACCGGCAGCTTCATGGCGGCCGGTTTCGCCATGGTCTATGCGATGCGTCACCTCTTCTGAAGGCACGATCATGAACCGTAGCACTGCACACCGTTTGAGCGAATTCATCGTGGGCCTGCTGTTTGGCTGGGGCTTGCTGATTTCCGGCATGACCGATCCCGGCAAGGTCATCGGGTTTCTGGATCTGGCCGGCTCGTGGGACCCGTCCCTGGCCATGGTCATGGGGGGCGCCATCGCCGTCGGCTTTTTCGCCTTTGTCGTAGCGAAAAAACGAACCCACACCTTCTTGGGCGGGGCCTTGCACCTGCCCACGTCCCGCGACATCGACAAGCGCCTGATCCTGGGCGCATGGCTGTTTGGCGCCGGCTGGGGACTGGCCGGGTTTTGTCCGGGCCCGGGCATCGTGAGCATGGCCGCAGGCGAACCCAAAGGCGCCCTGTTTGTCCTGGCGATGGTCGCCGGCATGCTGGTGTTCGAATGGATCGATCGCCTGGGACGCCGGTGATGGCTGAGCGCTGGAGCTTCGACGGGTCTGCCCCGTGGTGGCCAGACCGGCGCCAGATCCAGCCGCTGGATGCACCATGAAGAATGAACACGCCAGCGTCCACGCCTTTGTGCCCGCGCTGGCGTGGGCCCGGCAATACGACCGCAGCACCCTGGTCAGTGATCTCGTCGCAGCGGCGATCGTGACCATCATGCTCATCCCCCAGAGCCTGGCTTATGCCTCTCTGGCGGGTTTACCGCCCGAGGTGGGTCTGTATGCGAGCATGGCGCCCTTGCTGCTGTATGCGGTTTTTGGCACCAGCCGTGTGCTGGCGGTGGGCCCGGTGGCGGTGGTTTCCTTGATGGCGGCGACTTCCATCGGTGAGCATGCACCCATCGGTTCGCCGCAATACCTGGCCGTGGCCATCACCTTGGCCTTCCTCTCGGGTGGCATGCTTTTGGTCATGGGCTGGCTGCGGCTGGGTTTTTTGGCCAGCTTCCTGAGCCATCCCGTGATTTCGGGCTTCATCACGGCTTCAGCCCTTTTGATCGCTGCCGGACAGCTGCCCGTGGTGTTGGGCCTCAAGGTCGAGGGCCCCCATTTCTTCGCGCGTGTCTGGCATTTGGTCGAGCAGCTGGACCAGATGCATGTCCCCACCGCCGCCCTGGGACTGCCCATGCTGGCCTTCCTCTTTTGGGCCAGGCGTGGGCTCAAGCCATGCTTATTGTCCTGGGGCTTGCCGCCCCGGCTGGCCGATGTGCTGGCCAAGGCGGGACCGGTGCTCGCCATCGCATTGACCGCGACGATCACCTGGTACGGGCAATGGCAACTGGCCGGGGTCAGGATCGTGGGCACGGTGCCCGCTGGCCTGCCGCCGCTGACCTGGCCCCAGTGGGACATGGCGCTTTGGAAAGAGCTGGCGATACCGGCCCTGTTGATCAGTGTGGTCGGCTTCGTCGAGTCGGTTTCAGTGGGGCAGACGCTGGCGGCCAAGCGCCGCCAGCGCATCGAGCCCGACCGCGAACTGATCGCGCTGGGCGCGAGCAACGTGGGGGCCGCCTTGACGGGGGGATTTCCAGTGACGGGCGGGTTTGCGCGCTCGGTGGTGAACTTCGATGCCGGCGCGCAGACCCCGGCGGCGGGCGCATTCACGGCGGTGGGCATTGGGGTGGCGGCGATGGTGTTGACCCCTGCGCTGTATTACGTGCCGCAAGCCACGCTCTCGGCCACCATTGTGGTGGCGGTGCTCTCCTTGGTCGACCTGCGCATCCTGCGCAGCACCTGGGCCTACTCGCGTTCGGACTTCTCGGCGGTGGTGGCGACCCTGATCGTGACCTTGGCCGCCGGCGTGGAGGCGGGACTGGTCGCCGGCGTGGCCCTGTCGCTGTTGCTGTACCTTTTCAAAACCAGTCGACCGCACATCGCCGAGGTCGGGCTGGTGCCGGGGACCGAGCATTTCCGCAACGTGCTGCGTCACCAGGTCCGTGTCAGCCCGCATCTGGTCAGTCTGCGAGTGGACGAAAGCCTGTACTTTGCCAATGCACGCGTGCTGGAAGATCGGGTCAATGCACTGGTGGCCGAGCGACCGCAGCTGCAGGAGCTGGTGCTTCAATGCTCAGCCATCAACGACATCGACGCCAGCGCGCTCGAAAGCCTCGAGGCCATCAACCTGCGTCTGGCTGACTCGGGTGTGCGCCTGCACCTCAGTGAAGTCAAGGGGCCCGTCATGGACCGCCTGCAGGGCACCGATTTCCTCGATCGGCTCAGCGGCCAGGTGTACCTCAGCCATTTCCAGGCGGTGACGGCGCTGGCCCCTGACATGCTGCAATGACGCCCTAGGGCTGCCCCCGCAGGCTCACTTCTTGGTGTAGATCTGGTCGAACTTGCCGCCATCGACAAAGTGCACCTGGGTCGCTTTTTCCCAGCCACCGAAGGCTTCTTCGATGGTGAACAGATTGAGTTTGGGCAGCTGCTTGGCGTATTTCAGCTGCGCCTTGGCCGAGCGGGGACGGTAGAAATGCTTGCCAATCAGATCCTGGGCCTCCTCGGTGTAGAGGTATTCCAGATAGGCCTGCGCGACGGCACGGGTGCCCTTTTTGTCCACGTTCTTGTCGATCAGCGCCACAGCGGGTTCGGCCAGGATGGAGATCGAGGGGTAGACAAAGTCCACCTTGTTGCCGAACTCCTTCTCCAGTAAGTAGGCTTCGTTTTCCCAGCTCAGGAAAACATCGCCCTGGTTGCGCTGGGCAAAGGTCACCGAGGAGCCGCGGGCACCGGTGTCCAGCACGGGCACGTTTTGATAGAGCTTTCTCACAAACTCCTGCGCCTTGTCCTCACCCCCGTATTTGCGCTTGGCAAATTCCCAGGCGGCCAGGTAGTTCCAGCGGGCCCCGCCCGAGGTCTTGGGGTTGGGCGTGATGACTTTCACATCGGGTCGCACCAGATCGTCCCAGTCCTTGATGTTTTTGGGGTTGCCCTGGCGAACCACCAGCACGATGGTGGAGGTGTAGGGCGTGCTGTTGTGGGGCAGGCGTTTTTGCCAGTCTTTGGGAATCAGGTGGCCGTTGCTGTGCAGGGCATCGGTGTCTCCGGCCAGCGCCAGCGTGGCCACATCCGCGTCCAGGCCGTCAATGATGGCGCGGGCCTGCTTGCCCGAGCCCCCATGCGACTGCTTGATGTTGACGTCCTGACCGGTCTTGGCTTTCCAGTGCTTGGCAAAGGCCTGGTTGAACTCGACGTAGAGCTCGCGCGTGGGGTCGTACGACACATTGAGCAGGTTGACCTGGGCCTGTGCGGCCAGGGCCGTCAGGGCCGTCAGGGCCGTGAGGCCCAGGGCCAGGGCCGTGGTGGCAATCAGTTGGGAAATGCGCTGGGGTGTGGTCATGAATCTCTCCTGAAAGACGTCGTCTGCTTGACGAGGAGGTGGATTCTGGAAGCCGTCCTTCAAAACTCAAACGACTGTTTTTGAGTTTGCTCATGAGCAAAACATCTATCGAAAAAGCAGCGGCGCCACTTCGAGATGGCGCGGACGAAAAAAAACCGGCCGAAGCCGGTGTTGTGGTGGCCCTGCCCCCTCAGGCATCGGCAAAGGCCCGTTCGATCACGAAGGCACCCGGTGTGCTGGTGTTGCCTTCGGCCAGGCCGCGCTCTTCGCACATGCGTTTGAGGTCGCGCAGCATGGCGGGGCTGCCGCAGATCATCACGCGGTCTTCGGCCGGGTTGAGCGCGGGCACGCCCAGATCGGCAAACAGCTTGCCGCTCTCCATCAGCTCGGTCATGCGGCCTTGGTTTTTGTAGGGTTCGCGGGTGACGGTGGGGTAGTACTTGAGCTGGGCACTGACCATCTCGCCCAGAAACTCGTGCTGGGGCAGTTCCTGGGTGATGTAGTCGTGGTAGGCCAGTTCATTGACCTGGCGCACGCCGTGCACCAGGATGACCTGCTCGAAGTGTTCGTAGGTGTCGGGGTCGCGGATGATGCTCATGAACGGCGCCAGGCCGGTGCCGGTGCCCAGCAGGTACAGGCGCTTGCCCGGCAGCAGGTAGTCGCACAGCAGCGTGCCGGTGGGCTTGCGGCCCACGATGATGGTGTCGCCCACCTGGATGTGCTGCAGTTTCGAAGTCAGCGGACCGTCGGGCACCTTGATGCTCAGGAACTCCAGGTGCTCCTCGTAGTTGGCGCTGGCGATCGAGTAGGCGCGCAGCAGCGGCTTGCCGTTGTCACCGCGCAAGCCGATCATGGTGAAGTGGCCGTTGGAAAAGCGCAGCGCCTGGTCGCGCGTGGTGGTGAAGCTGAACAGACGGTCGGTCCAGTGGTGAACGCTCAACACGCGTTCTTCGAGAAAAGCACTCATGGGTCAGAAAGATGTGTCCCGGGAACGGCCCCGGGGCCAGGCAGGGATAGAGAAATTGCTACAGTGGAGCCTGGAAGGACAGACGGCGTCCCGGCTCAGGGCTGGCGCCGATTGTCCAGCGAAAGGCTCAGAACTGGAAATACTGAAATTTTATATCTGTATAACCAGCGCTTCTTTAAGTGACAGCAAGGCACCCCTATGGCACGCACCGTTCAATGCATCAAGCTCGGCACCGAAGCCGAAGGCCTCGACTTTCCCCCCTACCCTGGCGAACTGGGCAAGCGCATCTGGGAAAGCGTGAGCAAGCAGGCCTGGGCCGACTGGCTCAAGCACCAGACCATGCTGGTCAATGAAAACCGCCTGAACCTGGCCGACCAACGCGCCCGCCAGTACCTGGCCCGCCAAATGGAAAAGCATTTCTTTGGCGAAGGCGCCGACCAGGCCCAGGGCTACGTGCCACCCACCCAGGCCTGATCGCCTGCCGTTCAGGCAGCACCGGCCCCCGCGCTGGACGCACGCACACCGATGACGCACCCTGTGGCGTGGTTGCCCGATGGCACCCCGCGAAGCACCCTGTTCGATGACGTCTACCGCAGCCGGGGCTTTCATGGTGCCGACCGGGGCCTGCTGCAGGCGCGGCAGGTTTTCCTGCAAGGCTGCGGCCTGTGGTCCGCCGAGGGCGCGCCCCTGGCCTGGCAGGGCCAGCGCCAATGGCATGTGCTCGAGACCGGCTTCGGCCTGGGCCTGAGCTTTCTGGCCACCTGGCAGGCCTGGCAACAGGACCCGCAGCGGCCCGATCGCCTGTTCTACACCGCCATCGAGGCCTGGCCGGTCTCGGCGCCAGACATCCTGTGCAGCGTGGCCGCCTGGCCCGAACTGCAGCCCCAGGCCGAGGCCCTGGCGCAGGCCTGGCGCGGCCTGCTGCCGGGCCTGCACCGGCTGATCTTTGCAGGCGGCCGGGTGCACCTGACCCTGTGCATCGGTCCGGTCGAGAATATGCTGCGCGAAGTCGACGTGGCGGTCGACAGCGTGTTCCTCGATGGCTTCAGCCCCGAGGTCAATCCCGACATGTGGTCTCTGCACACCCTCAAGGCGGTGGCACGGCTGTGCCGCCCCGGCACCCGGGCGGCCAGCTGGTGCGTCAAACGCAGCGTGCGCGAGGATCTGGCGACATGCGGCTTTGCCGTAACCCGCGCCGACGGGCTGCCGCCCAAAGTGCACCGGCTCGAAGCCCGGTACGACCCGCCCTGGACACCGCGCAGCCGCCTGCGCCCGCCTGGGGTGGGCGCGGCCCCCGAGCCTGCCGGCGGCAGCAAAAGCGCCTTGGTGCTGGGGGCGGGGCTGTCGGGCTCGGCAGTCGCCTGCAGCCTGGCGCGGCGGGGCTGGGCCGTCACGGTGCTCGATGCCGGCGAGGGCGTGGGCGCGGGCGCCTCGGGCCTGCCCGCAGGCCTCACCGCGCCGCACGTCTCCCCCGACGACAGCGTGCTCTCGCGCATCACCCGCGCTGGTGTGCGCGCCACCCTGCAGCGCTGCGCCGAACTGCTCGAAGCCGGCACGGACTGGTGCCCGAGCGGCGTGCTGGAGCACCGGGTCGAGGGCAAGCGCGCCCTGCCCGAAGGCGAGGCCTGGCCCGAGCAAGGGCACGCCTGGAGCACCCCGGCGAGCGCCGAACAGCTGGCGGCAGCGGGTCTGCCACCCCAGGCGCCCGCCCTGTGGCATGCGATGGCCGCCTGGCTGCGCCCCAGGCAGCTGGTGGCGGCGCAATTGGCCACACCCGGCATCACGGTGCGCTGGGGCGCGCGGGTGCAGGCCCTGCAGCGCGGCGCGCGCGGCTGGCTCGCCCTGGACGCCCAGGGCCAGCCGCTGGCCGAGTCGCAAACGCTGATCCTGGCGGGTGGCTACGACACCCTCGCCTTGCTGGGCGCCCTGCCCCAAGCCCTCTCCCTGCCCCTGACCCCGCTGCGCGGACAGGTCAGCATGGGTGCGCTGGCCGATCTGGACGGCCCACGCTTGCCCCCGATGCCGGTCAATGGCCATGGCAGCTTCATCAGCGGCGTGCCTCTGCCCGCGGCCTGGGGTGGCCAGCCCGGCTGGTACCTGGGCTCGACCTTCGAGCGCGGCTGCACCGAAGGGCTGGTGCGCGACAGTGACCACGCGGCCAACCACGCGCGCCTGGCCACACTGCTGCCCGGACTGAGCGAAGCGATGCGGCCGGCCTTTGAACCGGGCAGCGCCATGGCCTGGGCCGGTGTGCGCTGCACCCTGCCCGATCGGCTGCCCGCGCTCGGCCCCATCGATGCCGAACGCTGGCCGGGGCTGCAGGTGTGTACCGGCATGGGCGCTCGCGGCATCAGCCTGAGCGTGCTCGGCGGTGAACTGATCGCCGCGCAACTCGAAGGCGAGCCCTGGCCACTCGAAGCCTCCCTCCAGCCCCGCCTGTCAGCCAGTCGTTTTCGTCAAATTTGACCCATTTGTGGTTATTGGGTGGCTGTGCCATCATGGCCGCGCTTGTGCTGTCGGAGGAGTTCGCATGGCGATGCATTCAATCGTCCGTTATCTGCCCTGGCTGGCCACGGCCCCGGGAGCGCTTGTGGCGTCGGCCTGGTCCCCCTGGGCCGGCCTGCTCTTGCTGGGGCTGTTCGCGCTGGGCTGCCACGACTGGCTGCAAACGCGGCAGGCGGTGCGACGCAACTACCCGCTGACCGGCCGCCTGCGCTACATGCTGGAATACATCCGGCCCGAGCTGCGGCAGTACTTCCTGGAAGACGACGAGCAAAAGCTGCCGTTTTCAAGAAACCAGCGCGCCATGGTCTATGCCCGCTCCAAGCAGCAAAACGACAAGCGCGGCTTTGGCAGCATCCAGGACCTCTACTGCAGCGGCGCCGAGTGGATGACGCATTCCATGCGCCCCACCCAGATCGATCCGGCCGCGCTGCGCGTGCGCGTGGGGGCCGGGCGCTGCAGCCAGCCCTATGCCATCTCCCTGCTCAACATCTCGGGCATGAGCTTTGGCGCGCTCTCGGGCAACGCGGTGCGGGCGCTCAACAAGGGCGCAGCCCTGGGCGGCTTTGCGCACGGCACCGGCGAGGGCAGCATTTCGGTGCACCACCGCGCCAACCAAGGCGACCTGGTCTGGCAGATCGCCTCCGGCTACTTCGGCTGCCGCACGCCCGAGGGCCGCTTCGATGCCGAGCGTTTTGCCAGCCAGGCGCAGTCGGACCAGGTCAAGATGATCGAGGTCAAGCTCTCGCAGGGCGCCAAACCGGGCCATGGCGGTGTGTTGCCCAAGGCCAAGGTGAGCCGAGAAATCGCCGACGCGCGCGGCGTGCCCATGGGCCAGGACTGCGTCTCCCCGGCCCGCCATTCGGCGTTTTCAAGCCCGATCGAGCTGCTGCAATTCGTCACGCAGCTGCGGCAGCTCTCGGGGGGCAAGCCAGTGGGGCTCAAGCTCTGCGTGGGCCACCCTTCCGAATGGCTGGCCATCGTCAAGGCCATGCTGCACACCGGACAGGTCCCCGATTTTGTGGTGGTCGATGGCGCCGAGGGCGGCACCGGGGCGGCGCCGATCGAATTTGCCGACCACATGGGCATGCCGCTGCGCGACGGGCTGCGGCTGGTGCACAACACGCTGGTCGGTGCGGGGCTGCGCGACCAGGTCCGCATCGGGGCCTCGGGCAAGGTGATTTCGGCGTTTGACATCGCCCGCTGCCTCGCCCTGGGCGCCGACTGGTGCAACTCGGCGCGCGGCTTCATGTTCGCGCTGGGCTGCATCCAGTCGCGCACCTGCCACACCGACCACTGCCCCACCGGCGTGGCGACCCAGGACCCGGTGCGCCAGCGCGCCCTGGTGGTCACCGACAAGGCCGAGCGGGTGTACTACTACCACGCCAACACCCTGCATGCCCTGGCCGAGCTGCTGGGGGCGGCCGGACTGCAGCGGGCCTCAGACATCACGCCCGCCCACCTGATGCAACGCGGCCCCGATGGCCAGGTCCATCCCCTGTCTGAGCGGGTGGACACGCTGGGAGCAGGCTGCCTGCTGGAGCCAGCCGAGCGCCGGCAGGATCTGCCCTGGCCCTTCAATCGCCTCTGGGACGAAGCCCGCGCCGAAGCCTGGTGAGCCCGCACCGAGCCCGGGCGCCCGGCAGCGGCCGGCCTGCAGTTCAGGACACAGGGCTCAGGTTTCGAAGCGCTGGACCTCGCGGCGCGTCGCGTCGGCGATGCGCGAGAGCTCCATCACCGTGGCGGCGATTTCCTCGGAGGCGGCGGCGTTGCTGCGCGCGATGTGGTCGAGGTTGTTGAGGTTGGCGTTGATCTGCTCGACAGCCGCGCTTTGCTCTTCGAGCGCGGAAGCGATGCGCTGGAGCATCTGGTCGGTGGCCTGGGTTTCCTGCTCGATGCTGGCCATGTCCTGGCTGACC
>JACCDM010060718.1_pt1 | contig 10164 bp, 15 predicted proteins | sample 7445851 | NCBI WGS metagenome assembly JACCDM01 (sample SAMN15323438, study PRJNA562643) | freshwater metagenome | isolation source: river surface water | place: USA:Blue River Watershed | collected 2017-08-16
CACGCGCCCCCACGCCCGTCGCAGGCGGGCTCGGGGTCAACACGCCGCCCAGCCTGGACTTGGCGGCCCAGCAGGGGTCGCTTCGCCAACTTGCTGGGGTCAAAGTAAATCAAGTTCTGGTGGCATCAGGGATTCGAACCTCTTGAACATAACGATACCCCGAACAACTGAGCGTAGAGAGTATAAAAAACCTGGCTAGCCATATAAATGAGTGGCAAACAAAAGTTTGACAAAAATCTCATCGCACTAACTGTTCGCGGATTTTGAAAATTTGTGAAATGCTTATTCCAAATTCATTCTTGTAACGCACTCACAAAAACCGCATGCTTCGCTCCTTCACAACAAGGAGTCAAGGATGAATATAGCTGCTCATTTACAAGAATACGGATCGCACATCTTCGCCACCGCTACGATCACGATTGGTCTTCTGGTTTCCGGCCAAGCCATCGCATTCGGACCGATTGTGTCCCCGCAGGAGCTAAAGACCCTAAGCGAGAGAGGGGATGTTCGCGTACTTGATATACGAGAGGCTCAGGGTACGCCTGAGGCACCCAACTACGATGCTGGACACATTCCCGGCTCAGTATCTGCGCCCTATTCGAGCTTTCGGGGAAATAAGTCAAATCCTGGCCGCCCCGTTCCGGAAGCAAAGCTCTCGGCGCTTTTGGGGTCCATCGGAATAACGCCTGCAACAAAGATTGTTGTTACAAATCGCGGAACGGATGCGACCGACTTTGGGGCTGCAGCGCGTGTCTATTGGACCTTAAAGGTTTCAGGCTTGAAAAATATTGCCATCCTTGACGGCGGATTAAAGGGATGGATGGCGGCTGGCTACGCTTTTACGACTGATAAGCCTGCCATTAAACCCACCACGCTGAGCCTAAAATATGACGAGTCCGAAATCGTCACGATCGATGAGGTGTCACAAGCGCTAGGCTCAAAAGATTCAAAGACTAAACTCGTCGATGCAAGACCTGCAGGATTTTTCAAAGGCGAAGTGCGCCATGATGCCGCCAGCCGCTACGGCACTTTACCCGGGGCACAAAACTTTAGTCACGACCAATGGTTTTTGCCAAAGTCAGCGACGTTGAAGTCAAAGAGCGAGATCGAGTCCTTAGCAAAGCGTGCAGGACTAATTCATGATCAAGAGACTGTCTCTTTTTGCAACACTGGACACTGGGCGGCCACCAACTGGTTCGTTCTGTCGGAGGTTTTGGGTCAAAAGGGGGTCAAGATGTATCCTGAATCGATCGTCGCTTGGTCTAGGACCGAACTTCCTCTGGATAACGAACCCGGTCGTGTTGGAACGCTGTGGCGAGACCTTAAAAGGATTTTTTGATCAAAACCGATCGTAGATTACGCCCCAGTTCCGCGTGCTCTGGAACTGGGGCTCGGTCGGTAACCGCGCTAATTAGGCCTTCGAGCGACTCTTTGTTTGGCTTAATTGCTCCGATAAAAAGAACGGCAGTGTCCTTCGCAACAATCACGGTCGGAAACGTCTCAATCTCGGGGCTACCTGGTAGCTCTTCAAAGTCATCAAGGTCTACCCAGGTCACTCTGCAGCCGTGAAAATCCTTGACGATCGTTTTGAAATTACGACAGACCCCGCACCAATCCGCGCAAACAATCAGCACACATGTTTCGAGATTCAAACTTTAAGCCTAAGAAACTTGTTTACCAACGCAAAGCCATGGGCGCAATCAGGCGCCCAATAAGCCCGGTTAGGAATATCCCAAGCGTGTACCAGATGGCGACAAAGGTGGGCGAGGATTCTGGGCAGGCCAAGGCGTAACCCAATGCGCCGAGCCCTCCGGCCAGAAATCCGCTGGCCCAGCCAGCTTGCTTAAGGCGCGTGGGCGCGAGTGTTCTGAGTACAAGAAGTATGCCAAGCAGGGCTGGCAAGGAAAACGCCATAAGTGTCCACGAGCATGATCTCCATGTTTGACCAAACACAGCGGCACTTTTCACGTTGCCGGGTACAAGCGCAAAGAATGCAAGCCCAACAAGCAGCATACCCCCCACCACGGCTAAGAGCAGTTTGCCCGCACGACCCAGCCTTGAGACCGGTTTAGCGAGAGCAGCCGTGAGCAGTCCCGCAGCGACTGCCAGAGCGAAGGCATAGCCAAGCTTGACCCAGGTGATAAGCAGCGTGAAGCTCTCAGCAGACAAAAGACCAATAAGACTTGCCGACAACAAAACACTCACAAGAAACCCGGCCGCCGAGACCGGGACGAGTCGCCTGGGCACGGAAGACGCTGGCGCAGGGCCCGCCCCACGGGATAAAAACGAAATCAGCTGGTTTGTGTCCATCGCAATTACTCCTTTACCAATTCAGAGAGCCGCTTGAGCCCTCGGTGCACCAAAACCTTGATCGAGGATTCCGACAGTCCGGTACGGTTTGACGCCTCTGCAATCGACAACCCCTCTAGCTTTGTAAGTTCAATGGCCTGCCGCTGGGGCGCTGGAAGCGCCTGTAAGAGCAGGGAAAGATCTCGGGCAGCGTGCATGTCGTCTTGCTCTTCAGCCACAGGCAATGCATCGAGATCGTCCACATCGTTGTGCAGATTCTCCCTGCGACCGCGGCGGCGCCACAGATCCACGAGCTTGTACCTTGCAATGGCTAGGAGCCAAGCGGTAACCGGGTAGTTCGCATCGTAGGTTCCTCGCTGCAAGTGCACTGCAAGTAATGTCTCCTGAACCAGATCCTCTGCATCGTTAGCCAAAAAGGGCATGCGCCGTCGAAAATAAGCCCGGAGCTGTCCCGCCATTAAGAGAAGAGACTCCGCATAAGCCTTTTCGTCACCAGACTGCGCCGCAAGCCAGAGCGGCTTGAGACGGATCTCGATGCTGTGGGGTGTTCTCTCTTGGGTCATTTCGCTTGGAGGTGCCATTTGGTTACACGCTAGCCGAAATTAAAAAAATGTCGATCCCCTGTAACCAAAACGTGAGCCACAGCGAATTCATAGCTGGCGGCCAAATGCTAGCCCTTTCTGAACCCTCACGTGGAGAACGACATGAATCAGCTCAATTTTAATTCCGGTATCAAGACTGCGATCGCTGCTGGCCTGCTTGCCATAACCACATGGGCAAACGCCCTAGAACTCAAACCTTTCAGCCAATCAGAGCTAAGCGCCGTTCAGCAACAAGGCAGGCCAGTAGTCGTGCACTTTCACGCTGATTGGTGCTCAACCTGTGTCGCCCAGGCAAAATCACTTGAGGTATTGAAGGCAGACCCCCAACTGAAGGCCGTGACCGTTCTGATTGCCGATTACGACAAGGAGAAGGAACTTCGTAAGAGCATGAAGATTCGCTCGCAGTCGGTCATGGTGGTCTTCAAAGGCCCTCAGGAGGTTACCCGGCTGGCAGGGCAGTCGCAGGCCAGTGACATCAAAGCCGCATTTCTTAAAGCACTTTAAGTAAGTCAGCGTCATCACTCAGGGGCTACGTATGAAAACGAAAGCAATATCGATACTGCTGGCACTAATCTTCGTGGCCTCTGGTCTTGCAAAGCTCGCAAGCTTGGAATTTGAGCTTGTGGCCTTTGAAAGATGGGGTTATCCGATCTGGTTTATGTATTTGATTGGGGCTGTTGAGGTGGTTGGCGGAATTGGTCTGATCATTCAGCGCTATTCCGCGGCTGCCGGAGCAGCACTGGCGCTTATGATGATTGGGGCGATTGGAACGCACGTGATCCATTCCGAGTGGGGCATGCTGGCAGCAGCTAGTCTCATCTTTTTGATGTCTGCCCTTCGCGCCTACCTCGGCTGGGAGGATGTGCGCACACTCATTCGCAACCTGATCAAAACCAAGGAATCCAGCCAGTAGCATGCCAAGTTCCACCGAGCTTGGTCTGGCATGGGTGGCGGGCAGCCTCACCACGCTAAATCCATGCGTTTTCCCGCTGCTTCCGGTCGTTCTTGGTGGCGCACTGCAGGCCAATCGGTGGGCGCCAGTCGCTATGGGCGCTGGCATGGTAGCCATGTTTGCGATGCTTGGCCTGCTTGTTGGTGTGGCTGGAGAGGCTCTTGGCATTGATACAGACGTTATTCGAGTTGTGGGTGCTTGGCTGCTGATTGGCTTTGGGTTGGTAATGCTTATCCCCATACTGAATGCAGGTTTCACCCGACTGATATCACCGTTAGCAAGTGGTGCTTATTCGGCCACTACTCGAGTTGACAGCGGTTCCTTATTAGGAGCCTTCGCAACCGGCAGTCTGTTGGGAATGGTCTGGAGCCCATGCTCGGGGCCCATGCTTGCGAGTGCGCTCACCATGGTTGCGACCGAAGGAGGTGCTGCACGCGGTACTCTGATACTGGGCATGTTCGGACTCGGAGCAGCTTCGATACTTGTCGCTGCAGCCTATGCTTCGCGGACAGGATTTGGAAAAGTACGTGGCTGGGTGCTGACGCATATGGAGAAAGTGAAGAAAGGGTTCGGTCTTTTTGTGCTGTTGCTCGGAATCGCAATCTTGACCGGCGGCGACAAGTGGCTAGAGGCAAAACTGGTGAATGTTTTACCTGAAGGGTGGATCAACCTCACGACGCGCTTCTGAAGGGCGCCTCGTAGGCTGATCCTCTGGTCTGTGCTGTTAAGGCTTCAAATACGCAAAGCCTTCGCGGATCTGCAATTGCGTCACGCGAGCCACGCCTGAAGGAGTGAACTCTGCATCTAAATTGAACTGATCACGCTTAAGATTGCGGTTTTTTAAAGTGATCTCACAGATCTCAAATCGAACCCCTCGGGCTTTTAATCCTGAGACGAGTGCGCCGTAGTCGACATTGGGGTTCTTCGGATCTTTTGCACCGTCAAATAAAAAGTCAACGCCCTCGGCGTGCGTGACCACGACGACCTTGGTGCTTGGAACGGTATCGAGATGATTGCGAATGTTCCGCAGCGCCTTGGTGGCCTGAACCCCTGCGTTATCGATGTGGTAGACAACTTTATCGGGTTCCGCTGCCTGCACAGCTCCCATATGGAGCAAACCGAAGATGGACAAAAGTACTGCAACAAATCTCTTTTCAATCGTAGTCATTATCTCTCCTTGATATTTATACGGCGGGACCGTACTGCATCTCGCCATTTCCAAAAGACCAGTTTTCCTTATTCACTTCAATGAGGCTGATAAAGATGTCTTGCTCGCGAATGCCTAGCTCCTTTGAGCAATCATTCGCAATTCTTTTGTAAAAGCGCTTCTTTAATTCGGTGGTTCGGCCCTCATTCAGAGTGATCTGAATGAAGACGATTCCTTGTGAGTGCTCGATACCCAAGTAACTTTTTGGAAAAACCAACTCGCTTACAGGATGGCTAGAAATAATCTGAAATTTGTCATCCGCAGGGACGTTGATTTCTTCACGCATAGCGCGGTAAATGATCTCTCCGACTTCCTTGCCGAGGCCAGCTTGATGGCCCACCCCTATGTCAATCCTCACTAATGGCATTTGATCGTTCTCCGCATTGCCCTGTTAAACCGCCGCGGTATATTCGCCGCGTGCTGGATAGTTCTTGCTGATTGCAAAATCGATCGCCATCATCAGATCGGTGAAAGACGGCCGCGCGAACGGCATCGTCTGCACCGCACCGTAGTAAAGCGTTTGATCGGGCTTAATCAGAAACACGCCCGGCTCAGGAAAAAGCTTTGGCTCCTCCACGCCGATCGAGGTCTTGCCGATCCCTTCTGAGATATAGAGCCCCCATTGCCTTGCAACAGAGAGGGGTAGGTCATACCCAAAGCGAAGGTCGGCCACCCCGACCTTAGTAGCCATCTCCTTTGCACGGCTCTCGCCGTCCGATGAGATGGCAATGACAGATACGCCGCGCTGCGCCAAGTCTGGCAGCAATTGACCAAGTTCCTTCAGGTACTTGATGCACAGGGGGCAATGCAGGCCTCGAAAGAAGACGATGAGCGAAAAGTTCTGGGGAGTCTCACTGTGCAGATCAAAGACGCCGTGAGCCAAGGTCGGTACGTTTAGCTCTGGAGCAGGTTTTCGTGGGGTGAGCATTTCGGATTCCTAAATGTTGAATTAATGAAAAGGAATAGTAGTAGACTATTCTACAAATAAAATCTAAATAACCTGTCTAATCGTATAACATGAACCCTCTTGATCGACTCACTCCGTTGTTAGAGCGCTTTCCGCCTACCGCTCGGGTCTTCTTTGCCGACGTGCTGTGCAATCAATTTGAATGGCAGGTGGAATCAGCCAGGGGTCACATTCATTGGTTGAAATCTGGCTCGGTTGAGGTTGTGGCAGATGGCAAAGCTGTTGGGACGCTTACTGGCCCTGGTGTGATCTTCTCGCCTAGGGGTTCCGCGCACACCCTTATTCCACAGCCTGTGGCAGAGATCGTCTGCGCGGAGTTCGAGTTCGGCCAGCGTTTTAGGAACCCACTAACCTCGGTGACCCCGAGCGTCATTCTCATACCGGTGGCAGATGCACCCGAGATTGAGGTGATACACAAGCTATTAATGGATGAAGCGTTTTCAAGTCGCTGTGGCAAGACGTTTGGGGTGAATCAGCTACTGCAGTACTTTGTGCTGGTGGTTTTTCGATACCTTATTCGCACAGAGACAATTCCCGCCGGAATAACCAAGGCACTTGCAGATGAGCGCCTTTTAAGAGCGATTAACTCCATGCATGCAGAACCTGAAAAACCGTGGACGTTAGAATCCCTCGCCGATATCGCCGGCATGTCAAGAGCAAGCTTTGCAAATCATTTCCGAGAGGCAACCCAGGCCACTCCGATTGAATACCTGACGGATTGGCGGATCTCTCTAGCGCAATCGAAGATCATCAACGGAGTACCCATCAAAGCTGTTGCCAAGGACGTTGGCTACGCAAACCCGGAAGCACTGACACGAGTCTTCACTAAACGCGTGGGGTGCAGCCCAAGAGAGTGGCGCGCTAGTCTGAAGCAAGACACGGTCTAGTTCGTATCCCCACCGCTCGAAACCCGCATAAAACCGTGGTTTAGGCCAAACCTGTTGACCTGAGCAAGGCTAGGTACGCCTCTCGAAAACGCGGAAAAAAAGACGTACCGAGGCTAAATGCTTGATTTTATTGAGTTTTAACTAACTCGCTATGGTCAACAGCTTTTGAGCAAATCGCGTGCTCAAAATGAAATGTCATCTGATTTGGGGCGCTGTGACGAGCATGTCTAACTTGCTCAGGTCCGTCTTTTGAGTGGTCAGAGTCAATCAAATCAAGGCTTTAGAAGCACCGAAAAGCGGATCTCGTAAAGTTAGCGCAGCGACCCCTAGTGGTGCGTGGCGGCCCAGCAGGGGTCGCTTCGCTAACTTGTTGGAGTCAAAATAAATTATGTTTTGATGTTATCAGGGATTCGAACCAGACCATAAGAGCTTTGTCGCCAAAGTTCCAACGGAGCCAAAGTCAAAGTGACGAATGCGACCCGTCACAGAGCACCCCATTTTCGGACTGTTTGCAGCCACAGAAATAAACGGTTTTTGTCTCGGTTGCCTCAAAGGCCTTGGGCGTAAACTCGCTTCCCTGATGGCTACCATCACAAAAGGGTTGGTTTTTACTTTTACCGCAGGAACACCAGTAATAGGTTTTCCCAGCAACAACCTCAACGGCATATGGCGATTTTTGTGCAACGGTTGGTTTCATGTTTGATCCTCGGTTTTCTGAATCTTATGCCTACGCACGCTGGGCCGCTCTATTGTCAAGGCTCCACTTGCCAGCACCAGCCGATGCCAACACCAAAAGTCCGCCAATGACTGCGATATTTTTAAAAAATAACAATTGCTGCACAAAGGCCTGCTCGGCAGGAACCGACCAAAACGCATGTCCCGCCAAACTGGCGAAAAAGGTAAAGCCAGCGAGAGTGAACGCGGCATAGCGTGTTTTATAGCCAATGAGCAAAGCGACACTTCCAAGCACTTCAATTGCAATCGTCGCAACAAGCGCGGCGGAAGCCATCGGAATGCCAAGCGAGCCAAAGTAACCCACGGTGCTTTCAAAGCCAAACAGCTTGGATAGTCCTGCAGGTAAAAATAGTGCCACAAAGAGAAGTCGGCCCAGAAACTCGATGGGGTTAAAAGTATTTTTCATAGTGATTTCCTTTCTAAGTAAATAAAAATTAAGTAAAGTTGAATCCGAAATATCGGATGGTCAGATTAATGAAACACATAGCCATCCATCGCGATCACTTGATCGCTAATGCCGCGATAAAAGGCCTCGGGCTGCGCATCTCTGCCTCCAGCTCCCAGGGCCGTGAACAACGGCAATAGGTGTTCGTCACGCGGGTGGGCAAGCACGCCTGCAGGTTGAAGGCTGCGGTAGTTCAGTAGCGAATCGGCATCGTGCGCGACCATTCGGGTATGAATCCAGTCAGCAAACTGCCGTACATAGTCAGGCGTATGGACCTGTTCGGACATTCGCAGGCGCTGAAAGTCTCGCAGGTTGTGGGTGATATTTCCTGACGCCAATATGAGAAACCCTTGCTCTGCAAGCGGCGCCAGGGCCTGGCCCACACGGTAAGCATGCTGGGGTCCGCCGTGGTGCTGCAACGAGAGCGGCACAATGGGCAAATCCGCATTAGGGAACATCTGGCGCAGCGGCACCCAGGCACCGTGATCCAGGCCGCGTTCGACATCTGTCTCTGCTGGCAGGCCGGCAGCAGTCAATGCCGCCGATACTAATTTCGCGGCCTCCGGGCAGCCGGTGGCCGGATATTGGATCTCATAGAGACGCGAATCGAACCCACCAAAGTCATGAATGGTATCGAGTTTGGTTGCCGTACCAACCGTCGGAACCCGGGTTTCCCAGTGCGGGCTCAACACGATCACAGCACGGGGTGTATCAAGGCGCGCAGCCAGAGTGCTCATGGCTGCACCGGCAGCACCAGGCTGCAAGGCAAACATAGGCGATCCATGCGGAACGAAGAGTACAGAGCGAATTGAGTTCATGAGACAGAACTCTAGGGGACTCAAGACGGATAAAAAACTAGCTAATCAGCAAATATTTGTTGCATAATTTGCAACGATGGACAGACTCGATGCAATGCAATCCTTCGTGCGGGTCGCCGAGGCGGGTAGTTTTATCGCCGTGGCCAACCAGCAGCAGGTCGCCCGCTCGGCAGTGACCCGTCAAATCGCCGCGCTTGAGACACATCTAGGTACCAAGCTAATCACGCGCAGTACCCGCCATCTCACGCTCACTGCGGCAGGCGCAGCGTATCTAGAGAAATGCCGGGTCATTCTGAATATGGTGGATGCCGCCGAGTCGAGCCTGAATGAAGAGAAAACCGTGCCCCGTGGCCGCATACGGCTTGGACTCCCACTTAGCTATGGGCTGCAGGAATTAACCCCAGCACTGCTGGACTTTGCCAAAGCGCAGCCATTTATTGAGCTTGTGATGGATTTATCTGATCAACGATCCAACCTCATCGAAGAAGGTCTAGACCTATCGATCCGCATTACTTCAGATCTGCAGCCTGGAGACATCGTACGCAAGCTCGGCCAGTGTCGACTGCTGACACTGGCATCCCCCGCCTATCTGAAAGAACACGGTGAACCAACTCACCCCAATGATCTGCAGCACCATGAATGTTTGATCTATGCGAGCGACAGCACCATGAACACCTGGCCGTATCGCGAGGGTAAGAAGCCGCTGCAAGTGGCCGTGCGCGGGCGCATTGTGGCTAACAACGGCATCGCACTCGCCGAGGCGGCTACCCGGGGTATGGGCATAGCGCGCCAGCCTGATTTCATTGCAAAGCCCTACATTGCAAGAAAAAAAGTTCGGTCAATACTGGAAAATTTTGAGGCGGAACCACTAGGTGTCTATGCGGTGCTGCCGAGCAATCGGTATGTGCCGCATCGAGTGAGGGTACTGATTGATTATTTAGCACAGAGATTCGCTTTGACCGCTTGAACGATGCCCCGTTAAAAACGGGAGCGTCACCCTTCAGCACGCGCTAAACACACCGCTTAACAAAATTCCCTCACTAGGCGGACCAAATAGCTGGTTCGAATCCTGTGGCGGAGACGGAGTCCATTACGCTTCTTGCGTAGACTGGACTGAACTGGCCTCTTCTAGTTGCACATAGACAACATGATTCGGTTCTAACAGCATGAATTCTACGTGACTTAAGTCACGAATTGAGCCTCGCAAGTCCAGCTCCTACATTTGATTCCATGGCGATCTA
>JACCDM011722253.1_pt1 | contig 10164 bp, 6 predicted proteins | sample 7445851 | NCBI WGS metagenome assembly JACCDM01 (sample SAMN15323438, study PRJNA562643) | freshwater metagenome | isolation source: river surface water | place: USA:Blue River Watershed | collected 2017-08-16
TCATTCCCGCCAAGAAAGCCAACATAAGCAGCAAGCACTGATCCTGCTGTATTGGCCATTCCACCAACCATGATGCAGAGGATTTCACTTCTGTTCATTTTCTCCAGAAAAGGCCTGACCATGAGTGGCGCCTCTGTCTGGCCGAGGAAAATATTGGCTGCGGTTGAAACACTTTCTGCTCCTGAAACCTTGAGTTTACTCAGCATCAGGGCAAAGAAATAAACAATTTTCTGAAGGATGCCCAGGTAATAGAACAATGAAGAAAGGGCTGCAAAGAAGATAATATTGGGCAGTGCCTGTATGGCAAATGTATATCCCCAGCTTCCAGAGGCATCTGCAAGGTTGCCAAACATGAACTCAATTCCCTTGTGTGCAAGGTTAATGATCTCTACAAATTTATCAGAAAACCATTGGATGATGATCCTGAAGAAATTGTATTTCCCCTGTGACAGCACACCAATGGCAAAGCCAATTTGGGCGATGATGCCCATGGATACCAGCTTCCAGTTGATGGCTTTCTTGTTATTGCTCAACACATAACAGAGTCCAATCAAAAACAACATTCCCAGAAGTCCACGGCTCAGGTTTTCCCACATCATAGCTATGTCAGTTTGGTTTATTGGGCAATATACAATAATAATCAAGACCTCCGTCGCATAACCCTGCTTCTGGCCATCTGATAGAGTTCAGTGATCTCTGGAGAAATGTTGAAGCGGATGACAATGAAAGCAAATGAGAGGATGAAAAGTACAGATTTGACAAATAGGTTAATCCAAATGAAATCATGGAATGCTATGCTGTACAGGACAAAAGTCAATCCTCCAGCTACCAACAGCGTCACCCCATTTCTCCACGAGAATGGTTGCATACCATAGATCCGTTTGATGTAATAAAAACGGATGAAATTGAACAGTATGATGGCGATGAGGCTTCCAACAGCAGTGCCCAGTATGCCATAAGAACGGGTAAGCCAATAGTTGAGGATGATTGAAATTACCACAAAGAACATATTGGTAAATAGGTCAATCTTCCAATGTTTTGAGAGTTGTAAAATATGACCATTCATGCCTGTTCCGAGATCAATCAATTTGCTAATGCCCAAAATGAGCATCAGGATGGACATTCCTGCATAGGTGGGGCCAAGCACATGGGTAAAAGCTGGGATATTCAAGGTGACCAATCCCAGAATTCCAGCGGCAATCACCAACAAGTTCAGGGCTGTTTTTTTGTAAAGCCTGTCAAGTTTGGCAAGGTCCTTGTCTTTCCAGGCTTGTGCAATTTGTGGGATTGCTGCAGAAACCATGCTCCGTTGTGGAACATCCATGACTGTGATGAGGTAGGTGGCAATTGTAAAGATGGCTGCATCTGCCAGGCCGCCAGTTGATTGTGAAGCAATGATGATGGTATCATTGGTTTTGGCCACAACGTTCAGGAGGTTGCCCAAAAAATAAGCTCCTCCGAATTTGAACATTGCTCCAGAGAGTTTTTTTGTAACAGCACTTTTTTGGAAGACCAGTTTAAAAACTTTACTTCTCACAATTATCCAAGTGAGAATGACAACAGGAATGAAATACAGATAGGCATAGAGTTCTATGAAAGTTGTATACTCCTTGATAATCCCCAATACCCACGCGAGAATAACCATGAGTACAATGATCCTGTACATGAATTCTTTTAAAAAATTGGCCAATATGGTTTTGCCAATAATCCAAGCAAATATCTCGAGGATAGATAGTGCCACCAAAGAAATGGTCATGGGAATCACAAGTCTGAGGTGATCAGACAATATAGGAGAGCGGTCAGCGAATTTTCTCAAGGCAATGGGTTCGATGAGGGGGAAGGTAAGGTAGAGCAGTACACACATCACGGTGCCAATCATCAGAACCAGTGTAAGCAGTTCGTTTTTCTCTTTGGGCAGATAGTGTTTGTAGAAAGGGAAGAACTTCACTGCCACTGGAATAGTACCTGCAGTACAGATCATGGAAAGGATCAATGTAATGTCCATCAGGATCCTGGTAAGCCCAAATTCTTCTGGGGTAAAGAATTTGGGGAAAAGGAACAATACATTGAAGGCCCCAATCGCAAAGCCTGCGTAGATGTAAATGGATGAATAAATGCTCTGCTTGCGAATGGTTGCCATGGGAAATAAAAAAAACCGCCACTGGGTGACGGTTTCAAAATTAATACAATTGCGGATTATAGGTGAGATTCAATCCGCTTTATAAAGTTGTGTTTGGGTTGTGCACCTACAAGTTTGTCCACCACTTGGCCATTTTTGATGAAAAGAATGGCGGGGATAGAGGTGATGCCATAGTTCATGGAAAGCTGGGGATTGTGGTCCACATTCACTTTTCCGATGTTAACCCTACCTTCAAACTCCTTGCTGAGTTCTTCAACAACGGGTCCGATGGCACGGCAGGGGCCACACCATTCAGCCCAAAAATCAATCATTGAGAGCTTATCTGAGTCCAGTACTTCAGCCTGGAAATTGCCGTCTGTAAATTCTTTTGCCATGTATTTGGATTGTATGTTAGATAATCAAGTGAAATGCAAAATTAGTTCCATTTTTTAATATTTCATAAAAAGTCATGTTTGATTTATACAGCGTCAACTTGTACCTCGATCAGGGGGTTGTTTTCCAGAAAATCGGCCATTTCGTCATTCATTTCAAATCCCTTTTCTGTTGTCTTCATTTGCACCCTTAACCTTTCTACCTGGTCAATCATGATCAGCTTCAGTCGGGTTTTCCCTGGGTTTTTTTTCAGGTTGTTATGAAGAAAAGCGGCATGAGTTTCAGTAATGCTTCCTGCCTGGAGGGTAAGTTGCAGTTGTCGGGTGAAGACCCTTTTGATGGTTTCAAGCAGACAAATCTCCGAAACCCTGAAATTCCATTCATTTCTGCTTTCCCATTTCTCAAAATTCCCTTTTACATGGATGCAGCTACCCGCAACAAAATAGTTGGAGAATTTCACGTACATGTCACCAAACAGGGTGATTTCCACTTTTCCTGAAAAGTCTTCAATCGTAATGCTGCCATATTTTTTGCCTGCACGAGATATTTTGTGTTGTGCTGATGTCACCAATCCTGCCAGTTTCAATGCCTGGTTAGGGCTTTTCTGCAGCTCAATGCCTCCTTTGAATTCATTGTAGTCATTGATGGGCATGATGCCATAGTATTTCAGCTCAAACCGGTAATGATCAAGGGGGTGGCCACTCAGGAACATGCCTGTTACATCTTTTTCCTTTTCCAGGAGTTCTGTCAGAGACCATGGCGGGCAATCTGGAACCTTGGGTGGGGGGATTTCCTGAACAAGGGAAAGGTCTCCGAACAGGGTGTTCTGGTTGGAGTTGGTCTGGCCCTGCCAGATGTTTCCGAATTTGATGATTTTTTCCAACCCGTTTGAACTGTCTCCTGGTGGCTGAAAGAAATACTGAGCCCTGTGCAGTTCTGGGAAACAATCGAAAGTTCCAGACATGGCAAGGCTTTCCAATGATTTTTTATTTACGGTCCTTTGGTTCACCCTCTTGACCAGTTCATAAATGGATACATAATGTCCATTCTTTTCCCTTTCTTCAATGATGGACTCCACTGCTGCTTCACCAACCCCTTTCAGTCCGCCAAGTCCGATCCTGATTTCCCCCTTTTTGTTGACCGCAAAACTCTGAAGAGATTCATTAATGTCAGGTCCAAGAACATTGAGTCCCATGCGTTTGCACTCCTCCATGAAGAAGGTGATTTTTTCTATGGATCCGGCATGGTTCAATACCGCCGCCATGAATTCTGAGGGATAATGAGATTTCAGGTAGGCCGTCTGGTAGGCAATAAACGCATAACAGGTACTGTGTGATTTGTTGAAAGCATATTGCGCAAAGGCCTCCCAGTCTGTCCAGATTTTTTGCAGCTTGTCTTCTGCAAATCCCTTGAGCAGGGCATTCCCGATGAATTGCCCCTTCATTTTGTCAAGCACTGATTTTTGCTTCTTTCCCATGGCCTTCCTCAATACATCGGCATCACCCTTGCTGAATCCTGCCAGCTTCTGCGCCAGCAACATTACCTGCTCCTGGTAAACGGTGATTCCATAGGTTTCCTCCAGGTATTCCTGCATTTCATCCAGGTCGTAAGAAATGGCTTCGCGTCCGTGTTTTCGGTTGATGAAGTTGGGAATGTATTCCAATGGCCCAGGCCTGTAAAGGGCATTCATCGCGATCAGGTCTTCAAACTTGTCAGGCTTGAGGTCACGCAGGTATTTTTGCATACCCGGGCTCTCAAACTGAAAGGTTCCAATGGTTTCACCGAGTTGGTATAGCCGGAATGTCTTTTCATCATCCAAGGGGATCTTATCGATATCGATGTCGATACCATAGTTCATTTTGATCAGCGCCAGGGATGTTTTGATCACATTCAGCGTCTTCAGTCCAAGGAAGTCCATTTTGATAACACCAGCATCCTCAATCACACTTCCCTCTATTTGTGTCACCCACATGGGCGAGTCCTTGGCGATGCAGACGGGCAGCAGGTCAGTCAAGTCCCTTGGGGCAATGATGATGCCTGCTGCATGAATTCCGGTATTGCGCACAGAACCCTCCAGGATTTCTGCCTCATGCAATACCTGGCTTCTGATGTCTGAGCCACCATAAATATCACGGAGCATCTTGGCGTTTTCAATCTCATCCTGGTTCAGCGATTCTTTTTCCACCAGGCTGTCATCTCCTTTCAGTGCAGCATGCAAAAGCCTTTTGAGGCTGATGCCCGGCTTCTCTGGCACCAGCTTTGCGAGGATATTGGATTCGATCAGGGGAAGATCCATGGTCCTGGCAACATCCTTGATGCTCATTTTGGCAGCCATGGTACCATAAGTGACGATTTGCGCCACCTGGTTCTTTCCGTATTTGTCTACAACATAATCAATCACTTTCTGCCTTCCTTCGTCATCAAAGTCCGTATCGATATCGGGCATGGACTTTCTGTCCGGATTGAGAAAACGCTCAAACAGAAGCTTGTACTTGATGGGGTCGATGTTGGTGATCCCAATACAAAAGGCCACAACACTTCCGGCGGCAGAACCCCTGCCGGGGCCAATGAATACGCCAAGATCCCTTCCGGCCTTGATGAAGTCAGAAACAATCAGGAAGTAACCGGCAAAACCCATGGTCCTGATGGTGAACAACTCGAAATTGAGGCGTTCCTCTATCTCTGGCGTGATGACATCATATCTTTTTTTTGCACCTTCCCATGTAATGTGTTCAAGGTATTCATCTTGCGTTGCAAAATTCTTGGGCACCACAAAATGGGGGAGTAGGATGTCCCGTTTGAGATCCAGGACCTGCACCTTGTCCACGATTTCGTTTGTATTATCGATGGCCGCTTCAAGGTCTTGAAAGACGGATGTCATTTCTGCAGTTGTCTTGAAATAGAATTGGTCGTTTGGAAAAGCAAACCTTTTGTTCTTTAGGCTGACATCATCATCAGAAAACTCCCTAGCTGCAGGGGTAGCTACTTTTTCTCCCGTATTGATGCAAAGGAGAATATCGTGGGCATTAAAGTCTTTTTGGTCAACATAATGGGAATCGTTGGAGGCAATCACCTTTACGTTGTACTTCTTTGCAAATTTGAGCAAGACCTGGTTCACCTTTTCCTGCTCAGGCATTCCATGTCTTTGCAGCTCAACATAGTAGTCGTCCTGAAAAATATTCAGCCACCATTTGAACTCATTCTCGCCGTCTTGTTCTCCCTTTCGCATGATGGTTTGCGGAACCAAAGCGCCAAGGCAACAAGTAGTTGCGATAAGACCTTCATGATACTTGTGAATCAGCTCTTTATCTATTCTTGGATACTTGCTGTACATTCCCTCAATGTATCCGAGAGAGGTCAGTTTGACCAGGTTTTTATACCCTATGTCGTTTTTGGCCAGCAGGATTTGATGGTGCCTGGGATCCTTCTCTTCCTTGGAAAATGTTTTCCTGTGCCTGTTCTCCGTGATGTAAAATTCACATCCAACGATGGGTTTTACCTTCAATGGACTATTTTTGTCATTCGGATCAGTATGGTGTTTGTGCGCTTCCGCAACAAATTGGAAGACACCAAACATGTTACCATGGTCAGAAATGGCCAGTCCGGGCATGTTATCATTGATGGCCTTTTTGTACAAGGCGCCAATGCTTGCTGCACCATCCAGCAAAGAATATTGGGTATGAACGTGTAAATGTGAGAAACGTGACATGGTAGTTGTAGTGGGGCGAAGAGATCAAATTTCGTAAATAAACAGCAAAAGCAGGAAAGGGTTTTTCCACACCGTAAATGGCATTGAACCGCAGTCAAATATTGTTTTTCATCTGCATCGCAGGCTTGCTCCAGTCTTGTGCCCTGTTCAAGGCATCTCCCGTCAAAAAGTCCACCTCCAGGAATTCCCCATTTTTTGATGATATTTCAATTGCCCTTAATCCCCAAGGACCGAAAGCTGATCCATCTTCAGATCGATCGAGTTCATCCATTGGTTTTATCGAAGACAAGTCCGAGATGGGGTATTTGAATGATTTGCAGGGAATAGAATACGTCCCACCCGTTGTATTCAGGTATGCAGTCTTGCTTGATATTGAAGTGGAGAAATTGACCAATAAAAAGCTCATTGAATATGTCCACCAATGGTGGGCTGTACCATACCGGATTGGGGGAAATTCAAAAGAAGGAATCGATTGCTCTGCCTTTGTTCAAGGGCTTACCAGCGAAGCGTACGGCTTGAGCCTGCCCCGAACTTCAAGAGAGCAGGCGGATTTTTGCAAGGAGATTGCTAAGCAGGACCTGAAAGAGGGTGACCTGGTTTTCTTTGCCTCAGGCAGGAGCATTTCCCACGTTGGCATGTATATCTCCAACAACAAGTTTGTACATGCATCCACCTCGATGGGTGTGGTGATCAGCGATTTGGATGAGGCCTACTGGAGCAGGAGATTCGTCAAGGCCGGTCGTTTATTGTAATTCAGCATATCCTACAAAGAAATTCTTGTCAGGCTCAAAACTGTTGACGGATGATTTTCCCTTGAAAGTTTTCCAGGTTGTAGTGGGTTCAATCCAAACTGGATTGCCGTCAACCGTTACCCTGACGGGGATGTTGAAATTACTGTTACAGTCTGACCACCTGTACTTGATCTTGTTTCCGTTTTTTTCGACTTGAAGAGTAGGAATTTTAGTAGAGCGCAGGTATTGGTCAAAAAGGGGAGAGAGGTCCCGCTTCAACTGTTCGCTCCAAAATTTTTCTACTGCTGCAGAAGTGGTTGTGGCATGGTAAAACCGCTTGTTCATTTCTCTCAACGCCATCCTGAATTTTTCATCGTCATCAAACAATTGACGGATCAGGTGCACCAGGTTGCCACCCTTGTAATACATGTCTCCAGAGCCTTCTTCATTGACACCATATTTTCCGATGATCGGGACGTCGTTCTGCACCAATTTCCTGGTTCCCTGAACATAGGCGTTGCCTGCCTCCTTGCCATAATGGTGGGTGGTGAAAATAGTTTCAGAATAGTTGGTGAATCCTTCATGCACCCACATATCAGCCACTTCATTGGTGGTGATGTTGTTGCCAAACCATTCATGTCCACTTTCGTGTACGATGATGAAATCCCAGTTCAAGCCCCATCCGCTTCCAGAAAGATCTCTTCCTCTGTATCCGTTTTGAAACCCATTGCCATAGGCGACGGCACTCTGGTGCTCCATGCCCAGATGGGGTGATTCAACGAGCTTGAATCCATCTTCATAAAAGGGATATGGCCCAAACCAATGTTCAAATGCTTGCAACATGGGCTTGACTTGGGCAAACTGTTTTTTGGCCTTGTCCAGGTTGTAATCCAAAACCCAGTAATCACAGTCGAGCTTGCCTTTTTCGCCAGGATATGATTCGCTGAAGGAAACATATTTGCCGATGTAGGGGATGATGTTGTAGTTGTTGATGGGATTTTTAACTTCCCATTTGTAGGCAGTCCAACCTTGCTTGTATTTTTCTTTGCTGATCAACCTTCCATTTCCAATGGCCATCAGTGAATCAGGGACATTGATTTTCAATGTAGAACCTTGATCCGGCTCATCGCTTTGGTGATCCTTGCAAGGGAACCATACACTTGCCCCCAGTCCCTGACAAGCAACACTCATCCAGGGCCTGCCGAGTTTGTCCTTGGCAAATATCCAGCCACCGTCCCAAGGCGGACGTTTGGCAACTGTTACATTTCCTTGAAATTGAAGCGCTAGGGTAACAATACTGTCTTTTGGAAGCTGAGCTGAAACATTGATGAAGAAAGCATTACCCTCTCTTGTGAAAGTCATGGGTTTATTCCCGATATAGGCCTTCCCCAGTTGCATGGGTTCCTGCAGGTCAATTTGCATGGTTTTGCCTGGTGACAATACCTTGAACCTGATGTCAACTTTTCCACTGATGGTTTTGTTTTCGTAATCAGGCTCAACATACACTGCATAGTGATGCACATCCCACCAGTTTCTAGCTTCGTTTAGGGAACCCCTCAAGGTATCTGCACGGGTATATGATTTTTCCTGACTGTTGAGCTGGGCATTCGACTGTAATACAAGCAAAAGCAGCGTTATCAGGGAGTAAATTTGCTTCATCTTTGATTGGTTATTTTTTCATTTTGTCCTTGAAAGCCTTCTCAAATTTTTCCATTTTTGGTCTTATCACAAAATAGCAATAGGGCTGGTTTCCGTTTCTGTTGTAATAGTCCTGGTGATAATTTTCCGCTACATAAAAATTGGTGAAAGGTTCGATTGTTGTTACAATGGGATTGCCAAAAGCCCCTGACGCATCCAGTTTTTTCTTGAAGTATTCTGCCCTTTCTTTCTGTTGCTCTGTATGATAGAAAATAACACTTCGGTACTGCGGTCCCACATCATTTCCCTGGCGGTTCAAGGTGGTTGGGTCATGTGTCTGCCAAAACACTTCCAGTAGTTCATCCACTGTCACTTCTGCAGGATTGTATTCAATCTGGATCACCTCAGCATGTCCGGTATTTTTTTCACAAACCTGCTCGTAGGTAGGGTTTTCAACATGTCCTCCACTGTAGCCGCTGGTTGATTTTACCACACCTTTCACTTGTTGGAAAATGGCTTCAGTACACCAGAAACAACCGTTTCCAAAGGTGATTTTCTCTGTATTCATGGGAGTTGATTTTGCTTTTTTGCTTTCAGTTGTTTGGTTTTGCTGTTTTTGTTGCGCACAAGCAGTCATGAAAAGCGATGAAGACAATAGGAGTTGGATAATTATTTTCATGTGCGTCTGTTTGTGATGAAGAATATGTCCCTAAGTTATGCTGAAATGAGATTGGGAGTGTTTTTAGGCTTAATTTTGCACCCAGTTTAGCATTGGTTTAACATGAAATTGTATCCGTCATCGGCATCTGTTCAGCTTGAGTTTGACAAGGTAAGGAACCTTCTTGAAGAGCAGACCCGAACCCATTTTGGAAAGGAGCGTGCCGCCAATTTACGGATCCATACCCGGAAACAGTTCATCGACCTTGAGCTTCGGCAATCCTACCAGTACATGCAAATCATGTCTGCAGGACAAACCTTTCAGCATGAGCAGGCCTTCAACCTCTCAAAGGAGTTGAAATTGTTGTCAATCCCTGGTGCCGTTTTAGGCGGCGATGTCTTTAAACTGTTCAGGAACCTGGCTGAAAACATCAAAAGCATTTTTCGGTGGTTTGATGATGAGCGGACAAGCAATTACAGTGCTTTGTACCAGGTCATCAGCCAAACCCGTTTTGAAAAATCGATTCCCGAAGAAATTGACAGGATCATTGGAGATGACGGCAGGGTAGTTGATACAGCCTCAGAGGATCTTGCCAGGATTCGCATGGCACTTTACAGAAAAAGAAATGAGCAACGCCGGACTTTTGATCGCATGCTGAGCAAGTTGCAGAAATCAGGATACATAGCAGATATTGAAGAGTCTTTCCTGAACGGCAGAAGGGTGCTTGCTATTTATGCAGAACACAAGCGCATTGTCAAAGGAATCCTTCATGGGGAAAGTGATACGAGAAGAACATCTTTCATTGAGCCTGAAGAAACCATTGAAGTGAACAATGAAATTTTCTCTCTTGAAAATGATGAAAGAGATGAGGAGTATAAAATACTAAGAGACCTTACCGCAAGGCTTTCCTACCAGA
>JACCDM011772844.1_pt1 | contig 10164 bp, 10 predicted proteins | sample 7445851 | NCBI WGS metagenome assembly JACCDM01 (sample SAMN15323438, study PRJNA562643) | freshwater metagenome | isolation source: river surface water | place: USA:Blue River Watershed | collected 2017-08-16
ATGGGAGGCAACGGCATTTCTGATGAGTTTGGTGTAGCCCGTCATTTGGTGAACTTAGAGGTGGTCAACACCTACGAAGGGACACATGATGTTCATGCACTAATTTTAGGACGGGCGATTACGGGAATTGCGGCGTTTTCTAACTAAGGTTCAGGTTAAATCATGACATCAGTTTCGCAATCTTCAATGCCTAGACCCTTAGCGGGGGTGAAGGTTTTGGATTTGTCTAGAGTTCTAGCTGGACCGTGGGCGGGACAGATGTTGGCTGATTACGGTGCTGAGGTCATTAAAGTTGCGCGCCCTGGTGTTGGGGATGACACGCGTACGTGGGGGCCACCTTGGTGGGGTGAAGGAGAAGATAAAGTTGCTGCGTATTTCTTGTGTGCCAATCGAGGGAAGCGGTCTGTTGCTATAGATCTTTCTAGTGCTGCTGGTGCAAGTCAAATTCGACAACTGGTTATCGATGCAGATGTATTGATAGAGAACTACAAAGTAGGTCAACTTGCCAAGTACGGCTTAGATGCGCCAACTTTGCAGACCATTAATCCTCGACTGATTTACTGCTCAATTACTGGGTATGGGCAGAGCGGACCACTTTCGCAAAAAGCCGGTTATGACTTTGCTATTCAGGCAGAAGCTGGTCTCATGAGCATCACTGGGGAGAAAGGTGGTGAACCTCAGAAGGTTGGTGTTGCGGTAACCGATCTGATGACAGGCGTTTACGCAACCACAGCAATTCTTGCCGCGCTCTATGAGAGAAATACAACAGGTCGGGGTCGTTACATCGATGCATCTCTATTTGATGTTCAAGTAGCCATGTTGGCGAACCAGGCAAGCAATGAGTTAGTTGGGGGAACCCACCCCACACGAATGGGTAATGCGCATCCAAATATCGTGCCGTATCAGGTGTTTGCGACGCGTGACGGTCACATGGTGCTAGCTATCGGTAATGATGGTCAATTCGAGCGCTTTTGTCGAGTTAGTGGTCACCCAGAGGTTGCGGCAAACGATTTGTATAAAACAAATCCAAGTCGCGTTAAAAATCGAAATGCACTTGTAGCTTTACTTGAGTCCTGGATGTTGGAGCGAACCACGATTGAATGGCAAAACCTTTTAGACGAATCTAGCGTCCCATGTTCTCCGATTTTGGATGTGCAACAGGTCATGCAACACCCTCATGTCAAGGATCGAGGTATGTTGCTCGAAGCAGACGATAGCTTAGTGCCGCCAATGGTTGCCAATCCAATTTTGATGGATGGCTGCCGTATGACGGCACAAATTCCACCCCCAGCTCTAGGCTCGGGGACTTGTGGGTGGTCTCAATGAAGCTAAATATGAATATAAAGCAGGGTAATCCATTACGTGCGTGATTTGTAAATTATGCAAAAAATAGAATCCATGGATAAAAATGTAAAACCCACTGCAATTGAGCAAGCATTGACATCGCTTAGGCATGATGTCTTGTCGTTGTCATTTCTTCCCGGAACGAAGCTAAAAGTTGAAGAGCTTCAACATGCTTACGGCTTGTCCTCTAGTCCATTGAGAGAGGCCTTGAATCGGCTCTCAGAAGAAGGGTTAGTCCGAGCTGACGATCGACGAGGCTTTCGTGTTGCATCTGTTTCCGAGAACGATCTGCGTGATATCACGCGTATGCGCTTACTCGTTGATTTGCCAGCGCTAGAAGAGTCAATGAAAAATGGTACGGATGGCTGGGAGGCTCAAGTGGTCGCTAGCTTCCACTTGCTAGAAAAAGTCGAGGTTCGTTTGCCTGAAGGTCCAGTCGTACTGGATCCTGAGTGGAGTGAGCTGCACAAGTCATTTCATGCCGCCTTGATTAGTGCTTGTGATTCTGAGCGTCTTGTTTCTAGCAGCCGGAGCTTGTTTGATCAAGCTGAACGTTATCGCCACATCTCTGCACGCTATAGAACTGTAGTGAAGAGAAAGAGTGAAGAGCACAAGTTGCTTATGCGTGCTGTACTTAAGCGGGATATCGAAACCGCGTGCCACCTTCATCAAGAGCATGTACTAAGTACACAGAAAAATGCATTGAAGGCCTTGGCCTTATGGAATAAAGAAACACATTAACTTCTGGAGATAAACATGTTGAAAGTTACTCGACCAACGCCTTCACACTTTGGAGTTTATGTGACTGATGTGGAGAAGATGGTTGATTTTTACAAGACAGTATTTGGTCTAACAGAAACAGATCGCGGTGTCGGTAAAACCTTTAAGGCTCCACTGGTGTTTCTGAGTGCGAGTCCAGATCAGCATCATCAATTGGTGATTGCGGGTGGTCGACCTGCGGAGGCGACTTTCAGCACGGTGATGCAGTTGTCATTTGCTGTGCCAAGCATTCAGTATCTAAGAGATATCAAAAAGGTTGCTGCTGAGCACGGTGCAACGCGCATCATGCCCATGAATCACGGAAATGCCCTATCAGTTTATTTTGCCGATCCTGAAGGTAATACGGTTGAGACATACATCGATATGCCCTTCTATATTTCGCAGCCTCATGGAGATCCATTGGATCTTGAAAAGGATGATGAAACCTTGTTGCGCGAAACTGAAGAAATTTGCCGCAATGACCCTAGCTTCAAACTTTTGGATGACTGGCGCGCTGAAGTTTTTAAATAATTTAAACCCCACTCTCAATTTTTATCAAACAGGAAGAAAACAATGAAACTCTTATCTTTTATTTTCCAAGGTCGTTCTACTTGGGGTGCAGTTGTTGGACAAGATGATGTAGTTGACCTCGGCAAGGCGTTTCCTCAGTACGCCAACTTGGCTCAATACATTGGCTCAGGTGCATATTTGGAAGCTAGCAAGCATGTTGCTGGAAAAACACCGGATGCGAAATTGGCTCAAATTACATTCTTACCAGTGATTCCCGAAGCAGAAAAAATTATCTGCGCGGTTCGCAATTACATGGATCACCATCAAGAGGTGTTGGCTGCTGGCATGCACCGTGAACTGTCAGAAGAGCCGCCGATCTTCTTGCGTGTGTGGCGCTCACAAGTTGCACACAACCAACCGATCATTTGCCCGAAGGTATCGGATACCTGGGACTGGGAAGGTGAGTTGGCTGTGATCATCGGTAAGCCTGGCCGTTTTATTACCGAGGAAAAAGCGTTTGAGCACGTTGCCGGCTACTCCTGTTACAACGACGGCAGCATTCGTGAGTGGCAATTCCACGCCAAACAAATTGCATCTGGCAAAAACTTTGAATCCACGGGTGGCTTTGGTCCTTGGATGGTGACGGCTGATGAAATTGCGCCTAATCAAGAGCTCAAGCTTGTCACACGCTTAAATGGTGAGGTGGTTCAATCTAGCCACACTGGAAATATGATTTTCCCGATCGCTAAGCTGATCAGTTATGCCTCAACCATCTTCACACTGGTTCCCGGTGATGTGATTGCTACGGGTACACCAGCAGGTGTGGGCTGGAGTCGCAAGCCACAAAAATTCATGAAGCCGGGTGATGTCTGTGAAGTTGAGATTGAGCATATCGGTACTTTGATCAACCCAATCGTGGCTCAAGCTTAATTGGCATGCAAGTCGTACGCGTTCACCAACCAGGTGGGCCAGAGGCGTTGTGCATTGAGCAACTAACTCTGCCTACTCCTGGACCTGGAGAAGTAAGAGTTAAAGCGCACGCCATTGGTGTGGGGCGACCCGACGTGTTGATACGTCAGGGTACTTACAAATGGATGCCGCCGTTGCCTGCGATTCCGGGTGCAGAACTTGCCGGTGTTGTAGATGCTGTAGGTGAACGGGTCACTTCACTCGTGGTGGGGCAGCGCGTTTTGGTGAGTTCGCGAGATTTGGCGCAAAGAGGCGGCTGCTACGTTCAAAGTATCGTAGTGCCAGAAGACGCGCCTTACATCCTCCCTGAAGCTATCTCGTTCAATGACGCCGTCAGTTTGCCAAATTTGCAACTTGCGCTAGCTCTTATGCAGGCCGCAAGTCCAGGTCACGCGCCCACGCCCGGAACAGTATTGATTACGGGTGCCGCAGGCGGTGTGGCGACGATGCTTTCTCAAGTTGCTCGGCATAACGGGTTTAACACTATCGGAACAGCGCGTTCTAATGATAAGAAAAACTTTGCTTTGTCGCATGGTTTTGATGTGATTCTGGATGCAAATCCCTTGACGCTTGTTGAGCAAGTTATGTCTGCAACTGGTAATCAGGGAGTGAATTTGGTTTATGACCATTTAGGTGGTGCCATTTTTCCTGCATGTATCCGAAGTCTTAGCCCTTTGGGTTTGGCCATTTCATACAACATCATCACAGGAAAGCCGGATACAGATGTATTTGGTTTGCTTCGAGAACTTCTGGGCAAGAGTCTTGGCGTACGTTGCTTTTCGATGCATACCTTTGATGAAGATAGAAACAACCGCAGAAGCATGATGAAAAGCGCCATCGAGCTGATGTCGAATGGTCATGTCAAAGCGCCATCTGCATTGGTGATGAACTTTAGCCAGGTTGCTGAAGCTCACGAAATTCTCGACAAGGGACTCACGTTAGGCAAGATAGTTTTGAACCCCAACTAAGAGGGATTTTTTTAACAATCACAGGAGATAAACCATGAATAATCAATTTGCAAAATTCTTTCTAAAAACTCTTCCGCTGTCCTTAGCGCTTTTATTTCCAATGGTAAGTAGTGCACAAACCTATCCTGATAGAAATATCAAGATCTTGCAAGGGTTTGCGCCTGGTGGTAACGCAGATGCCATTGCCAGAACGGTTGGCACAGAAATTTCTAAAGGACTTGGTCAGCCAGTTGTCGTGGAAGCGCAGGCTGGTGCTGGCGGCACGATTGCTGCTGGCACAGTGTCCAAAGCAAAGCCAGATGGTTATACCTTGTTGCTAGCAACTGGGGGGCACGCTGTGGCTGGAGCGCTTTACAACAATTTAAGCTACAAGACGGTTCAAGATTTTGAAATGATTAGCACCATCACGTATTTCCCATTCCTGATGGTTGTTTCATCGGAAGGAAAAATCGCAAACTTGCCAGCTTTGATGGCCCAAGCAAAAGCGAATCCTGGAAAAGTTGCTTACGGTACTGCTGGTATCGGCTCCACGCATCATTTGGCGGGTGAGCTTTTTGCAAGTATGGCCAAATTAGATTTATTGCATGTTCCCTATCGTGGCGATGCAGGCTCAATTACTGCGCTTTTAGCGGGTGATGTGCCGTTCATCATTGCACCACCAACGGCTGTTCTCTCAAACATTAAGGCTGGAAAACTCAAGGCAATCGCAGTAACTGGGCCGCAGCGATGGGCCGGCATGCCTGATATCCCTACTGTTGCAGAGCAAGGTGTTGCTGGCTACGACGTTAGATCTTGGGCTGGATTGATGGCACCAGTTGGCACACCTCGTCCAATCGTTGATCGATTGAACGCCGAAGTGCAGAAATCTTTACAACTTCCTAATGTGAAATCTCGTTTAGAAGAAATGGGCGGCGACGTTCGTGGAAGTACCCCAGAAGAAATGAAAGCATTGGTTTCTTCAGAAACACAAAAATGGACTCAAGTTGTTAATAACGCCAAGATTCCAAAGCAATAAATTTAGGAAAGGAAGAGCATGTCTTTGATTAAAATTCGTAAACGTAGCCTCATCATTGAAACTCAATTCCATGAAGGTGGTCCCGTCACAGATACGCCACTTAAGCTTGCAGCCTCATGCGCTGTGATTGAAAACCCATATGCGGGCAAATATGAGCCAGACCTCATGCCATTCATGGCTGAGTTGCGTTCACTTGGCACTTTGTTATCACAAGAGTTGGTAGATACGCTGGGTAAAGAAAACATTGAAATTTACAGCAAAGCTGCCATCGTGGGTGTAAACGGTGAGATGGAGCACGGTGCTGTTTGGCATGAAGCTGGTGGGTGGGCAATGCGCACAGTTCTTGGTGATCCAAAAGCCATGGTGCCTGCAAACAAAGCTGTTGCAGGTGCTGGTTATCGTTTGATGGTGCCACTGCATTACATCCATGCAAGCTACGTCCGTAGTCACTTCAACAGTATGGAGGTTGGCATTCAAGATGCACCTCGTCCTAATGAAATATTGTTTGCGTTAGTCATGGGTACTGGTGGGCGCGTGCACTCGAGACTTGGCGGCTTAACCAAAGAAGCTGTATCTGCCCACGACGGCCTGCGCTGATCGTTGGTTTCAATTTTGATCAAGTGAGCAATGTAATGACCTTTAAAGTGCTGGCAATTTCCGGAAGTCTTCGAAAAAATTCTACGAATACGTTTGCTTTAAAGGCATTACAAAAAATTGCACCAGCAGACATCACGATTGAGATCGCAGATATTTCTGATGTGCCGATGTACAACGGAGACTTGCATGAGCTTGGTGAACCCAAAGCGGTCACTGAGCTGAAGTTGAAAATCCGTCAAGCAGACGCAGTTGTCATCGCAACGCCGGAATACAACTTTTCAGTGCCTGCCACTTTGAAGAACGTGCTCGATTGGGCTTCACGCCCGCCAGAGCCACCATTCAATGAAAAGCCTGTGGCAATTCTGGGCGTTTCACCAGGACCTGTAGGTACTGCTAGAGCTCAATACCATTTGCGCCAAGTTCTTGTGTTTATGAATACTTTTACTTTGAACAAACCGGAGGTCTTTATCAACCATTCAGCTCAAAAATTTAATGCTAGCGGTGAGTTGACAGATGAAACAACTCAGAAGTTTTTACTTGATCAACTTTTGGCATTGAAGACGCTGGCTCTCCGTGTGAAAGTCTGACATGACTTTGCTTGATTCCTTAGCCGGTGTTTTCAGCGGGAAGGTCATCAGCGAACCTAACGACATGGCTGCTTTTCTTACCGATTGGAGGGGCAAGTGGACAGGCGTCGCACTCGCTGTAGTCCAGCCTGACAGCACAGAAGATGTCGCATCAATTGTTCGCTGGTGTAACGAAAACTGTGTTTCTGTGGTCCCACAGGGTGGCAATACCGGACTATCCGGGGGGGCAACGCCGAGTGCTACTGGGCTTAATCTTGTTATCTCTTTTGCCCGCATGAACAAGGTGAGAGAGATTGATGTGTTGAATAACACGATTTCACTTGATGCTGGTGTCACATTGTTGGCTGTACAAGAAGCCGCTGATGATGCGCAAAAATTGTTTCCACTCAGCTTAGCCGCCGAGGGTACATGCACAATTGGTGGTAACTTGGCAACCAATGCTGGTGGTGTTCAGGTTCTTAGGTACGGTAATGCACGCGATTTGTGTTTGGGCCTTGAGGTTGTGACCTCAGATGGCAGTATTTGGAATGGTATGAAGTCCCTCAGAAAGGACAATACCGGCTATAACTTGAAAAATATCTTCATTGGCAGTGAAGGTACCTTGGGCGTCATTACAGGCGCAACGCTAAAGTTGTTTGAGAAACCAAAAAGCAAAGTTGTTTCGTTTATTGCGCTTGCCGATCCAGGTGCAGCACTCCATTTGTTAAAGCTGGCGCAAGAACTTCACTCCAATGAGTTGACAGCTTTTGAATTGATGAGTGAAGAATGCATCAAATTAGTTGAAAAGCATGTCGATGCTGCACGATCTCCATTGGCTAGTCGTTCTGAGTGGTATGTGTTACTTGAATTGTCTAGTTCGAGCGACGAGCAGACGCTTTCAACTCAAATAGAAAATTTGTTGGAAATTGCCATGGAACGTGAATGGATTGCAGATGCTGCCATTTCATCATCTATTGCGCAATTCGATGCAATTTGGTCTTTGCGTGAAGATATCTCAGAGGCACAAGCCGCTGAAGGCAAGACAATCAAACACGATATTTCTTTGCCTATATCAGTGATCCCGCTGTTCATTGAGCAAGTGACGAAACAGTTGCTAGACCGTTTCGCAAACATCCGAATGGTTGTGTTTGGTCATTTGGGCGATGGAAATTTGCACTTTAATCTTTCCCCTGCTTCTGACTTAGAAAAGTCACAAATCCATGCATTTACTGGGCTTGAAAATGAAGTCAACAAGCTCGTTCATGATTCAGTCAATGACCTCAAAGGCTCTATCTCGGCTGAGCATGGCTTGGGTGTGCTAAGACGCGATGAAGCGTCTCGTTACAGAAGCGAAACTGAACGTAAGTTAATGGAAACCTTGAAAAAATCATTTGATCCAAAGAACTTATTGAATCCAGGAAAAGTCATTTCATACGTTGAAGAATTCACATCTCCCAAAAATCCAACAAAAAATGACAGTTAAACCGAATTTCATAAATGGCAAGTGGGTCGAAGCACGCGCTCACTTAGAAAACATAAATCCATCAGATATAAGTGATGTTGTTGGGCATTTCAGTATTGCTGATCCGAGTCAGGTTTTAGAAGCCATCGAAGCTGCTAAAAAATCCCATCTCAAACTTGTGGCAATGACGCCTCAACAACGCTTCGATGCACTAGATTTTATTGGTTCAGAAATTCTTCAAAGAGTTGATGAATTGGCTGACTTGCTTGCACGTGAAGAAGGTAAGGCATTGCCAGATGCAAAAGCAGAAGTAAACCGTGCATCACAAATTTTCAAGTTCTTTGCTGGTGAGGCTTTACGGCTACAGGGTGAGATTGTTGCTTCAACTCGGCCAAATATGTCTGTCGAAATTACTAGAGAGCCAGTTGGGGTTGTTGCAGTGATTTCGCCTTGGAATTTTCCGATAGCGATACCAGCTTGGAAGATCGCACCTGCGCTAGCCTACGGTAATGCTGTAGTGTTTAAACCGTCTGAATTAGCGCCTGCTTCTGCATGGGCCTTGACTGAGATTATCAGTCGCTCTAGTTTTCCATCTGGTAGTTTCAATCTGTTGATGGGGTACGGTCGCGATCTTGGACCCGCGATGATCCATGACTCAAGGGTAGATGCTGTCACATTTACTGGCTCAGAAGCTACAGGTCGGTTAGTTGCAAGTTCTTGTGTTAATCGAAAAGGTCATATCGCGAAATTCCAGCTAGAAATGGGTGGAAAAAATCCATTAGTCGTTTTAGATGATGCAGATCTTGATATTGCGGTTGAGTGCGCTGTTAACGGAGCATTTTTCAGCACTGGTCAGCGATGCACTGCTAGTTCTCGTTTGATCGTTACTGAAAAAATCCATGATGAGTTTGTAACAAAATTAATCAAACGAATGAGTCAACTGAAAGTTGGTGATGCTCGAGCAGCAGATACGAACATTGGCCCAGTGATTGACCAGAATCAGTTAGATAAAGATTTGCAATTCATTCAAATCGGTCAAGATGAAGGGGCCTACTTGGCTTATGGTGGCGGCTTTAACAGTATTGTTTCTGGCAAGAATGGTTTTTATCTTCAGCCGACGTTGTTTACGAACGCCAGCAATAAAATGCGTATTTGCCAAGAGGAAATTTTTGGACCGATAGCTGCTGTGATACGTGTTAAAGACGCGGAAGAAGCTTTGCAAATTGCAAATGACACACCTTACGGTTTATCCGCTGGTGTTTGTACAACTTCACTAAAGCAAGCAACAAAATTCAAACGTCAACTCTTGGCTGGAATGGTGATGATCAATGCCCCAACTGCTGGGGTTGATCCTCATGTTCCATTCGGTGGAAGAAAATCTTCTAATTTCGGCACAAGAGAGCAGGGTAGATACGCTTCTGAGTTTTATACCGTGGTTAAAACAACTTATTTGAATTCTTGAGATTAAGAAAAATTCTAAATTTGAAAGTCACGCACTGCATGTACAACTACCGGCAACCGGATGGCAAGAACCGTTGGTGTGGAATAGAACCAGCGTCCACGGGATACCACCATTTGCAAACCCCCAACTCAGACGAGTTGGGGGTTTTTTGTGTGCGTTACTTCGTTTTTTGTCGCTTCATCCGCAAGATTCTTTAACTCACACATGACCTCTTGCCCATGAGCACAAAGCCATGGTCCGTCAAGCGATTCAGTGGTTTGCAGCAATGGCTGCGCGTTTGCGTTTGGCCAGAATCACAGCGGAGTTGAGACCACTGACGAGCATGATCGGCCACAAGAAAGTGCAGACCATGACCCATAACACTCGACTGCCCAGCGTGGGTGCCTCCTGAGGTGTGTCAGCCTTGTGAGGGCCCTCGCTGAAGAGGTGCTTGTGAGAGAACGTCGAGAAACCGAAAACTGTGCCAAACAAAAGGAACAGGTAGATGTAGATGTTCACGGCAATCTCCTGAA
>JACCDM010390190.1_pt1 | contig 10158 bp, 14 predicted proteins | sample 7445851 | NCBI WGS metagenome assembly JACCDM01 (sample SAMN15323438, study PRJNA562643) | freshwater metagenome | isolation source: river surface water | place: USA:Blue River Watershed | collected 2017-08-16
ATCACATGGAGAGGAAAGCCTTGTTCCATTCCTTCATCCGGTGCATACAGACCTCAATATGACGATTGCACTTGCGATTATTGCCTTTTTTGCAATAGAACTCTCAGGAGTACTCATGATCGGACTCTTTAAATATGCTGGGAAGTTCATCAATTTCAGTTCGCCACTCAATTTCTTGATTGGTATTATTGAGCTCTTCAGTGAGCTTGCACGTTTGATTTCATTCTCGTTTCGTCTCTTCGGCAACATCTTTGCAGGAAAAACGCTCATTGTTATCGCGATGTTCTTTGTACCATTCGTTCTTCCCGTGCCTATTCTCGCGTTTGAGCTTTTCGTGGGATTCATCCAGGCGTTTATCTTCGCAGTCTTGACGCTCTTTTTCATCAAGCTTGCGATCGCCGATCCACACGCACACTAGTGGGGAACGATGAGTCTGGGATACTCCTCGACTCATCGTTATCCGGTAGTGATAACAGATACAAGTTAAGTGTTATAACAATATGGAAGGAATGAGTCTTGAAGCAGTGAAAGCGCTCGCAATGGCGCTCGCCGTTGGTCTCGGTATGATTGGACCAGGTATTGGTATTGGTATTCTCGTGTCAAAGGCACTTGAGGCAATTGGCCGAAATCCTGAGGCAGCAGGCAAAATCCAGACAAGCATGTTTATCGGTATTGCGTTTACAGAAGCGCTTGCGATTTTCGTGATTGTCGTTGGCTTTATCATTAAGTTCGGATAACTTCTATGGAGGAAATCGTACACGCGTTTGGCATAGACGGACGCCTCATTGTGATCCAGATGGTGAACTTTGGTATTCTCGCTTGTGCGCTGTGGTATTTCCTCTATACGCCTGTACTCACGGTTCTCAAGAATCGCGAGGAAAAGATTAAGGCGGGTATCCGAGACGCAGAGCTCGCAGAGGAGGCACGCAAGAATGCAGCAGTCGAGAGCGCTCGTACGCTTACTGAAGCCGAGCAGAATGCAAAAGCAATCGTAGCAGGAGCAGAGAAGCGTGCAAACGAGAAGTCAGAGACACTTCTCCACGAGGCACAGCGCCGAGTAGAGACAGTTATTGAAGACGCTCGTCGTGAGGCGCTTGAGGTAAAGTCTAGAGCACTTCGTGAAAGCGAGGCTGAAATTGCAAAGGCCGCGATTCTTGCTGCGGAATCAATCCTCCGAAAGCAATAAGCTACTATGCGAACCAGAGATTATATTGAAGCAGGAGTAGATTTACTCCAGGAAGGAAAGAGAACAGAGGAGGTATTCTCTGGACTTCTTCGTATGCTCAATGACAGAAAGCAGAGTGCCCTCTACGGAAAGATTCTAAAGGGGATTCATGCTCGCATTTCTCGAAAGGTACACCTTGAGTCGCCACGACTCATTCTCGCGAAGAAATCTGATGGTGAAACTCACCAGAAAGAAATCAACGACGCAGTCTCTGAGCTCAATCTCGAACATGCCCCTTCGCCAGAAATCGATGAAAACCTCATTGGAGGATTCATACTTCTCGGAAATGGATCCCGTATCGATCGAAGCTACAAAACACACTTATTAAACTTGTATCAATCACTTACCCGCTAAAGTACACGTATGAGTACCACACTCGTTGAACGAATAAAGAAGGAACTTGAAGGACTCCCGCTCTCACCTCACATCGAGGAGGAAGGCGTTGTTGTTGCTGTTGGAGACGGTGTTGCAGAAATCGATGGCATCAAAGGTGCTGCCATGATGGAGATGATTGTGTTCGATACTGCAGACTCACAGTCACTAAAAGAAGCACTTGAGTCAAAGGACACCGTTATGGGTCTCGTACTCAACCTCGAAGAGGATTCTGTCAAAGCAGTGGTACTCGGGAATCCAAATAGTGTCACTGAGGGAATGCGTGTGCGTCGCACGAAGAAACTCCTCAGTATTCCTGTTGGCGATGATATCGTTGGTCGTGTCGTAAACCCACTTGGTGAAGTGCTTGATGGAAAAGGGACATACACAACGAAGCGCGACATGGCAATCGAGCGTGTTGCATACGGAGTGATGGATCGTTCGAGCGTGAACGAGCCAATTCACACGGGAATCAAAGCAATCGACTCGATGATTCCGATTGGACGAGGGCAGCGTGAGCTCATCATCGGTGACCGCGCAACAGGAAAGACCACGATTGCGATCGACACCATCATCAACCAGAAATACGAACCAAAGGACAGACGACCAATTTGTATCTATGTTGCGGTAGGTCAGAAGGAGTCAAAGACCGCACGAATTGTAGCTGAGCTCAAAGAACGAGGTGCACTTGAATATACGGTCGTGGTATCAACCTCAGCTGCTGATCCTGCGTCACTCCAGTTCCTCGCGCCATTTGCAGGTGCTGCGATCGGCGAGTACTTCATGGAGCAAGGAATGGATGCGCTCATTGTCTACGATGATCTCTCAAAGCACGCGGTCGCATATCGACAGATGTCACTCCTTCTTCGTCGCCCACCAGGACGCGAGGCGTACCCAGGAGACATTTTCTACCTTCACTCCCGACTTCTCGAGCGTGCTGCAAAGCTCTCAGAGAAACTCGGAGGAGGCTCACTTACTGCGCTTCCTATTATTGAGACACAGGAGGGTGACGTTTCCGCTTATATTCCAACGAACGTTATCTCTATCACCGATGGTCAGATCTTCCTCGAGGCGGATCTCTTCAACAAGGGTGTTCGCCCTGCGCTCAACGTTGGTATCTCAGTGTCACGTGTAGGAAGCAGCGCACAGACAAAGGCGATGAAGAAGGTTGCAGGAAAGATCCGTCTTGAGCTTGCGCAATTCCGTGAGCTTGAAGCCTTCATGCAGTTTGCGAGTGACCTTGATGAGGATACGAAGAAGCGTATCGAGAGTGGTCGAAAGTACACTGAGCTTCTGAAGCAGGCACAGCACGACACCATGCCGTTCTACCTCCAGGTAGTATCAATCTTTGCAGCGAACAATGGACTCTTCGATGGAGCTCCTGTAGAGAAAGTACGAGAGATTACGGAAGCCTTTCTTGAGATGCTTGATCGTGAACAGCGTGTACTTATTGAGGAGATTAAGGAGAAGCGAGATCTTACGGACGCAACGGTGCAAAGTCTCAAGGATGCAATGCAGCAGTTTAAGGGGTCTCACAGTACGTACTACACTCAGTCATAACAATGGCACTGAAGCAGATCAAAAACAAAATAAAGGCAACACAGCGCACCAGCAAAGTCACAAAGGCGATGGAGGCCGTGTCTGCAGTAAAGATGCGCAAGAGTCAGGAGCGTGCGCTCGGCGGACGACCCTATGCAGAAGCTGCGTTTCGTATTCTTCACAGGGTATCAAAGACGAGTGAAGCACAGAAGCACCCGCTTCTTCGTATCGATTCGGGGAAGAGAGATTGCGTTATTGTGATTACCTCAGACAAGGGTCTTGCGGGAAGTCTCAATAGCGCAGTACTTAAGGAGGCGACCGCACTCCTCGGCACCTTTGAAAAGGGAAAGACGGACATCATTACGTTTGGGAAGCGAAGCTATGAGTTCTTCAGTCGACGAGCGTATGAGATACCTCTTCACTACGAGAATCTTCACGATGAGGTGACGCTCGGTGATGTTGAGGAGCTCGTCCGTCATATCACAACACTCTTCCGTGATGATACGTACCGTACGGTGTACCTTGTGTATCAGAACTTCATCTCGACTTTTGAACAGCGTCCGGTGCTCCGTCAGGTACTTCCGCTCAACCTGGATACCATTGAAGCTATGGTGGCCGACATTCTTCCAAAATCAGGGAAGTACGCACGAGAGAATGAATCATCCCTTTCACCCCGGGTATACACCATTGAACCAAGTGGAGAAGGAGTTCTCGATGTACTCCTCCCGAAGTTTATTGGCATCATGGTGTACCATGCACTCCTCGAGTCAAAAGCAAGTGAACACTCGGCTCGAATGGTTGCAATGAAGAACGCAACCGATAAGGCAAAGGAGGTTGCGAAGTCCCTCACACTCCTCTACAACAAAGAACGACAGAGTGTGATCACCGCAGAAGTATCGGAAATCACAGGAGGGATCGAGGCATTAAAAGACGCATAGAGGGAGATTACACCTAATAGCATAATTAATAACGAACAGAGTATGGCAACAACACACACAGGTAAGGTTACACAGATCGTCGGTCCTATCGTAGACGTTCTCTTTGAAGGACACGTCCCAGGACTCCAGCATGCCCTCATTATTGAGGCAGAAGGAGGCAAGAAGATCGTGCTCGAAGTGGCACAACACCTCGGTCAGAATCGCGTGCGTGCGATCGCCATGGAGGACACCTCAGGTCTCGTACGTGACCTCTCTGTTGTTGATACGGGTGCTCCAATCTCTGTTCCAGTAGGTGAGAAGGCGCTCGGTCGTCTCATGAATGTGCTCGGTGACACCCTCGATGATGGTGCTCCTATTTCAGATGCACCTCGACTTCCTATTCACCGTGAGGCACCTGGTTTCACCGAGCAGTCGACAAAGACTGAGGTCTTTGAGACAGGTATCAAGTCCATTGACCTTCTCGCACCATTCATCAAGGGAGGAAAGGTGGGACTCTTCGGAGGTGCGGGAGTAGGAAAGACGGTGCTTATTCAAGAGCTCATTCGTAACGTGGCAACTGAACACGGTGGGTACTCCGTATTTGCCGGAGTCGGTGAGCGCGTGCGTGAAGGAAACGATTTGTATCATGAGATGAAGGACTCGGGAGTGCTTGCAAAGACCGCGCTTGTGTTCGGACAGATGAATGAGGTTCCAGGTGCACGTGCACGTGTCGGTCTCACTGGTCTCACGATGGCAGAGTACTTCCGTGATGAAGGAGGAAAGGATGTGCTCTTCTTCATGGATAACGTCTTCCGCTTTACCCAGGCAGGACAAGAGGTATCTTCACTTCTCGGACGTGTTTCGTCTGCGGTGGGATACCAGCCAACACTCGCTGAGGAAATGGGTCAGATGCAGGAGCGCATCACCTCAACCACAAAGGGTTCAATCACTTCTGTACAAGCGATCTACGTTCCTGCTGACGATCTCACCGACCCTGCACCAGCAACAACATTCTCACACCTTGATTCTAAGGTGGTACTTTCACGAGCACTCGCATCACTCGGTATCTATCCTGCGATTGATCCACTTGAGAGTAACTCGTCAGCACTCGACCCGTACATTGTCGGACGTGAGCACTACGATGTTGCGCAGGGTGTAAAGCAGGTGCTCCAGCGATACAAGGATCTTCAGGACATCATTGCAATTCTCGGTATTGAGGAACTCTCAGAGGACGATAAGCGTACCGTCTATCGTGCACGAAAGATTCAACGCTTCCTCTCACAGCCATTCTTCGTCGGTGAGGTGTTCACCGGAACTCCCGGTGCGTATGTGCCGCTCAAAGAGACGATTCGTGGTTTCCGTGAAATCCTCGAAGGCAAGCATGACGATAAGAGTGAGCAGGACTTCTATATGAAGGGTGGTATTGATGAGGTTGTAAGTTCAAACTCATAATGGATTCACTCCTTAAAGTTACTATTGCACATGTAGACGGCACCATCTTTGATGGGGATGTGCGTTCACTTACAGCACCCGGATCTGACGGATACCTTACCGTGCTTAAAGATCATGAGCCACTCATCACCACACTAAAGACTGGCGATGTCGTGCTTACACTAAACGATGGCACCACCCAGCGTTTCCCGCTAACAGGTGGTGTACTTGAGGTAAACGGCGCGTCAGCAATCATCATTGTGTAGTCTTACGGAAGCAGGCAGAACAGGTATTCGGAGCCAAAAATTGAGCAGTGTACTCGCACTCTTTTAAAATTTGATACAATCATATTCTATGTTCGACAAAGCAAAACAATTTATGATGCGGAAGCTTATGGAGCATCAACTCAAGAATGTTCCTCCAGAACAGAAGGAGCTCATTCTTACGATGGTTGAAAAAGATCCAAAGCTCTTTGAGAAGATTGCGCTTGAGATGCAGGCTGAGATGAAGGCAGGGAAGAGTCAGATGACCGCAGCAATGGCAGTCTTTCCAAAATATCAAAAGGAACTCCAGGCACTCATGGGTGATAAATTCCCAGCACAGCAAGGAGGTGGTGCACAATTCCGTCCTGATGGAACTCTCCATCAATAACACCTCCACCACATCGTCCCCATAACCGCCTCATATTCTTTGAGGCGGTTATGCTACCATGAAGACATGAAGAAAATCCTTGTATTTCTAGGGCATCCAGACACCACATCATTCTCATGCACTCTTGCGGACGCATATGAGGCGAGTGCTCGTGAAGCTGGCTATGAAGTAGAGCGGATCAATATCAGTGACCTTACATTTGATCCAATACTCCACAAAGGGTACAAGGAAATTCAAACGCTCGAACCCGATCTCATCAGGGTTCAGGAAAAAATAAAATGGGCAGATCACCTTGTCTTTGTGTACCCCAATTGGTGGATCTCCATGCCGGCTCTTATGAAGGGAATGTTTGATCGAATGTGGCTTCCGGGATTTGCGTTCAATTTTGATAAGGAATCAAAACAGGTGATTCAACACCTTACTGGGAAGACGTCACGCATTATCATTGTTGCAGGAACACATTCACCGCTCATGACCTGGTGGAAGTTTGGTGATTACACAAATGAGCTTGCGCATGGCATCTTAGGATTTGCAGGCATCAAAGCACGCGTCACCCCATTCGGGCCTTCAGAACGCGTGCAACCAGTCATTCTTGAGACATGGAAAGAGCGAGTGAAGAAACTCGGTGCACGAGGTATATAGTATGCGTAAACATTCTCTCCTCATGCATGGCGCAGCCGAGTTTGTTCCCATTGTGACGTTCTTAGTTGCATCAGAACTCTCTGGCTTCACACTTGGTCTCGTGTTCCTTATTGTGAGCGCGACACTTGTTCTTGGAGTTGAATGGTTTGTCTCAAAGCGAATACCTCGCTTTGCACTCGTTGCGACGCTTACCATCCTTCTCTTCGGTGGTCTCTCTCTACTCCTTCAAGATCCCTTTTTCATCATCGTAAAAGATACGCTCTATGCACTCTCTTTTGGTCTCATGCTTCTTGTTGGCCTTCTCATGAAACGCTCCTACCTTGAAGTACTCTTTGGAGAATACTTTGCAATTACAGACCGCGGGTGGCGACGACTCACGTATCGGTGGATGGTATTCTTTTTTCTTCTCGCATTTATGAACGAGACTGCGCGGGTATTCCTCACCCCCGAACTGTGGGTGTACTATAAGTTCCTCTCGGTCTTTGTGACTTGGGTTTTTGGATTCTATCAATTCAAACTCGCGAGAGACGAGCGACTTCCGCACGCGAGTCCGTGGGGCCTTAAGATTCACGCACCATAACCATGGATACACTTTCACATGGACTCTACGGCGGTGTGGCATTCGGACGAAAGTCGAAGCACTCATTTCTTCTTGCACTCTGTTTTGGAATGATGCCCGATCTTCTTTCGTTTGGTATCTTCACGCTCGTTGGTTTCTTCGGTGGTATACAACCAGAGTGGCAACTCGCACCACCTGATCCCGCATCGATACCTGAGTATGTCTACACACTCTACAATTACACCCATAGCCTCGTGATTGCGGGTATTGTGATAGGCGCAGTGTGGCTCTATCGAGGCAAACCTCTCATTCCGCTCTTCGCGTGGCCGCTCCATATACTTTTTGATATACCAATGCATTCACTCGCATTCTTCCCAACACCATTTCTATGGCCTGTATCAGAGTATCGATTCGACGGAGTAAGCTGGGGTTCTTCATACATCATTGCTTCATACCTCACCATACTCGCGCTGCTGCTTCTCCAGCTCTTCTTCTCACACCGTCGCGCACGCCTGAGTGGGCAAAAGGGGAACGTTTGAGAATCTGCAGAAATCTGGTAGTCTTACCGCGTTATGACCACTACATGTGGTAATTCATTTTTCTAATCGTATCCTATGTCTTTATCTGTCGGAATTGTAGGTCTCCCAAATGTCGGCAAATCGACGCTGTTTAATGCACTCACCAAGAATAGTGTCCCAGCAGAGAACTATCCCTTTTGTACCATCGATCCCTCTGTGGGAATCGTTGCAGTGCCTGACTTTCGTCTTGAAACTCTCTCAAAAATCTCTGGTTCGGAGAAAATAATTCCAGCAGCAGTTGAATTCGTCGATATTGCCGGCATTGTGAAGGGTGCTTCAGAGGGAGAAGGACTTGGAAATAAATTCCTTGCAAATATTCGAGAGACTGACATGATCGCTGAAGTAGTCAGGCTCTTTGAGGATCCTGATGTGATCCATGTACACGGACAAGTCGATCCTCTCGGTGACATTGAGGTTATCAATCTTGAGCTCATTCTTGCAGACCAAGAGACAGTGGGGAAACGGCTCAACTCAATTGAAAAAGAGGTGAAGCGTGGAGATAAGACTGCAGAGAAAGAGAAGGGTGCACTCCTCAAACTCGACGCACATCTCGCGGAGGGGAAGCTTGCATATACCTGCGATCTCACAGACACCGAGCTACCACTTGTGAAGCAACTTCACCTCCTTACCCTAAAGAAGTTTCTCTATGTGCTCAACAAGAAGAATGGCGCACAGAATATTGATGAGCTTAATGACGAACGTTGGCACGAGCTCAAGGCATTCCTCGAAGAAACTCAGAGTGACTATGTCATGGTAGACGCTGGTATTGAAAACGAACTTAAGGATCTTTCGGATGACGAAAAGCTAGAATTCCGTCGTGAGTACGCAACACTCGATTCTGGAGTGGACTCACTCATTCGTGCTGCCTACCACGCACTTGGTCTCATGTCCTACTTCACAACTGGAGAAAAGGAGACTCGTGCATGGACGGTGAAGCAAGGATCCACCGCACCACAGGCTGGCGCAGCAATCCATACCGATTTCGAGCAGCGCTTCATTCGGGCGCAAGTTGTGTCATTTGACGATCTTGCAACACTCGGCTCGCTCGCTAAAGCTCGCGAGACAGGGAAACTTCGCACTGAAGGCAAAGAATATATCGTGAAAGACGGAGACGTGATTGAGTTTATGGTGGGGTAGGATTAGCTTTTAGCTCGTAGTCTTTAGCTTTTAGATGACAACGACGTTTGTGCGTGTTTTTTCATGCAATTTATAAATTGATGCGCTAGTATAGAGGGTAATGATAGACCAGGAAGCATTCACAACAAACGTTCCATTTCACGGATCAAAAGGCATGATCTTTATTAGTGAAAAAATCATAGTGTTTCGTCGTGATACAAAAACTAATAATTTTCCACTCATGATAGACCTCCCAGGAGGAGGCGTAGAAAGCAATGAAACTCCATTTGAAACATTCGCTCGTGAATCCTTTGAAGAATTTGGCGTCACGATTGCAAAAGAAGACGTTGTGTATGTCAGACAGTACCCTGGAGTAATTGATCCTAGACAATCCTTTTTCTTCGTAACAAAGCCGAAGAATCTCACTCAAAGCAAAGTTGTGTTTGGCGATGAAGGACTTGAGTGGTTTTGTCTCGACCCGCATGAATTCGTAAGTCTTTCTGATGGAGTTCCACGACAGCAAGAACGTGTTCGTGATTACCTCAACTATATTAAGGGTCTTGAACAGGATGGTGCGACATAATTAGTACTCTTTAGCTACGTAGCCAGAATGGCTTTACATTGACGTAAACGCGTGTTTACTTCTCGTGTCTGAACAATTTTTCAATGACTTAAACTATCTCATTATCATACAGACCAGACAAAGTTGAGTGGTATTGACAATATTTCAAAAATCAGTAGAATACTGACCTGCTTGAGGAAATACGTACTCGCAAGTGGATGCTTGTGATTGCTACTGCCTCGAGTGGTCCCTGAACGGGAAACCCACTTCGCCGCCGCGACCGTCCGGTGCTCAAGGATCATCCCGATGAGCCTGAGGGCAACAAACCCCTCAGTTCGTCGAATTGATATGGACCTAAGCGAAAAAGTCTCACCTCGCCCACGTACCAAGGCCTGAAGGTCGAGCAAGGGCGCATGCACTAACCAACTAACTGCATGTGCCCTTTTCATATTAGCTCCGGCGGGCTTTCTCATGTGTCGTTTAGACTAGTTACAGAGAGTGGCTTTACATTGACGTAAACGCGTGTTTTAGGTATGCTACCACCGTTCTCCCGAGGACCTTCGGGA
>JACCDM011229625.1_pt1 | contig 10156 bp, 9 predicted proteins | sample 7445851 | NCBI WGS metagenome assembly JACCDM01 (sample SAMN15323438, study PRJNA562643) | freshwater metagenome | isolation source: river surface water | place: USA:Blue River Watershed | collected 2017-08-16
CAATGCAGATCGTGAACCAGACAGTTCCACAGGCTCTCCGTAAGCTCGGTTACGCAGAGGAGACAATCGAAGCGATTGTTGAATTTATCGCAGCTAACGGCCATGTCATTGATGCTCCTGGTCTTAAGACAGAGCATTACGATGTCTTCGACTGTGCACTTGGTGCACGCTCTATCGCACCTATGGGCCATGTTCGCATGATGGCTGCATGCCAGCCATTCCTTTCAGGTGCTATCTCAAAGACAGTCAACCTTCCAGAGGATGCAACTGTTGAAGAGGTTGAAGAGGTCTACTACGAAGGATGGAAGCTTGGCCTTAAGGCGCTCGCTGTCTATCGCGACAATTGCAAAGTTGGTCAACCACTCTCTGACGGCAAGGCGAAGAAGAAAGATGAGCCAGTTGTCGAGAGCGCAGCGCCAGCACGTGCAACTCGTAAGCGTCTACCAAAGTCGCGCCCATCACGAACCACCTCATTTAATGTTGGTGGCGCAGAGGGCTACATGACCGCAGGTGCATACGATGATGGCGCTCTTGGTGAAGTCTTCTTAAAGCTCGGCAAGCAAGGCTCCACTCTTGCCGGTGTGATGGATGCATTCTCCATCGCAGTCTCTATTGGTCTCCAGTACGGCGTACCGCTCGAGACCTATGTACAGAAGTTCACCAATCTTCGTTTCGAGCCAGCAGGCATGACAGATGATGCAGATATTCGCATGGCGCAATCGATGATGGATTACATCTTCCGTCGCCTCGCCCTCGATTATCTACCTGCCGATGAGCGAGCAGCGCTTGGAATCTTCTCTGCAGCAGAGCGCGCCCGCGCGCTCGATAGCGGAAGCTACGGCGTTGCCGAGACATCAGAGAGCGCACCAGCAATGGATGAGGTGGCGATAGAGACGCCAGCAACTCCAGCGCCAGTTACTCCGATAGCAAAAGCTCAAGATATTGCGATCACCTCAGCGCCAGCAGCGCCTGCTCAAATCGGTTCTTCAACCGAGTTGTTAGAGGCGATGATGGGGCGAAGTGCAGATGCTCCGATGTGTATGACATGCGGCGTCAAGATGCGCGCTGCAGGAGCCTGCTATGTCTGCGAAGGTTGCGGTTCAACCTCAGGATGTAGCTAATCTGTAAGTAAGTGATGAATTCTTTCTCGATAGGGGCCGAGCGCGCGCTTATCAATGGCGAGTTAACCTCGGCCTCCATCGAGATATCCCATGGAATTATCACCAAAGTCATCTCTGCTCCCTCCACATTAGCGGGGGATATCCTTCTTAAAGAGAGCGATGGCGTGCTCTCGCCCGGATTTATCGATCTTCAAATTAACGGCATCGCCGATATCAATTTCTTCGACGCAGATAAAAAAGAGTTAGAGCGCGCGCTCGTAGCGCTCGCACAAAGCGGAGTGACCGCGTGTACCCCCTCCATGATCTCCGCGCCAATTGGTGAATTGGTCGCAGCAATTGAAGCTTCTGATTGTGGGGAGGTCTCGCCTGCAGGAATCGCGCGAAGTCGCCATCTTGGCTATCACATCGAGGGCCCCTTTCTTGCAGATGATTTTTCGCGGGCGCATGATGCACGCTTTTTTCTCGACCCGATTCCACAACATTTAGATCCACTTTTAGAAACGGGAAGAGTGTCGATTATTACGCTTGCGCCAGAACGAGCGCGTGCACTCGATGCCATTGCCGCGATGCGCGAGGCCGGCGTGATTGCAAGCGCTGGGCATTCTGGCGCAACTTTTGAGCAGATGGTAGATGCCGTCGCTGCAGGGCTTTCTCTGATTACCCATCTCTTTAATGGCATGGAGAAAAATAACAGTGAAGGGATTATTCGCGCTGCGAGTGAATTGAGAGAGTTAACTGTTGGCTTCATCGCCGATGGAATACATAATCAGAGCGAGCAGATTAAGTGGGCCTTTGAGACTTTAGGTGATCGATTGGCGCTCGTCACTGATGCGCTCGGCCCGATGTTGGGCGATCAACCTGTCGAGAGAGATGCTCAAGGTAAGGGTGGCGCCTATCGAAAAGATGGCACTCTTGCTGGATCGACTTTCACATTAGATAAAGTGATTGCCCGCGCAGTTGAACTGGGGGCTCCGCTACAGCAGGCCTTACTCAGCGCAACGAGGACTCCCGCTCGCCTCTTGGGGCGCGCGGATTTAGGCGAGATTAAGGTCGGGGCGCTCGCTGACCTCACCTTCTTTTCAAATAGTGGAAGTATTCGTACCTGGATAGGTGGAGTGGAGGTGGCCAGGTGAGCATTATGAGTAGTGAAATAAATCAACAGGCCATCGCCATTGAGACAACCTTGAGCGAACTCAGCTCGGCACGCGCTGATGTACAGAAGTTATTTCAAGGCGCGAGCTCGGTTCTCTTTATGGCACGTGGCACAAGCGACAATGTTGCCGACTATGGCCAATATCTACTCTCTACCAAAGCGGGAGTGTTGGCATCGAGTGGTAGTCCATCAATAGCAACGGCATTTAATGCGAAAGTAAATCTTGCTGGCCACCTTGTTATTGGCATTAGCCAATCAGGTTCCACTGCCGAAATCGTCGAATCTCTTCAGTGGGCAAAACGTTCGGGTGCGCGCACGCTCGCCTTAACTAATGTTGCTGATAGTCCACTGACAAAAGAGGCTGATTTAACTCTCCTTACGCATGCCGGTAGTGAACAAGCAGTACCCGCAACAAAGAGCTTCTCGAGCGCAATGGCGGCGATGGCCTGGATCACCTCCGCACTTGATGGTGGAAAGTTAGATGGTGAACTGGCAGAACTTCCAGCGAAGGTACGTGAAGTACTCGAGACCACTTTTCATTGGGGTGAATTAGAACAGGCAATTGGTGCAGCACATACCTTGGTTGTTTCAGGGCGCGGCTATGGACAATCTGTGGCCCGTGAAATTGCTTTAAAACTCAAAGAGTGTGCACTTATCAATGCCTCCGGACTCTCCTTTGCAGATCTTCGCCACGGTCCAGTAGCGGTGTTTAGCCAAGGTTTTCCGCTTATCTCACTTGGGCTCTCCGAGCGCTCACCGTTGCTCTCTGGTCTCCATGATCTGCAGCGCGCAGCTCATCAAGCGGGCGCTCCAATCATCAACATTGGTGGCGTGAGTGCAGCAGGGGTGCCGGTGCATCACCTGCAACTGCCTAATATTTCTGATGAATTACTTCCTATTCTGCAGGTAATTCCAGGGCAGAAACTTGCCGAGCGAATTGCTCGCACACGTGGGTTTAATCCGGATCAACCACGCGGCCTTAACAAAGTTACCCAGACCATCTGAGAACGATCTGAGAACGATATGAGTCTGATATGGCGTTAACGCTTGGGATTGATATCGGCGGCACGAAAATTGCAGCAGCTCTGGTGCGCAATGGCGAGATAATTAAAAAGAGTGAGCGCGCCTATCATCGGCAGAGCGTTATCGATGATTTGGCTACAGCAATTAACGAATTAGATCCAGAGCGTGCAGTCGAGAGCGTTGGGATTGCCTGCGCAGGTTTAATTGATTCAGAGAACGGAATGATTACTTTTGCGGGAAATCTCGATTTCGAAAACTTTCCCCTTCGCGATCTTTTGACGCCTCAGATTGATCGGGAAATCTCGTTAACTAACGATGCAAGCGCAGCAGGTTGGGGCGAATTCCGCTACGGCGCAGGGCGCAGTTTTAGCCATATGGCCCTGATCGCTGTGGGAACTGGAATTGGCGGCGCGCTCATTCTCAATCGCTCACTTCTTCTTGGTGCTCACGGATTAGGTGCAGAGCTCGGCCATCTCAACGTTCCTGGCGCTACCGAAAAGTGTCCCTGCGGATTGATCGGTTGCGTCGAAGCGGTGGCGAGTGGGCGGGCGATGGAGCGGCGTGCGTTAGAAAGTGGATTTGCTTCGACACAAGAGTTGGCTGATGCTGCTCGCGCAGGCACAAAAAGCGCTCGCGCTCTCTTTGATGAGATGGGTTGGGCAATTGGTGCCATCGCTGGACGTTTAACCAATGTTGTTGATTTACAAGTCCTCGTGATCGGCGGAGGTTTTGGCGCAACTTTTGATCTCTGGGAGAACGGTGCGCAACGGGGCCTCCGCGAAAATATCGTGGTGCCGGCGCTTCGTTCGATTCCTGAATTTAAACGTGCGCAATTAGGTAATGATGCAGGTGTAATCGGCGTTGCAGATTTTGCCTACGGCAAAGTCTGAAGTATCTCCAGTAATTTTCCCCAGTTCTTACCAAATGCCGGATGAAGCGCGAGCGCAGATACTTCACTACGTTCGATCCAGCGGACCTCAATCGATTCTTGATTTGCCGCAATCGGATCACACTCTGGGGCAGCTCTGGCAATAACAGTGTGATAGCTCCACCCGCCATGTTCTTGGCAACTCTCGGAGAGCACTTCGACCTCTGAAGTAGAAATTCCGATCTCTTCATGGGCTTCGCGTAGCGCAGCCTCTAAATAACTTTCGTGCGAATCGCGCGCACCACCAGGGATACCCCAGGTATCGCCGTTATGTACCCACGGCGCTCGATGCTGGAGTAAAACTTTCGAACCGCGGAGCAGAAGTAGACCTGCGGCGCCGTATAGGCCCCAATGTTTGCTCCCACAGGAGCAGTCGAGCCAACCATCACCATCGCGCGGGGCCATGGCTATTGGTACCACAGCAGACCCAAGGACGCAGGTTTTCCCGATTGGCATCGCCTCCACAATTTCTTATGCAGAGTACATAGTGGTGAAATCTCGCCTTCTACTCTCTCGACAGTGAAAATCAAATCCATCGCAGGTTTGCTCTGTGCACTTGTATTGAGTGGGTGTACATCTCATGGCGGTGCGCAAGAGGGTAACGCAATACCTAGCGAACAAGGGCCAACGGGAGTGATCGCAGAACCAAGCGTGCAGGCGCGGGAGAGCTATCTCATTCCTCCGGAAATTCCGCCTTCTCTCCTCACCCATATTTTTACCCGCCAGGCACTGAGCGAGAAAAAAGGGGAAATTCTCTCGATTTCTGTGCTGGATTCTGGTGAAGAGAGTTGGACGCTTGAAATCATGCGCGAATTTTTACCCGATGAAATAAGAACTGATGTGCATCGCTTTATTGCAAGAGGGAAGAGATGGCGCGAACTGTAAAACGTAATTCAATACTTCGTTGCTATCTCCATTTTGCTGGCGCATTCTTATCAATTGTTTTCATAACTTTCACTGGCAAGAGCGCTCTTCCGAACGCTTATGCTGCTGGATGTGCAAAAACGTGTGTGAGCGTTGTTCGTGAGGGTGGCGAGTTGGTGATTACTGCCCGTCGCGATCCCATTCGCCGCGCAGCGAAAGTGCAAAGCTCGCCAGCGCCGGCCCTAACTCCAACTCCAACCCGGACCCCAACCCTTTCCAAAAGCGCAACGCCATCTCAACGCGGAAAAAATAAAACGCAAGTCCGGAAACGAACGCCCCGCCCCTCACTCTCGGATCAGATTCGTGAACTACTTCCACCAGGTTCGTTTACGCTCTGGCCGCGAGCAGGTGCGGTTATTTATGAACCGTTATTGATTCATGCGCAGGGGTGCGCACCGTTTCGAAAAACGCTGCCGATTCTTGATACCTCGATTCTTTTGGAGTTAACACCGACCATTGAATGGAATTGGGGCGATGGCAGCTCGGAGAGTTGGCGGGGCGCCGCCCAGCGAGGCGCTCATATCTACCGACGAGCGGGTCGATATTCCATTGTGATGCGCTGCCATTGGAGCGGGGTGTATCGCACCCCAGAGAGCGGATGGGCACCGATTCCCACTGGGATCACCTCTTCCACAGCGCAGAGCGTCGAGCTCTTTCGTGCACAAGTTTTCTTCACGGAGTGAACTCATCCACAAGAGCTACTTCTCAGCGTCTGGAAGGTCGCATCTGCCAAGCACCCTTCGGGCTATGAGAATAATTTCGACACCAACTGAATTAATTACTGCAGTGCCTTTCCTTCTTGATGGCCAACCAGAAAATGCACTTGTTTTCATTGCCCTTCGCGATGGAGCTGTTCTGTCAGCGCATTGCGCGCAAATACCTGAGGCGAAAGAGTTTGATGGCGGTGAGGAATGCTTCGCAGATTTGCGGGCAAGCGCACCAGAGCAATTACTCCTCCTTGTTTATCTGCCAGCAACGTACGAACAGGAGCGGAGCGAACACCTATGTAGCGCAGTACAGGAACTTGCTCAAAAGATTGCCCCAGTAAAGGATTTTCTCGTTATCCAACGCGGGCGTTGGCGCTCTTTTCTCTGCCGAGATGAAAGTTGCTGCGATCAAAGTGGGCAAGAGTTGCCCGATATTCAATCGAGTGCGATTGCAGCGGAGCATGTTTTTCAGGGTTTATTGATGCCCGCGATCTCTCGCCCAGAAGTTCCACTACTCAATGAAGATGGCACCATTTCACTCACGCTCCTTGCTTCGGCAGAGCGTGAATTTGCGTGCTCTGAGCCGGCGCTCCGTTCGAAACGCGGAGTGGTCACGCTTCTGCGTTTGATCTCCTCTTTCACCATCAGCAAAAGCATCGATGATCTTCGTCTGGCTGCAGAGGCGCTCATAGCTTTTACCGATATCCATGTTCGCGATTTTGCTATCGGGTCTCATGGTGATGAGAATTTGCTACTCCATCTTTCACTATGGCAGGAGTTGCTCGAAGTTGCACCCCAGGGGTATCGCGCTCCGGTTGCCACGGTGCTCTCGCTCTTGCGCTACGAAGATGGCGATAGCGAAGGAGCGCGAGCCACTCTCGAATTAGCGCTCTGTGATGATCCGCATTACTCACTTGCACATCTTTTGCAAAAAACCTTCGCTGCAGGGTGGCCGCCGGAAGCCTTCACCACAATGCGCCATGAGCTCCATCCGAAGCTACGCGCTGAACTGCTCGGTTAGCTCTGCATTGGACTTTTAGCCGACTATTGCCTATCTTTTTACCTAGGTCATGAGTTCCAGTTTCAAGCCCCGGCTAACTGGACGGCAACCCTCCACCGCGGTGGGGTGCTCCGGGTGAAGACCAGGTCGTTGCGAAAGTCGTAGCGACAAGCGCGGGTATCTCACCGATTATCGGTAATACCCCCTTATAGAACGTTATGAAGGGATATTTAGCATGTCAGCTAACTGGTCATTTGATACGCAACAAATTCACGCAGGGCAAGTTCCTGATCCAACAACAGGTGCGCGTGCTTTGCCGATTTATCAGACAACTGCTTACCAATTCCGCGACACAACGCATGCAGCAAACCTCTTTGGTTTAGCAGAGTTGGGAAATATTTACACCCGCATCATGAACCCAACGCAGGACACCGTTGAGCAACGTCTTGCTGCGCTCGAAGGTGGAGTTGCAGCGCTTCTTGTTGCATCAGGTTCTGCTGCAACTTTCTATGCCATCTTGAATGTGGCTGAAGCTGGCGACCATGTTGTCTCCTCGCCATCGCTCTATGGCGGTACCTACAACCTCTTCCACTACACCTTGCCAAAGTTCGGCGTGGAGGTCACATTCGTCGAGAATCCAGAAGATCCTGAATCCTGGAAGAAGGCAATCCGCCCAAATACCAAGGCTTTCTTCGGTGAAACGATCGCTAATCCAAAGAATGATCTTTTAGATATCGCAGCGGTAGCAAAGGTTGCTCACGAGGCAGGTGTCCCACTTATCGTGGATAACACCGTCGCAACTCCTTACCTCATCAAGCCGATTGAGCATGGCGCGGATGTTGTTGTGCACTCAGCAACGAAGTTCCTCTCTGGCCATGGAAACTCTGTTGTTGGCGCGATTATCGATGCCGGCAAGTTCGATTATGCAAAGCATCCAGATCGCTTCAAAAACTTTAATCAACCTGATCCGAGTTATCACGGTCTTGTTTATGCAGTGAACCTTGGTGTGGGTTCGCCATTTGGCGCCAACCTCTCCTACATCTTCAAGATTCGCTTAACGCTCCTTCGCGATACCGGAGCTGCAGTGAGCCCATTTAACGCATGGCTTCTCTCGATCGGTCTTGAGACTTTGAGTCTTCGCGTGCAACGCCACGTTGAAAATGCGCTCGCCGTCGCAACCTGGCTCGAGAAGCATCCAGCCGTCTCGAAGGTGAATTACGCAAGCCTGCCTTCATCAAAGTGGCATGGCCTAGCGAAGAAGTACTCACCTAAAGGCTCTGGCGCAGTCCTCTCTTTCGAGCTTAAGGGTGGCATTGAAGCGGGCAAGAAGTTCATCGAAGCGCTTGAGCTCTTCAGCCACGTTGCCAATATCGGTGATGTTCGCTCCCTTGCGATTCACCCTGCCTCCACTACCCACTCGCAACTCTCTCCAGAGGAGCAACTCACTGCTGGAGTAACACCTGGTCTTGTTCGCTTAAGTCTTGGTATCGAAGATATCAACGACATTAAGGCCGATCTTGAGACTGGGTTTGCTGCAGCGGGGAAGTAAGTAATTAACGTCGACCTACCCGTTACGGGGGCGTGGTTAGAAGTTCACGATCCAGGTGAGCGTCGCTTTCTCAAAATTGGCGACCTCACTTTGGAATCGGGTGAAGTTCTTCCAGATATCACTATCGCCTACCAAACATGGGGAGAGCTAAATAGCGAGAAAAATAACGCTATTTTGATTAACCATGCCCTAACGGGTTGGTCAGATGTTCCCTCTTGGTGGCCTTCGTTAGTGGGCCCAGGTTTACCTTTTGATACCGATAAATATTTCATTGTCTGCCCAAATGTTATCGGCGGTTGCCAGGGATCAACTGGACCAGCATCGATTGCACCCGATGGTAAGCGGTGGGGTTCGCGCTTTCCCTCGTTAACAATTCGCGACATGGTGGCAGCTGAGAACGCCTTTACCGAAAAATTAGCAATCAATAAATATCTTATTGCCGTTGGTCCATCACTAGGTGGTATGCGTTCACTCGAATGGGCCATCACGCACCCCGAGAAAGTTGGTGCGATTTGCACAATCGGCTCCTCCGCGGTGGCAACTGGCGATCAAATTGGCACTGCGAGCATTCAAATTCGAGCGATCAAAAAAGACCCATTTTTCAATGGTGGCGACTACTACGAGCAGGAGCGTGGCCCGGTAGAGGGGATGGGAATTGCCCGACGAATCGCGCACCTGACCTATCGCTCTGAAGTCGAAATGGATATGCGTTTTGGTCGAGATATGCAAGGCGATGACACGGGACGTTATGCAGTGGAGTCTTACCTTGATCATCAAGCAAATAAACTTGCTAAACGTTTTGATGCAAACACTTACATTATTTTGACTGAAGCGATGAACTCGCATGATGTTGGTCGCGATCGTGGAGGGGTAGAGAAGGCGCTTGCTGGAATTACTGTTCCGGTGATTGTGGTTGCGATTGATACTGACCGCCTCTTTCCACCACGGTTACAGAAAGAGATTGCTGAACTCACCCCAACGGCTGAGGAGCCCGATGTCCTCTCCTCACCCTTTGGTCACGATGGCTTCCTGGTGGAGGTCGAGTCAGTGGGGGAGATAATCCGGCGCGCGATTTCGCGGGCTCAGGGGCGATAATTTCTGAGCCGAAACGGCTTTTTTAGCGCGTAGTAGCCAGCCCTGAGTACAATATGGGTATCCGGTTCGGTCCGGAACCGAAGAAAAAGAAAAAACCAACCAGTGAGGAACAAAGTGCCTTCTAATAGCCATGCCGCAAAAGGTAAAAGCAGCGCAAAATCCGCTGCAAAACCAGTCGCGAAGAAAGCAGTGAAGAAGGTTGCTGCACCGGCAAAGAAAGCGCCAGCGAAAAAAGTTGTGGCCAAAGCTCCCGCGAAAAAAGTTCCTGCCAAGAAAGTTGCGAGTAAAGCTCCCGCGAAAAAAGTTGAGAAGAAAGCTCCTGCGGAACGACCAAAGTTTTTAACAAAGGCAGAGATCGAAGCGCGCAAAGCTGCGCTCGCCGCCGAACTCAGTAAAGAGATTGCACCTGCAAAGAGCGAGAAAGCTGCGCCTGCAAAAACTGGTGGCAAAGTTGCTAAGGCTCAGGTTGATGGCGAAGAGGTTGAGCTTGAAGAGGTAGATCTCGAGGATCTCGAAAGCCTCGAGAAAGAGCTCGTTAGCGATAACCTCGAAGGCGTTGAAAATATCGTTGATGCTGAGCGGAAAGAGAAGCCTGCCGAGCCTGAAGATGACCGCGCTGGCTTCACTCTCACCGCCTCTGAAGAGGATGACCTTCC
>JACCDM011915456.1_pt1 | contig 10154 bp, 9 predicted proteins | sample 7445851 | NCBI WGS metagenome assembly JACCDM01 (sample SAMN15323438, study PRJNA562643) | freshwater metagenome | isolation source: river surface water | place: USA:Blue River Watershed | collected 2017-08-16
ATTTGAATGGAGCTATTTTAGGAATGCGACGCCATGAGATTACCCGAAAGTTTGATGAAATAGTGGATTTTTCAGGTGTGGGTGGTTATATTGATACGCCTGTAAAAAGGTATTCCTCGGGCATGTATGTTCGCTTAGCTTTTGCAGTTGCTGCCCATTTGGAAAGTGAAATCCTAATTGTAGATGAGGTTCTCGCTGTTGGCGATGCCGAATTTCAAAAGAAGTGTTTGGGTAAAATGGATGATGTCAGTAAAGGTGAAGGAAGAACGGTTTTGTTCGTAAGTCACAATATGGCGGCTGTAAAAAGTTTATGTGATAAAGGAATTTTATTAAAAAATGGAACTATAGTTTTTCAGGGTAGTACCGATAATGCAGTAGTTAATTACCTATCTGGCAATTCTGAAAGCCTGAATCATAAAAAATTTAATAACGAGTTTAATAATGAATTGCTAAAATTGCATGAAATTAGCATTAATCCTAAAGGTTTTTCTTCCGCTGAAATTTTAAATGAATATCACGAATTAGAATTTTATACAAGTTTAGAGATTAAATCAAACCCTGAAAAGTTACATTTAACTTATGTTTTAAAAGAGAGTAGTGGAGAGGCTCTATTTACTTTTTCAAATTCTGGAGTTACTTCCCTTAAAAAAGGATTTAATAAATTAGTTTGTAGTTTTCCAAAAGGGTTTTTAAACATTGGAAATTACCACCTAGATTTATATATTATTGAAGACTCCAAAAATTCTGTATTTCACGAGTCTGATATTATGAGTTTTTCAATTCAAGAAGGAAATAGGCCTCTAGGAGGTTGGATGGGAAAGGAACCAGGATTTATCAAACCTAATTTTAACTGGGATAATTTATAAAATATGAAGAAAAAAATTTTAGAAATTGCAATTTTATTATTTAATCCAATTGCTAAAAAATTGGGTTTTATAAGAAATAAACAAAATGTTGAGTTTAAAGATTCATTTCATAAAAATGAACTGTTAGGGATTTTTTTTAACAACATCAAAGAAATGGGTTTTGTGCCAAAGCATATTGTAGATGTTGGGGCTAATCATGGTACTTGGACTCGTGAAACATTAAAGTATTTTCCAGAGGCCTATTATACATTAATTGAACCACAAGAATGGCTAAAACCGTCTTTACAAGACATTTTAGACTCCAATTCAAAAGTTTCTTTTAACGCAGTTGGCGCAGGAGACAAATCAGGATCATTTATGTTTACCATAGTTGATAGAGATGATAGTTGTTCTTTTAGATATACAGAAGAAGAAGCAAAAGAAGGAGGTTTTAAACAAGTGAAGATTCCTATTGTCACACTAAATGAAATAGTGGCAAAAAATGCAACTTTACCTTTCCCTGATTTAGTTAAGGTTGATGCAGAAGGTTTAGATATTAACGTTTTAGAAGGGGCTTCTGATTTAATGGGAAAAACAGAAGTTTTTCTAGTAGAGGCGGCATTGTTTTGTAAAGAATTTGATAATAATTTTTTAAAAATGGTGGATTACATGGACAAAAAAGGGTATTCTTTATTTGAAATTACTGATTTAAACCGTCCTTTCCAACTACAAGTTTTATGGTTAGTAGAAATAGCGTTTGTAAAAAAAGGCGGAATAATTGACGGCTTTAATATGAATGTCAATTTATGATTCCCGTTACCAAATCTTTTTTACCGCCAATTGAGGAATATATGGCTCAGGTGCAAAGAGCTTATGATAATGAATGGCTGACTAATCGTGGTGAATTGGTTAAAGAGTTAGAGCAAAAACTTACCGATTATTTAGGTTTAGAAAAAAGTAAGATTTTGTGTATGAATAATGGAACAATCCCTTTACAAATAGCAATAAAAGTACTGGGAAATGGAGGAGAGATTATCACTACTCCATTTAGTTATGTTGCGACTACAGCCGCTATTGTTTGGGAAAACTGCACTCCAGTTTTTGTGGACATTCATCCAGAGTATTTAACCATTGACGAAACGAAAATTGAAGCTGCAATTACAGATAAAACAACCTGTATTTTAGCCACGCATGTTTTTGGAAATCCTTGCAATATTGAAGCCATTGAATCCATAGCGAGTAAATACAGCCTCAAAGTAATATACGATGCCGCTCATGCTTTTGGGGTCACTTATCAAGGAAAATCCATATTTGACTATGGAGATATCAGCACCTGTAGTTTTCATGCCACCAAGTTGTTTCATACGGGAGAAGGGGGAGCTTTATTTGCTAGAGACTCAGATTTGTTCAATCAGTGTTTTTATTCGCATAATTTTGGACATAAAGGACCACTTGATTTTTATGGTTTGGGAATAAACGGTAAAATATCAGAACTGCAAGCTGCTATGGGATTGAGTGTTTTGCCCTATATGCCTTCTATTTTTGAAGCAAGAGCAGCAATTGTTGCATTATATGATCAACTTTTAGATTTTAGTAATGTACAAAAACTTACACTTCGTGATAACTCACAATGGAATTATAGTTATTTTCCCATTCTTTTTAAAGAGGAAGTAATTCTTTTGAAAGTTCAACAAGCATTGAATGAATCCCAAATTTTTCCAAGACGATATTTTTACCCTTCTTTGAATAAGCTGAAATATCTGGATAATTGTCAAATGCTAAATTCAGAAAGTATTGCTTCAAGAATTTTATGCTTGCCTTTGTTTTCTGGGTTAGATTATAGATCTGTTGAAAAAATTGTGGAAACAATAAATAAAGCTTTATGAAAATAGCCATCATGCAACCATATTTTTTCCCATACATTGGATACTTCCAACTAATTGATTGTGTTGACACATATGTGAATTTGGACCACACATCTTTTATGAAAAGGAGTTATATGACTCGTAATGTTTTAAAAAACAACACCTCAATAAATGTCAATGTATGGGGAGGTACTCAAAATAAAAAATGTAATGAAATTTATGTAAATTTTGAAAACAGATATATCTCAAAATTTTTAAAAACTTTAGAAATATTATATTCAAAAGAGTCAAATTATAATACGATTTTAGATGAAATCATTTTGCCGGAATTTATTGACAGAAAAATTACAATTTCCACTTTCAATCTGAACTTAATAAAAAGAATATGTGATTACTTAGATATCCAAACAAATATAGTGAAAACGTCTGAAGGATTAACTGAATTAAAAAAAGGTGATGGATTGATGGAAATCACAAAAAAATTCAATTCAAAAAATTATGTTAATGCGGTTGGTGGTCAATCATTATACAATAAAGCAGATTTCAAAAACAATGACATTAAATTAAATTTTTTAGAAATGTGTGATGTTGATTTCGATAACAAATACTCATCTATACTGGATTTGTTGTTCAGATACCCTAAAGAGCACATTAAAAATGAAATAAAAAAATATAAATTAATATGAAAAATAAAGTTGTAATTTTCGGGGTATTGGATACTGCTGAACTGGCTCACTATTATTTGTCAACTGATAGCGAGCATGAGGTAGTTGCATTTACCGTTAATAGTGAATTTTTAAAAGAAAATACATTTAAAGGTTTGCCGGTTGTTCCATTTGAAGAATTAGAAAAAATATACCCACCATCAGAATATCTATTTTTTGCACCAATGACGGGCGTTAAAATGAATAATTTAAGAAAGAAAATTTACTTAGAAGGTAAATCGAAGGGGTATGAGTACATTTCATATGTATCAAGTAAGGCAACATCGTTTAATAATGAAATCGGAGAGAATTGTTTTATTTTAGAGAATAATACATTACAACCTTTTACTAAAATTGGGAATAATGTGGTTTTATGGAGTGGAAATCATATTGGTCATCATGGTATTATTGAAGATCATGTGTTTTTTACATCTCATGTGGTACTATCAGGACATTGTCACGTAAAGGAAAGAGCTTGGTTTGGTGTCAATTCAACTATTAGAGATGGTGTAACTATAGGTGAAGGTTGCTTAATTGGGATGGGCTCATTGGTTACTAAATCTACAGATGATGATGGTTTATATATTGGGGCACCAGCAAAAAAACAAATGGCACCAGCTAGTAAAGTTTATTAATTATGTGGAAAAGAAATGGAAATATTTTCGATAAACATCATTCACAAGTTCCTGTAGTTGATGTAAATAATAAAGGGTATTGGAGAATATATTATTCTAAAAGGATTGATAATAAGAGTTATCCATTTTATATCGATGTTGAACCTGATAATCCTTCAAATATTTTATCAGAATCAAACGAACCTATTTTAGAATTGGGAGGGTTAGGTAAATTTGATGTTTCAGGGATTATGCCAACTGAGATAATCACAATTAATAAAACTAAATATTTGTACTATATCGGTTGGACAAATAGAACAGACGTACCATATCATAATACTTTAGGATTGGCATTAAGTAGTGATAATGGTAAAACTTGGAAAAAGTTTTCTGATGGTCCAATATTTGGTACGTCTTATAAAGAACCTGGTTATGTGGGTACTATCTCATTAATAAAAAAAGATAATTTATTTCATGGATATTATTTATCTTGTAGGGATTGGAAAGTTTTAAATGGTAGAACAGAACCAATATATGATATTAAGTATGCCACATCCAAAAACGCAATAGATTGGACGCCAATAAATACATCAATTCATTTAGAATATGGTGAAGGTGGGATATCTAAGGCTTCCATTATCAAGTATAAGAAAAAGTATTTAATGTGGTATTCTGTTAGGATGGAATCAGATTATAGAGAAAATTCAACAAATAGTTATAGGATTAAATGTGCTGAAAGTACTGATCTAATCAATTGGAAAAAAATTAAAAACTTTGGTCTTGATATTGATACTGATAGTGAATGGGATAATATTATGGTTGAATATCCACATGTAATTAAACACAAAAATAAACTATACATGTTTTATAATGGAAATGGTTTTGGTAAAACGGGATTTGGTCTGGCGATTTGGGAATAAATTAAATAACTACAATGAAAATTGATTTGGAATTTTATAAAAAAAATGGATATCTTTTTTTAAAAGAATTTTTTTTAAAAGAAGATATAAATAGAGTTTTAAATGATGCAAAAAGTGTTTTTTTACGACAATTTATTCATAAGAAGTACATTAATAAATGTCCTTTAGAGGATGTTAGTGATTCCACATTTAATATTCTACTATATAAATTGTTTAAAGAAGATATTGAGTGTTTATCCAATACCGGTAAGCAAATCCAACATTTAGTTAGTCTTCATTCATTATCATTAGAAGATAAAATAATGAAACTACTTCTTGAAGTTGGAGTTAAGGCTCCTGTTATAAGCACAAGACCAGTGTTGTTTTTTAATCATCCAAATTTAGCTAAACAAAAGGTATTTCATACAGTTGATGCACATCAGGATTGGAGAAGCATGCAGGGTTCGTTAAATTCAGTTGTTATTTGGATTCCTTTGATAGATATTACGAAAGATTTAGGAGCGCTAGAAATTTTGCCCGGGAGCCATTTACATGGTTTGAGAACCGACCATGTTGAGAATGGTTTTGGAATGGTTAACCTAACTACTGAAGAACAGCAAAAACTAATTCAGGTTGAAATTGAAGCGGGCGATATCTTGCTATTTTCTTCATTTTTGATTCACCAAAGTGGAAATAATATAACTAATAACCCGAGATGGAGCTGTCATTTTAGGTATAATGATTTGGATGAACCATCGTTTAAATCTAGAAAATATGCACATCCTTACATATATAGACCTATTGAAGAACTGATTACGCCTAATTTCCCCTCTATTGAAGAAATTCTAAACTCATTTGAAGGTAAAAAATGAAAGGGAATTTAGTTTCGGTCTGGATGATAACGTATAATCATGAGCCTTATATAACAAAGGCAATTGAATCCATCCTAATTCAGAAAACGAACTTCCATTTTCATTTGTTCATAGGTAATGACTGTTCAACAGATAATACTTCTTTTATTTGTAAAGAATATGCTAAAAAATATCCACGAAGAATCACTTTGTTTTCCCAAAAACATAATATTGGAGCAATAAGTAATGGACGAATAATTTACAAAGCTTGTTTTGAAAGTGAAGCAAAATATATTGCAATGTGTGAAGGTGACGACTATTGGTGCGACCCCTACAAGTTGCAGAAACAAGTAGATTTTTTGGAGGATAATGAGGAGTATGTGTTGTGTTTTCATAAAGTCAATGTATTGAAACCTGATGGGGCATTAGTTGATGATTTTCTAACTGAGGTCCCTGAAAACTATGAAAACCAAGAAACCTTGGCAAGATTAGGTAATTATATTCACACACCCTCAGTAGTTTTTAGAAATGTACTCAGAGAATTGCCTAATGAATTTTTTTTAACTCCCGTTGGCGACTATTTTTTATATATTATTTTGTCCCAATATGGTAAATTGAAATATATAGATGAAGCGATGGCAGTTTATCGTATTCAGGTAGGCGTTTGGAGCAAACAAAGTGAAAGGTACCGCAATTTGAAATTCCTACTTACTCTTATATTAATTACCAAAAGCCTAGATACTTCTCGAGATTATATTAAAAAAATACTTTTTCATCGCATAATTGAGGAGTTTGATATTTTGATTGAATTTTTATCGGAAAAGGAGTTATTACAATTTAGGATATCTGATGAAATTAATGAATTGATGGATGAAATTCTTTTAAAGAAGTTAAATTTTTATAAAAATAATCAAGTCCAAAATATTAATACTCTGACACTTATTAAAGTGGTTGGTAATAGAGTACTTAATAGACTTAAAAAGTAAATTTAATTTTTCTAACCTAAGTTTTATTTTTTTTATCTAAAAAATATTATTTAGAGGATTTAAAAACATAGTTTAATTCAATTTTATTTCAATAATTTAAGGGTTTTATTTTATAGAAATATATTTTTTTAATTTCATTTCTTTAGAATATTAAATTTAAGTTTTTATTTTAAAAAAAAATTAAAATTTAGTTCTTATACAATTGTTTTATTGTTATAATTATTAATCTATATATTTTTTCAATAAATGCCATAGTGATTTTATATTAAATAAAATTAATAAGTTTAATTAATATCCGTTAATAATTTTTATTTATTTCATCACAAAATTTATTCTCCTTAATTTTATATGATTTTTTGTATTTAATAATTTATTCTTTAAGTGATCCGGTACCTTTTTGCATTATTCTTTTTGATTCTTTTTCCTTTACTAGGCTCTCAGGCTCAAGAAACTGCCTATGGAAACCAGACTATGGATGAATTTCTTAGAAGAAGATCATTGGTCATCAAGAATATCGATAATACTGGATGGATGTTGCGTACTTTATCTGCTTCGCCTGAAACACTTTTTTATAGAATTGATAGTGTATCTTCAAAAAAAAATCTTTTTAACTATACTGTATTACCAATTTATTTTAATGCGCGAGTAGATGACCGAAGGCCGTATGTTGGTGGGGAATATGGGTTGATTCCTGCTCGGGGAGCACAAGTATTTTTAAGTTCAGGGATTCAGGCTCAATTTTCTTTCCTGCATATTCAGTTACAGCCTGAGTTGGTTATAGCTCAAAATACACCTTTTTCAGGATTTTCGGATACTTTTTCTCCAGCGACCATTGGATTTAGGTTTGTATATTGGAATAATGGTGATAGCCCTGAGCGGTTTGGTACTTCCACTTACAGTAGGGCATGGTGGGGACAATCGAGTTTTGGTATGCGCTTAGGAGCATTCGAACTTGGTGCTGGAACCAAAAATATTTGGTGGGGTCCAGGGCAATGGAACTCATTGATCTTTTCTAATAATGCACCTGGTTTTCCTCATATAAGTTTTAATACCAATAAACCAGCAAGGACGTTTTTAGGGGCTTTTGAAGGTCAATTGCTAATTGGTCGTTTGGAATCTTCAGGCGAAGCGCCAACTCAAATTGACGCCTTGAATTCGGGTTATTTTTATCCTTTAAAGGCAGATTGGCGATACCTCAATGCGTTAATGTTTAGCTATAGTCCCAAATGGATTCCAGGATTAACCTTTGGTTATGCTCGTACTTATCAATACTACAACTCTGAAAGGCCAAAGGATTTAAAAGGATTTCTTCCTGTTTTGGAACCAATGGCAAAAGAAAAATTATTTACAAATGGAAATTCAGTAATTTATGATGATAGACGTCAATCTCAACAGATTTCTATCTTTGGAAGATACCTTATGACTAAGGCAAAAGCCGAAGTATATTTTCAATTTGGTCGAAGGGATCATTCACTCAATTGGAGGGAGTTTTTTTTAAATCCAGAACATGCCAGATCGTACCAAGTTGGTTTTATGAAGTTAGCTCATTTGTCTAAAACGAATAAATTGTTACAAATTCGAGGTGAAATTACTCATCAGCAAGAATCTGTTAACCGCTTTTTGAGGTATGGATTGAACGGGGGTCTCACTTGGCATACTCATGGTTATGTCAGGGGCTTTACCAATTATGGTCAGCCAATGGGTGTAGGTATAGGTACGGGTTCCAATGTGCAGACATTAGAACTTTCGATAGTTGAAGATTGTAACAAATGGGGAGTACTTTTTGAGCGCTTGGAAAATAACCAAGACTTTTATTATAGGGCCTTTGGCCAACAAGGGGAACGAAAGCCATGGATTGATTGGAGTACTGCCTTGCTTTATAATACCTCCTTCAAAGACCTTTTTATTTCCGCCCGTCTTCAAGGTACTTATGGTAGAAATTACCAGTGGGGATTAGCTGAAACTAGTACTTCTGAATTCCCGGTAAGTTTTAATTTATTTTCGTTACATAGCCAGGTGAATTTAATTTATTTCTGGAATAGGAGTTTTGCAAAAAAGTAATTTATTATTATATAATTATTTAAATGAAAAAAATTAATATTATTGGTGGATCTGGTTTTATTGGTACTAGGTTGTCAAACCGATTTTTTAAGCTGGGGACAAATTTTAATATTATTGATTTAAAAGTGAGTCAAAGTTATCCTGACAATACTTTCATTTCTGATGTTCGGAATTTTGATGATTTACTCACTACAGTTGATGGAGAAATTATTATAAATCTAGCCGCAGAACATAGAGATGATGTTAAACCAAAATCTTTGTACGATGAAGTGAATGTAGAAGGAAGTCGTAGGATTTGTGAAGTCGCTGAGGAAAAAGGAATTAATCAGATCATTTTTACGAGTTCAGTAGCTGTATATGGATTTGCACCTATTGGAACCGATGAAAAAGGGAAAATTAACTTTTTTAATGATTATGGGAGGACTAAATATGAAGCTGAGCAAGTTTATAAAGAATGGCAAGCCAAAGATCCCAAAAAAAGATCCCTCGTTATTGTCAGGCCCACAGTTGTTTTTGGCGAACAAAATAGAGGTAATGTTTATAATCTATTCCAACAAATTGCATCTGGAAGATTTTTTATGATTGGGAATGGTTTAAATAAAAAGTCAATGGCTTATGTGGAAAATGTTGCGGCTTTTTTGGAGTATTCGTTAAAATTTGGGCCTGGAATTCATTTGTATAATTACGTAGACAAACCCGATTTTGATATGAATTCATTAGTAACCAATGTTAAAAAAGCTCTAGGAAAAAAAACAATTAGCACTCTCCGAATCCCTTTTTTTTTAGGATTTTTAATTGGAATTTTATTTGATTTTTTTGGTTGGTTAACTAAAAAGAAATTTTCTATAAGCTCCATTCGTGTCAAAAAATTTTGTTCTGATACTTCTTTTGATACAAGTTTAGATAATAGTGGTTTTGTTAGGCCTTGGACTATGGAAGAAGGATTGAGACAGACAATAAAGCATGAGTTTCTTGACAAAAATGGCGGCGAGTTGTTTTATTCTGAATAAAAAGGAATAAATATTTTTCAATTCTGAATTTAAACTTTTATAAATCGCTTATCCAATTATTTTGTTTTATTTCCTCTCCGTTTTTCAATAATTCTTAATGAGAAAACCCTATTTATAAAGAGCTTTCTTGAAAGCTAATTGGCCATATACTTTTGGCTTGAGAATTAATTAGAAATAATCATTAATTGCCATGTTAATATTTCTTATTCAGATTAGCATTTTCAATAAACCATAAAGTATGCCTACCAAAGTTTACATCCCCTTCAAAGTCAAAGACATCTCCCTAGCGGAGTGGGGAAGAAAAGAAATTCGTTTGGCG
>JACCDM010047469.1_pt1 | contig 10150 bp, 9 predicted proteins | sample 7445851 | NCBI WGS metagenome assembly JACCDM01 (sample SAMN15323438, study PRJNA562643) | freshwater metagenome | isolation source: river surface water | place: USA:Blue River Watershed | collected 2017-08-16
AGTGAGGCCTTCGCCTTTTGTCGGGCAATATGCAAAATTTGCTCATCAACCTTCAGGTTTTTTTCTAAACTTTCCGATACTTTAACAGAGAAAATATGAAATGAAAAACCTGCTTTAGCGAGGAGATCTTTGCGGCGAGGTGATTCAGAAGCTAAAATTAATTTTCTTAGTTGTGACATGTTTTTAAAATCCCACGAAGGATGGAAAATGGGAAGAGAAGAAATATTACTGGTCTCTGGATTAGTGGCGGCAGCTTACGCTGTCTACACTTTCGTGCGTTCGATGATGTCGAATGGCGAGACTGAAAAGAATTTCCTCTCTTGGGCGAGCGGCAATGAGCCCGTTAAATCAAAATCGGGTCTTGTCAATTTGTCGAGACCCTTAGTTCATCAATTCACTCTTAAATATGCATTAAAATATAAAAATGAAAATGTTCGTAAACGTTTTCAGAAGATGATTCTGACCTCTGGCTTGTCGCGAGAAATTAATGTGGATGAGTTTATAGGAATGCAATTATTATGGGGTCTCATGATCCCTGGAATATTTTTCGTCCTAAACTTTGCCCTTGAATTTGGATTTAACCAAATGTTGTTCGTGTTAATGGTTCCTGGCGGGTACTATTTTCCAATACTTTATGCAAATCGTGAAAAAAGAAATCGAGAAATTTCTGTGCGAGCCGATCTTCCATTTTATGCAGACTTGTTAGCTCTTTCCACAGAAGCGGGTCTTGATTTTATTGGGGCGATTCAACGAATCGTCGATAAAGCCAAAGACAGTGTATTGGCTGAAGAATTAGGAAATGTTTTGAGAGATATTAAACTGGGCGCCGCCCGTGCAGATGCTTTGAAGGGGATGTCGTCTCGATTGGATATTCCTGAAATTACGAGCTTTGTTGCAGTTCTAGTGGATGCCGATTCAACGGGAGCAAGTATTTCACAAGTCCTAAAAGATCAATCAGTTCAAATTCGTTTGGAGCGATTTGTTCGAGCTGAAAAGGCAGGAGCACAAGCTTCTCAGGCCTTATTGATTCCGATGATGCTTTTTATAATGCCTGCAGTGTTTATTGCTTTATTAGGTCCAGTCATATTGCAATTTATTTATGGGGGGGGAAAGTGATGATGAGTTTGAAAAATTCTCAGAATCAAATTTTGCTCTCAGAATTAAAGGTTGCATCTCGTTTTAAAGATCGAGCGGTAGGACTTTTGAGTTATCGAAATCTTGAAAAAAATGAAGGACTTTGGATTCATCGGTGTAATTCCATTCATACTTTTTTTATGAGATTTTCGATAGATTGTATTTTTTTAACTAAAGAAAAAAAAGTTTGTCGAGTTGTCTGTCGAATTGCTCCATGGAGATTAATCTGGCCAATTTGGACTGCTGATTCAGTGATCGAAGTGGCAGCTGGAGTTGCTGAAGCCTGGAACCTGAGGGAAGGAGATGTCTTATATGTTAGCCATTAGATATCTCAACGGACCTCAAGCCGGACAAATTTATTTGATGAAACCAGGCTCCCACAAAATTGGTCGAGTCGCGACTTGTCAGATTCAGATTCAAAGCGCGGGTATTTCTAAAGAGCATCTCGAGATTCAGAACGAAAATGGAAGTTTGGTTCTTATCGATTTAAATTCCTCTAACGGAACATTTTTAAATGGCAAAAAAGTAAAAAAAGCGATTTTAAAAATTGGGGATCGAATTGGTATTGATAAATTGATGTTTGAAATTGTGAAGCTTTCAGAGCGAAGCTCCAATGCCGTCATTCACTCATCGGAAGCAATGACTCCTCTTTATGCTGCAAATTCCAATCAGGGACCGAGTGAGTTGCCATCTCCTAAGGCGGCCGGTGCTCTGAAAGAAAAGATTGACCATTTTCTGGAAGAAGTTCTTCTTCCGGGGATTTATCAACTTGTTGTTGTCTTTGAATTTAAACAGGTGATTTTTGCATTTTCATTAATTTTTATTTTTCTAGTCACTTTTTTGGCTGTGATTCCAATGAACCACATTACTGAAGAAAGTATTCGAATTGAAAGTTTAAGGCGAGCTCAGACAGTGGCTCGAGCTTTAGCAAATAGCAATGAAAGAGCGATTCGGTCGGGCGAAATTTCTCATTATAGTTCTGATTTAGTTTTAAAAGATGAGGGGATATCTCAAGTTTACATTTTAAGCCGTGATGGTTCGGTTATGGCTCCTCCAGAAATGAATGGATTTACAGTTAAAGATCTTGCTGGTTTTTTTCAGGAGATCAAGGGTCAGACAAAGGAATATGCGGGCATATTAAATAATGGTAAAATTGCAGCGAGTAGCCCCATTCTTATTTATGATCCTGAAATTCAACAAAATATGGCAAAGGCCTATGCTATCGTCGTCTATGATCCAGGATATTTGCGTTATGACGACGGAAGGGCCTTTAGTTTATTTATTCAAATTCTTTTGATTGCCGTTTTGTTAGGTGGCTTAATTTTCTTTTTCATGTATCGATTGATCGAACGCCCCTTTAAATTGCTCAATTCACAGATTGATTCAGCATTGTCTGAAGGTCGAGATCACGCAGAAATTTCTTTTAAATTTCCAGTTCTTCAGCAGACTCTTGTGACTGTTAATAGTTTATTGAGTCGGGTTCATCAAGGCGCTTCTGGGACTTCAAGTGGCGGGGCCCATCTACCCGAAGTTGAGTGGTTTAATTTAATTCAATTATTCGGTTACCCCGCGATGGCTCTCTCGAGAGATGAAAAGATTATTTCGATGAATGCAGCCTTCGAGAATTTGACAGGCCTTCAAGCTCAAAGTCTTGTGGGACAGACAATTCAGTATATTCCCGATCAGGCTTTTCAGAAGAATCTACAAGCACTGGCTCAAGCAGCCATGGGGAGTACGGGAGTTATTCATCAAGACCGTCTTGAGTTTGGTGGACATTTTTATTCATTGAACTGCCAAGCGATTTCAGCTTCAGGTGAAGTACTTTACTTTATTATAACTCTGATGTCAGCTGAAGAGGCCGCTGGTCTATTAGGTGGATCATCCACAGGGGGGGCGGCATGAGTTCGGCATCGGCGCCTTCTTTGCGAGGAGGGGTTCTTCAAGTTCTATTGTCGGATGGATTTACGCCACCCCAAAAAATGAACTTTGATAAAAGTGTGATCACCATTGGACGAAGTTCCGAAAATGATATTTGCTGCTCAAATGATTCTAAGATGTCTCGAGTTCATATTGAAATTGAACAAAAAGGACAAATGATTTTGGTGTCTAACCTCAGCCAAAAAAATCATGTTGTGGTCAATGGGGAAGTGATCGAACAAAAGCTCTTTGAAGGAAAGATAACTATTGAAGCGGGGGATCATCGTTTTGAAGTCAATCTTGTTTTTCCTCAGAAAATTTCAAAAAATGAAAGTTTAAATCAAACTCAAAAAACTGTTGCGTCCAATCCTGCAGTGACAAGTTCTCATTCAACATCGACAGCTGTTTCAAAAAGTGAAATGAATTTGAGAGACATAGAAAGAGAGAGAGATTCTCTCCGAGATCGAGATGAAGCCATTTCCAGAGATAATATTCGAAAAAAAGAATCTGAAAAAGGTCAGGCTTTGGCGCTTGTCGAAGAGCCGATATTAAAAACAGAAATTTTAAAACCATCTGCTTTAGCTCCACAAAAAAGTTCAGCAACTCCAGTGAAGCCGCCACCCCCTGTGCCTCCACCCGCAAAAGTTGGAGGAGGACCACTCAATAAGCCGACCGCTCCAGGAATGAGCCAGGCTCTCTCAGGTTCGTCATCAGCGGGCGTAGCACAAAATGCGATAAATAAAAATTCAAATTCTCACCGATCTGTTCCTTCATCTGCAGGAGCGGGAGCCAGTCGATCAGGGCGATCGACCTTTTATGGTATTATTATAGTTATCGGTTTGGGAATGGCTTGGTTGCTCAATTCAGAAACGAGTAACAAAAAGAAAGCTGTTGAATTTCGTACAGAAGAAGATGTTAGCAAAGCCGTCGATGAGTCTGTGAAAGCCATACAGGAAATTCAGAACAGCCAGAGAAAATCAGGTATGGATAGTGTTCAATATAAAGCGGCTCAGGAAAATTATATCAAGGGGTTTCGAGACTATCGACAAGGCCAGTATGCTCGAGCGATGCAAAGCTTTCAGGCCGCTCTTGCATTATTTCCAAATCATGAATTGGCCATTAAATATTATAATCGATCAAAGTCAAAAATTCAGTCTCAAATTGATGAAATGTTGAGTCTTGGTAGAAGCTATTATCAAAAAAGTAATTACAAACTTTGCCAATCTTCTTTTGCGAATGCCATGGTGATGATTAAAGACCTAAATGATCCCAAGTATAAAGAGGCTAAACAATTTTATAATGAGTGCTCTCTTCGCCTTGAAGGGAGATTTTGATGGCAAGACTTCAAGTTCTTCGAGACAGTAAAATTCAGTTTGAAACAGAGTTAAAATCGGGAACAGAATATGTGGCAGGTCGATCAACTCAAAGTCAAATTCTTCTGGAGGGAGCCCCTGAAATATCCCGGTCTCACTTGAAAATTTTCGAGCAAAATGGTGTTTGGAAAGTCGAAGTTATTTCACGGTTTGGTGAACTTTATCAAAAAATAGTTTCTCCATCTGGTCAGTTTTGGGAAAAGACTGAAAAAATTGAAATACGGGACCGGGGAGAATTCAGTGTTCCCCCCTTTGAATTTTTATTGATTCATGATCATGAAGTAAACGATCAATTTGGCAAAAGTCAGTTTGCGTTGGTTGAGAGAACACCCCAGTTTCCTCTTTCGGAAAATTTCGAAGATAATCGAATGGGAAAGAATTCGCGAGGGGAAAAGGCATTATCTGAAAATACTCAGGTAATTATTAATTCAATAAATCCATATTTAATCATTCATTCCGATGGCGAAGCTCATACTTTTCAACTAGCAGGAGTTCAGTGGATTGTGGGACGCGAGAAAACAGCGACGATTTGTTTCGAGCACCCACTCATGAGTCGAAAGCATTTCGAAATTAAAAACGAGAACGATGTTTATTTTGTTCGAGATTTAGGGAGTTCAAATGGAACTTCTTTAAATGGAGATAAGTTAGAACCGCAAAAATGGTTTGAACTGAATTCAGGGGATCGTTTAGGTATTGTCGATTTGGTTTTTGAGTTTGAAATTAGAGATTCCAGTTTTGAACAACGACTCGCGTCTCTTCCTCAGGAGATCAGAGAAGAAAATCCTTTTTTTGAAAGTCCGCAAAATCTTCAGTTTGCATCGCAAAGCCAGCTTCAGCCAAATCAAGTATTAGATGAAAAAAAGAAAAAAACAAAATTATTTAGAATTAGATTGGGAATAGCGACTGCCGTACTAGTTTTGTTAGGGTTTTATTTTTCCAATGAAGGTTCTGAAAACAAAAATTTGTCGAGCTCGGAGAAAACGAGCAGTTCACAGAGTAATGCATTTGAAAAGCTTCCGGCCGAAAAGAAACTTTTTATCAAAGATACCTACAAGTTGGCAGATCGGCTTTTTAAAGAAGGTAAATTTGAAACGGCTCGACAGGAGATTGCTAAAATCCATGAGCTTGTTCCTCAATATGAAGAGTCACTTCAAATTGAAAAATATGCGGCTGTCGCGATTCAAACTCAGATTGATCAGCAAAAGGCCGAAGAAATTGAAAAACAAAGAATTGAGATGGAAGCCAAAATCAAAACCACCGTGGATCAATGCAGACAGAGATTGAATTCAAAAATTGAAATGAAGGAAATTGATGACTGTTTAAGTCCCGTGATTGCTTTAAATCCTGAGCATGCCGAGATATTAGCTCTTAAAAATCAAGTTGAAGAAATTATCGGTAAAAGAGCTGTTGATCGACAAAGAGCCGGCGAGCGAGAGGCCGGTATAAAAAAGCTTCAAAATTTATTTTCAAAAGCAGAAACTCTGCAAAAAGCGGACAAAGCTCTCGAAGCCATCGAAGCTTATCAAATGGTCGCCAATTCGAAGTTACCAGACCCTGGCGACCTAACAGGTAAAGCCAAACGTGAAATTGCGAGCTTGCAGCAAAAAGTGCAAACTCAGCAATCCGAGTTAGAAAAAAATGCAGATGAGTTATCAAAAGCTGGAAATTTAAAAGGGGCCATTGGAGCATTGCAAGCAGCACTGAGAGTAAATCCCGAAAATGAAGTGGTAAAAGGGCGCTTAAACGGGCTCATTACGGAATTAAAAAAGCAAATGCAGACGATTTACCAGGAAGCTATTTTTGAAGAAGGCATGGGAGAGGTCACAACGGCAACTGCAAAATGGAAAAAAATTCTCGAGCTGAGTATTCCTGAAGAGGAGTACTTTAAAAAAGCAAAAATGAAACTAAAAAAATACGAGGCCAGTGGTGATTAGGGAGCAAAGATTTTACTCAGGAAAAGTGCGTTTGCCGAATCCTTCGATTGAGCACGACCCACATCTGAATTTATTGACGATATTGTTGTCTTGGGGAGATCCAAGTGCGGTTGATTTTACTCGAGAAAATATAAAGCATTCTTTATTGAGTCATAATGAATCCACAGAGGTTACCCGAATTGGAAAACACGTGGAGCCAATATCTGATGAGCTCCCCAAGCTTCAACAAGCATTTCAAAATGTGAATGACTTAATTAATAAAAATTTTAATTCAATAGAATTTTCTGCAGCGATAGAAGTATTAGCAGTCAAAAAAGTTAATCGTTGTCTTTATTGGTCCCAATGTGGTTCTCCCAGCTTGTACCTAGCTCGCAAAGGAAATCTGTTTCCAATCTCCAGTCATTGGAGTTTTGCACAACAGTTTCATCAGATGGCCCCCGTAATTACTTCGGGTTTAGGCTTAGAAGATTCCGTTCCCATTCAGTCTGGTGTACTTCGATGGATCGAAGGTGATGAACTCTTTGTGATTAGTAATCATCGTAACACTCCAAATTTATATTTACCCAAAGACATAACTTTAGAAAACTTGGCGCTAGCAATGGCGAGTGAAGATGACTCTGCCTCCTTTTGGATTGCTTCCCTGAATATCGATTAATTTTAATTACTGGAGGAGCTTTTAGCGTAGAGTTCCTGAAGGTTAGACAGCTCCTTTTCAATGATAGGTTTAAATTTTCGAGCTTTCGAAAAATTCAGCATCATATCAATTGTGAGTCGCTGATGATCAGGGTTGAAGCCATAGTCAAAAGCGCCCTGTCGAATAAAGTTGAGCTCTGAGACTTTGTTATCAAGTTCTGTCACAAAAAGATTACGAATAAATTTATTTTTTAGAGTTTCTTTATTTGAATTGGAAGTTGTCTCGGTGAGTTCAGATTGTAGCCATTCTAAAAATTGAAAGGCGAGCTTTTCATCGCACTTTCTAGAAATTTCTCCGTATTTATCGAGAGCTTGAAGAGCCATTAAACAAGGACTCTGGAAAACAGCAGGCGTGTTCGGTTTTAAGTTTATTTGAGATAATTTTTGGAGGTCAGAATCTTCAATTCCAATCGACCATTTTTGCAGACCTATCCAGTCTTCATGTTTTAGTAAGAAGGTCGTGTATATTTTTTGAAACAATGGATCTTTGTAGAATCGATGCGCCGCTTTTTGGAGAGTGGACTCTTCGTCTTCTGCAGCGATGGTTTTTTCTGTGAAGATTTGATTTAAATATTTCCATTTATTTTCGAGTTCAAAATCAACGGGGAGCCAGTTTGTAAGTTTTAAATTTTGAGTGAAACTTTCCACTTCTGAAAATATGGGTAATTTATTGATATCCTGTGATGGGATTGGTGAGCTTTCATTCTTGTCTAAAAATGAGTTATATATTTTAAGCTTTTGATCCAATATCGCCAAATAAGCACCAATACGGATAGAGAAGCGGGGTGTTTCTGTTTGATTCCAAAATGCTTCAGTGAGGATAGGACGTTCTTCGGGGAGAGGACTCAGGGGATTTTTAATTTTATTGAAAAGCGATAAAGCCACTTGGCTTTTTTTCAATCCTGTTTCTTCATACATTTCTGCCAAAGTTTGCCCAACATCTGCAAGACTTACATTTTCATTCACCGTCCAACTGGTGTTTGTATCTTTTGGTTTTTGAGCAGGTTTTATTAACAATGAAATTTGAGTCCTTTCTGAATACAAATTTGTCTCAAAAAGCTCCGAAGGTCTTGATCCTTGAATGGGGCCGTTGAGTCCAACAAGTATAAGAGTTGTGTTATCCCATAGATCTTGTTGCTGAAGTCTTTTAAAAAAAACTCCAAGGCTCTCATCCAATTCAGCGACCTGACTGTCGTAGGAGAGGTCTCTGGCTCGTCCTGAAGAGTCGGTTGTTGGTGTGTCTATAAACATCAAATCATTTACATAAATAAAACTTAAAAAAGGTCGGCGATGAATCTCTTTTTGCCATGAAAAAAATTGGTTGCCTAATTGACTGAAGCTTTTATTGATTTTTCCTAGGTGAGGTTTAAAAAAGTCGTCAAATAAGTCAAAGCCTTGATGAAGATTAGATTTGCGGATGACGGGAGTTCCCCCTGAAAAAAACGATGTGGCAATTTTTTTTTGAAAAAGCAGTTCGGGAAGGGTTTGCTCGGTCGATGAAATGAATCTTCGATGATTTGCTGGGTATTGAGATTCAATGGGCAAAAGTCCTGTTAAAATAGATCCGACGGCGGGAATGGTCTGTAAAGAAGTCGTGTAAGCGTGAGTAAATCGAAGTGATTTTTTGCAAAGCTCATCAAATCCAGAAGACCCCTCTTCTCGACTTTCATCAAGACACTGTACTTGATTGACACCGAGACCATCGACAGCAATGACGATAACATTTGGATATTTATTCAAATTAAAAGAACAAGACAAAAAAAAGAAAACGCAAAAAAGACAAAGTAAAGCAGGTAGAAGTCCTGTCCATTTTTTAAAAAGAAAGTGACCGACAGTATAATAAAAAACAATAATTTTATTTTGTGCCATTTTACCTTAGACCTATTTTGTTTTCGATCTTGACCGTTACTTTTAACGAAAGTGATAATTAACTCAATGGATAATTATCCATGTAACAAGCAAAGAAGGTCAAGTTATGCTCACGGAAAGAATTTTTGCGATCGCCCAAATTGCCGACCAAACAGTATTATGGATACTTATATTATTGAGTATTGTCAGTATCGGTATGATTTTAGAAAGATATTTTTTCCTCCGAAAGGTTTCTAAAGAAAGCGCGGATACTCGAGAAAAAATTCGAGCTGCTTTAGCCTCACACTCAGTTGAAGATGTTGAAAATATGCCTCGCAATGTTCAAACAGTAGAGGGGCGAGCCCTTAATTTTGCGATGAAACACATCAAAGAAAGTGGTTCAAAGGGGTTGTCAGAGGCTTTTAATACTTATGCTTTGATTGAAAGACCAGAACTTGAAAGATTTCTCAATTTTTTAGCGACAGTGGGATCAAATGCTCCTTATGTTGGACTTTTGGGAACTGTCCTTGGAATTATGAAAGCATTTTTTGATTTATCGCAAAATGCTGAAGCCGGACAACAAACTGTGATGGCCGGAATTTCAATGGCCCTGGTCTCAACAGCAGCAGGGTTGTTTGTGGCAATTCCAGCCGTCATTTCGTATAATTATTTTCAAAAACAGGTAAAAGGAATTCTGCAAAGTCTTGAAGCTGTTAAAGAACTTTGCTTGGCATTTGCTAAGAAAAAAGGAATCTGATTATGGGCTTCCAACAAGGTGATTCTGAAGACGCGATATCAGGTATTAATGTAGTTCCTTTAGTCGATATCATTCTTGTTGTCCTCATTATTTTTATGGTGACAGCACCGATGATTATGAAGCCTTCGATCAATGTCAATTTGCCGAAAGCCGCTAGCGGTGAGAAAACAACGGCCACGCAGCTCAATATCACAATTTCAGACAGCGGATCTCTTCTTTTGAACGGAGAAAGGTCTGATGAAGCTGCCATTCAATTGAAGTCTCAAGAAGAAGTGACAAAAAACCCTGATATTCAAGCTGTGATAGCTGCCGACAAAGATGTCCCACACGGAACTGTGGTTAAAGTGATTGATCTGATTAAAACTGCGGGAGTTAAAAAATTCGCCATCAGTATCGATAAAAAATAAGGTCTCAAAAGAGTTCGCTTGGTTTCTTGAAATGAAAATTTTTTGAATCTCATTTTGATACGGCTAAAGTCTTGGGTAAATAATGCC